>Ga0116231_10009589_pt1 | contig 16201 bp, 17 predicted proteins | sample S1TSphgellanicum_2_FD_89695 | JGI IMG/M metagenome (GOLD analysis project Ga0116231, IMG submission 89695) | Host-associated microbial communities from peat moss isolated from Minnesota, USA - S1T2_Fd - Sphagnum magellanicum MG | ecosystem: Host-associated > Plants > Peat moss > Unclassified...
AAATATAATATTATGAAAAAAACGCGTCGTTTGAAATTAAGAAAGAGAAAAAGTATTTGTCTTTGTTGTTGTGTGGGGGGGGGGGGGGGGGGGGGGGGGGGGGAGGGGGGGAAGGTTTTTTGTTCAAGGTTTGCATAATTTTCATTGAAGAATATTACAAACAGTTGAAGACGGTGACTCCTGTAAGGGAATGGCGGAATTTGCTCTCTCACATACATACCTACCTAACCATCACATACCTAACTACCAACCCACCCCTCGCAGTTCAAGTACCCTCTTGAAACCCTAAAAATTGTAGGCTTTTTCAGACCGTCGTGGCGGGAACCATGGTGGGAGTCACCACGACGACGAGGAGCTTTGAAGCACGCTGCTGCGTCTGCGATCTCGATCCCTCAGCTGGGCTGCTTGAGATGAATGCATAATTCCTCACCATCGTTGTTGGGTTGCTGCTATTTTCTCTGTTTTTTGGGTCCATAAAACGTTCTCAGTAGTTCAGCACTAGGAGTCGTAGTGGAAGTGTAGGGGGAGGTGGGGCAGGTGGTCCCCGGTTGTTGTGATGGGAGTGGATGCTGCAGTGCCACTGCCCAAGAGCTTGAAGGAGTTCGGGGACGAGAAATACTGGGACGATTTCTTCCGGGCGAGTAAAGGTCAAGCGTTCGAGTGGTATGGCTCCTGGGCTGATCTTCCGCAGTTGCTGCAGCTCCATTGTGGGTTACGGCCGGATCAGCAACCGCCGCTGCAGATTCTTGTTGTTGGTTGTGGGAATTCCGCGCTGTCGGCGCATATGTACGATGCAGGGTTCACGAGCATCGTGAATGTGGATTTCAATAGAAGAGTCATTGCCGAGATGCTGCGCTTGCATGTGCGTGCACGTCCTCTCATGCGTTGGCTTGTGATGGACATCACGGCTCTCCAGGTATTCTCGTTTGCTCTCTCTCTATCTCTCTTCCAATCCCTAGCTTCAAAACCCTTCCCCAAACCCTAAATCCGAGCATCAAGCTTCAAACCCTAAACCCTCAGACCCTAGCTCAGTGCTGATAGTTTCAGTCTCAACCTGTCAAGGATTTGAGTGCCTGAGATTTTCCTTACTCGAAATGAAGAGATTTCAGCAGCCAGATTGCCCTGAAAAAATGATTCTGAGAGAAACCAGAATGTCCATCACCCAGTCAGGCAGCAGCAGCAGCATCGTCTTGCCCTTACTCTCTTGCATTCTACAATTATTGCAATCTTCTAGGTACTCACCAAATCAGGATGATGCACACACCACCTAGCAAGTAGTTCAGGCTTTGATTCTGTCAATCCGGCTACAATTAGGGTAATGATTTCTTGAGGAAAAGAATCTTTTTGCAGTCCACGAGACAGAGACGCACAGAAGTGATGATAATGTTTGGAGCCTCTGATTCTGTCCTCTACCTTTGATTGTGAGTTCTGCAGTGTTTATATAAGCAATGGGATCAGAGGTCTGACAACATGGGACTGTGGAGGTTGCAGTTTGCAGAAAGCTCTTTTGATGTGGTTCTGGATAAGGGCAGTCTCGATGCCCTGACAGGGGAACCAGAAGAGCCCCTAACTGCAGCAAAAAGTCTTCTTTCTGAGGTTTTTGTTTCAGATTATTTCACAGGTTGCATGATGTCTGTTGGCAGGTGGTGCGCCTTATTTAGAGAATTGTTTGCAGGGAAGAAAAAGCCATGCTCTAATTATCTGCAGTTGTTCCAACTTTTTTCCTGTTGATTAGAGTGTCAACCAGTTATTGTTTTTTGATTTATGGTAGACATGAATTCTGACAGCAAATTTGTGCAGGTCAAGCGAGTGCTGAGACCTGGTGGCCGATACGTGTGTGTCACATTGGCTCAAAAGCATGTAATTGGTATGTGCTCTCTTTCTTTCTTTCTTTCAATGAGAGGGTGGATTTTCTCCAACCTTTGTAGGTTTGTTCTATTGAAACATAGGCAGCATTGAAGGTTTTGGGTTGCTGCATGGTTTGGTAGACTTTGAAGGAGAAAAACTTTTGGGTGATGAGGGCAAACAGGGGTTTTGCTGGAGACATTAAGGCAGGGGTGGGAAATCTGTCTACATCAAGTTTCTGAAGCATCAAGGGATCCATCTTCCCCGTTGCAGCCTTTCCTAGTTGTTGCCACAAAGACCAATTCTGCTGATATCCCACTTGTGACATTGCTTACTGGTGATGTTCCACATGCCAATGTGATGCAGGTCATCTTTCTCTCTGTCTCTCTCAAGTTTGACATAGCACTGCCCTGAACTTATTCCTAGATCAAAACAGATGTGGTTGTGAGAACTTGAAGGTGAGGTTCTCCTACCTTTGGCACAAGGCTGAAGATATATCCAGGGGTTGGATGTCCCATAGGGAAGGTGATGTCTCAATTTGTAGTATTTGAAGGTCAATAGAAGAGAGAATAGGATGATTCTTTTCTCTTTTTGCAACATCCAGGGTACTGTATCAAAAGGGAGCCTGTCTTCTCAAAGATTAGTTACCATCTTGTTTGCCATTTTTGTGAGTCTTGAGGGTGAATCGGAAGCCAGGTGTCAGTTTAGGGGTATTACATACAACAAGTCAATGCTTCATTGATGGATGTCCTGGGGAAATTGGAAGTAATTGTAGAAACCATTTGCGAAAGTATGTGCCACTATTGGAATGCCTCTGCAAGGGTAGTGAGTGCCATTTGTCATCTGCCCCCAATCTAGCTATGGGATCTATGAAAGAAGGGGGATGATAAGCACAGCCTTACATGTACAGTTACACCCCCTGCCTCAACTGACCCTTGATTGTTGATCTATCACTTGAATCCAAGTATGGTTGTCAGCTGCACTTCTGGTGGAAGGATCTGGGACTTACTAGCTACACCATAGATACTTACAAAGCTTCTGCCACATTCAAATGCTGTTGGGTTGTTTGAGGGGGTGGGGGAGGGAGGGATTCTGTATGGCAAGCTTTCTTTGAGGTGCATGGTGTTCACAAACTGGTTTGTTTGCAGATACAGGCTCTGGTGGATGTTGTGGATGAGGAAAACAAGCTACGAAGTGAAGCCAGGAGTGCTGGGTACAAAACTAGTCTAAAGCCAGATGAGAAGGAAGTAGAGTCAAAATTGCAAGATATCTATGAGCAACTGCATCCAGGTCGCAGGAACACAGTAGTGTTGGGAGGGCACTATCCTGCTGTTGTGATGGATGCCAAGCCCCACTCTGCAGCACCCACATACAGGTCGGCTGTTTTCTTGGTTCCCAAGGTGAAGAATCTTTGTACTCTTCAAACCAAACAACATCACCAATGCCTTACATGTGAATGATTGTTGTGCCTTAGTAATCTCATATGATCAATGAATATTATGGAAATGTTAAGCATGCAAATCTGTGTTTGCCTGCAGGGCCGAGCTCATGAATGGCTTTTTTCTTCAGAGGAAGGGCAGTGGCAAGTTCTAGAGAGTGCACAAGCAGGTCGGCTTATTCTGGTAGAATGACATTCCCATAGCTGCTCCATTCTCCTTTGGCTGCCATGTGTCATCAGTATTATCTGTACTTTCATTCAAGCCATTGACCTCTGGATTGCATGCAGGTGATGCTTGACACCCATCAGTATCCAGGCAGCTTATCTGCTGTCCAGGTGTGTATATGCCTCCACAACCTTTTCTGAAACACATGGTGTTTTCTCTAGAAGAGGTGATATCAGTAGTAATTGTGGTTTTAGCTTTGATGTCTTGGATGGGACTTGCAAAGGATGCCTTTTAATCTCCGCCATGCTTTTCAATGTTCTGGGGTTATTGTATCAAATGTTGAAACATTTGGCATGTTTTGCAGGATGAGCTGTCTCCACTGGTCAAGCAATTACTCCCATGGGACTGTAGAGATGCACCCAATGTCCCGTGAGTGTCCAGTATAACTTTGGGTTTTGGCATTTACAATATTGAAATGTAACCTTTTTCTAGCTTCTGCCTATGATGGTGGTGCCATTTTGGGCATTATGTTGATGTATGTACCCTATCTGTGAAGGTTACTTTGTTGGATATGGTGCTGGCATTTATTTCCTTTGGTTCTTTGCAGATATATGACTACGAATGATGGTTTATATCGAAGGACAGTGGTGGAAGAGGTAAGCAGGGTTTTGACTCATTGTTAAGTTGAGTTGTACAGGTGCAAGACCTGATGGCAGAAATCAATGGCACATTGAGATTGTTTTAACTTGCTTGCATTTGGACCTCTGACTCTGTAGATGTTGGTATTTGTGTGTGTCCTTAGATTGAGTCCCCGATGACAGGCACAATCCAGGTGGAGGATGTGGTTCTTGATGCAGACAAGTCCAGTGGGAACAAAGTGGGAAACCAGAACTGCTTTCGTCGCCTTGTGTTCCGCAGAAACCCAAACTTAATTCAATCCGATGCATCTCTGGTACTTGTCAAAGGGCCCAGCAAAGACAAGGACAGGCCTAGCACAGTTCGAGAGGCAGGTCGTCGACATGGCAGTGGCAAGAAGAAGGGCAAAGCTAAGGATTCATCAAACAGCATTAAACAAGGTGGGTTGTGAGCTTATGTAATCTCAAATTGATTTCCACTCCACTTTTGTGGTTTTATGTGTCAGTGTCCTGCTTCTTTGAGGACATGTATTCAGGTTCACTCATGTATATGTGTGTGGCACAAATGAAGTCTTTGCACTTCTTCTGTCAGAGCTGTCACATTACCTTTCAAGTGTTGTTGTGGAGATTTCTCTGCAATCTCATAGATATGTCAGGGCTGTCTTGATTCCAAGTAGTAGAACATGTTTGAGCAATTCCTGACTAACTCCTAGATCATTTCTGTGTATGTTGGTGACAGATTCAGCTGAGGAGTTCAAAGTGGATCACAGTCACTTGGTAAGCAAGTACCATGAGGCAATGATTGTTGGGCTCTCATTGATTGCTGAAAACTTGGAGCAGTGGGTGACTGCGAAAGAGCCGGTTTGTACAAACCTTTTTCTCTACTTGTTTCTGGCATTCTCATGCTTTGAGCATCATTGAGGAATGGGTCAGTCTTTTTGCACAATTTTATAGAATTTGGGCATACTGTTCTGGAATCAAACTCAGTAATTGTCTGGGTTGTGCACAGATGTAGCATCCTGTGGAGACAATTGTAGTTCTTATGCTGCGATTCCCTCTACAGTAAAGCACCTCACAAATCATGTTAGTACCATTGATATGTTGCAATAGACCATACACGTGAATGAGTCACCTCAAATTTGAAGTTTGGAAGATATGATTTTTGAGCTGTGACCAAGGTGCAGATAAGAGCACTGGTGGTAGGCCTTGGAGCGGGGCTACTCCCCATGTTTCTTCACAATCATCTTCCAATTGACCATATCCAGGTACATGATCCTTCAACCTCTGCAGTTCGAGACCTGATGCATGCATGCAATGCCATGTTGCAAATATGATTACATCTCATCAGAGCTTCATTTTCCGCTACCCAGACTATTGTTTCCTTGTCAACCTACTAGAGTTCAAGGTCCTTAATTGCTTTGTTGGTGGGGGTTTGAGGCTCCTTTCTGCAGGTAGTGGAGCTGGATGGTGTGATAGGAGATGTGGCAAAACGCCAATTTGGGTTTGTTGAAAATGATCGCATGCAGGTAAGCTCTCCAGTCTGCCAAAGTGGTGAATCATGCTACATTTACTGATTCATCTGCTCCTTAGTGATCCCATCTAAGTGTTAGGGTGTTGGCTACAAGGGGTCTGTAATGTTGTGGATTAGATGCAGTTCCAATCAAGTGAACCTGTGCATGTATTTTACAATATTGCTATGTGGGCATTAAGTGTCTGCTTTTAGAACATTCTAGAGTGCTCATTCTGCCTTTATGTTCTTGCACTTTCTCTTATACTGCTATTTCTTTTATTGTTAGAGGGCTTGCAAAATACAAAGCATTCTGTCTGTTCTGAGAAATTGGTATTTGCTTTATGTCCTATCTTATCCTAATGCTGTCATGCAGCTGCATGTGGGAGATGGAATTGAAGCAGTCTGTTCTATTGCAAGGCTATCCACTCATATCAGCAAGAATACTGGAGGCATGCTCAGTACAACAACAGGTGTCCTGCCACATGATGATAAACCTCATGAGAGCACAGAGAACACACAAAATTGTTCTACTTTGCAAGAAATGGCAAGTGATCATTCACTTGATAGGGGAGCTTGTCAACTCGAGGATGATATAGCATCAGAGCTTGCTAATGATCTTAGTGGAGTCCATTGCAATGAAAGGACAATCAGAACAGAAGGGAAATTGCACATTCTTTTCATTGATGCAGACTCTCAAGACCCAAGGTCAGTTGAGTTCTGGACACTTGAAACTCACAGGAATTGATGGATCAATTTTGGTATCACAAACAAGTCCAACAGGTCTAGCTGGATTCTGTTCTCACCTGCATTGTCCCTCAGATAAGTGACAACCTGATATAACCAGAATTCTGCTCCTGGCTGAAGTTAGTCACTTATGATTGGGGTGGGTTTTGTGGGCCTTTACCAGTAATGGCTTGAGCTGTCCACCTGCCGAGTTTCTCGAAGAGTCATTTCTGCATGCAGCCAGTGATGCTTTAGTGGAAGGAGGTATCCTGGCAATAAATGTTGTGTCAAGAGCAGCAGCTCCTCATGTAACATCAGTAGAGGTGCTTCGGAAGGTATGTCAGTTTAGCAGTATTTTATTTGTGCTCAATTGTTACACCAGACTCATGAGAAAAATTCTCATACCAGTTGGGGGTGTAGTTTACAGCATAACTCAATCTCTGTGCTCTGTACTTTTGGAATAGAATTGCATTCCTGGTTGGATGAGCCTCATTTTCCCTGGGAATACAAACCGTATTGCTGAATGAGTTTCCCTGTGCTAGCCCTTGCCTGATTGTTGTCTTTTAAGCAGATTGTCCCACTTGTCCTTATGGTGTAGGCATGAGTATGCTTACCCAAGTAGCAATCATCTGTAATCTTAGTTTTCTTCATTTTCACTTCAACAGGTATTTGAGGAGGTATATGATTTGGAGATTGACGAGGATGTGAACCGGGTATTGCTTGCACTGCCACAAAAGAGTCCTGCCGAGCACTCACCTGGTGGATTGCAGGCTGCAGCCTCAACTCTGGGAAAACTAGCTGCTAGATTTAATTCTTGGGGAAATGGTCCCTCACTGAAAGATGCAATAAGAACACTGAAACGCCTAAAGTAGTAGCAAGGGTGCCTTTGTAGTGCTGAACAACACAGTTCCACCATGATGTTGGGCAATGAATTGTTGCTTGATCAGCCAGGTCTGTATTGTTCACTGTTATTTTGACTCTCTGGATGTCATGAGAGGTCCCAATTTGTAGTTGTAGAATTGTACCCCATTGAGCTGTTGTTTGGCACACCCATCTATGTTCTTTTGTTCACCTGTGAAGCAAATCAGATTTTGCAGTTATTTGGCCATTGTATGTCAGGGTCTTTCCACATCAGGAAAACCAAATTGTATCTCCTGGGAGTGTGTGTGGTTAAGAGTTGTCAAACATTTGCTGGTTTCTGAGGCAAGTTGACCTGGATGATTATCAGAAGATAGAAAGCCATGCACAAAAGCATGGTAAGTTGACATGAATCAAGGAAGGTTGCGGACCATAGTGACTAGTAGCACAAAAATGATAAGATACTTTCTGACTTGTTACGAGTAGATTTGATTTCCAGCCATGATCTTTCTTTGTCTGAAATTACTGTTCAAGATTTGCCTGTAAAGGTCGAAATTGCGAGTAGTTAGAAAGTACCAGCTTCAAAAAAATAAATGATTCATTGTTTGCATCAAATGCACCACTCTCCATGGAGCCCTTTGTTCTACATCAAAGCACCATAGCTCAGTGCTCTTAATTGGGTCTGGGAATGCTGCAAATCTAAGAGCCTTCAAATATGCGATGCCTTTGGGGGTGCATCATACCCAAAGCTGCTACCAAGATGTTTGTTGGCTTTTCCCATCAGGGGGACACTACAGAATGATGCAGAGTCCAGTTGGTTCCATATTTCAACTTATTTGAGTTCAATTCCAATAAATTGATTGAAAGTTTAATTGAATTAAATTTTAATTTAACAAATGAATTCAAATTCATTTGAAAAGAAATGGGATACAAATTGGTGTAGAAGGTATTGAAAATCTAATTGTGAATATGCTTTGGGGTAATTAAAATTTGGGATACTAGAGCTTATCATATTTTGTAATATATTAGTTATTACATGTTTAAGTTTTAAATATAATGTATTAACAATGTATGCCATATGTACATATATAAAGACATGTACATAATATTTGTATTGTACATTATTACATTATAAATTGTAATGTTATACATTAGTTATATTTATACAATAAATATAATTACAATACTTATACATAAATATGTAAATTAATCACAAATTACAGGATTTTATCTTTAAATAAAATAATTATTTCAATAATACAAAAATTTGACCTTAGTAAATTATCCTAGTGAATTCCATGTGAACATGAATGCTTCAAGTTCCACCCAAGGCGAAATGGTGCACAAGTATAATGGGGTAGTTGATTTTTAAATGAAATGGTAGTTTAGGGGCACTTTAGACAAGGGTCCAAGGAGAAGGGTCCAATGAAATCATGCATTTCTATTGGTCGAGAGCTTTAAATTGGTCCCAAGGCCTTTAGACAAGGATCCAAAATCAAGACAAATCAAATTGTGGCTTAGCTTACATGGCATCATTTTGGAGCGAAAACCAATTGGTCAAGACCAAAAACAAGAGCTTAAAGGAGAGCTCATGGTTTGGAAAGTGTAAGTTAAGGTCCAAGGTTGTTCATTTTTCATTTTTTGTTCTTTTTCACTGTTTTTTTTTACCATCATTGTTCAAACTTTACAAGAATAGAAGAAATGTAATGGCTTGAGGGCATTGTTGAGAGCACACAAGCTCTTCCATTTTGATCAATTCTAGAATTGACATGGCTGGTTTTGTGGATTCTCACAAGGTGGTTGCTAGAAGGAATGCATTTTTAGCCTTTCCAAGTGCACAAAATGGAGGTGAATCAAGAGGTGGGGTAGAAAGTGGAAGGTTGAAACACCAATTCTCACAAGTGGAAGGGGATCTGGATTTACAAAAGATCCCTAAATTGATTTCTATTACAAAGAATAGAGCACCAAGGAAGAAGGCAGTTGTGTTGAAAGATGAGGATGAAAAAGCTCAAAAAGCTAGAAAAAAATTGATGGATGGTGAAGTGCTATAAACCTCATTACTTTAAGAGAAATAATGGAGCTTGAATTTGCCAAAAATGCAAAAAAAAGGTAAATTTTGTCTTATCCTTGAAATTTTTTCAACTTTGAAACCCTACTTGTGCATGTCAACATAATTTGATTTCAAGTCTGAAATTTATAGCAAATAAGAAAAAAAATTGCAAAATATTATATTCAAATTAGGCCCATTGGGCCTTTTAATGGCCTTAAACCTCCTTTTTTCTTGCCCTTGCCCCATTTTCCCCCATTCGTCCTTATTAAATTTGGCCACTACAAGGATTGAACTCTCATTTCTTTGGGTGAATGGAGAGGAACTAACCACCAAGCCATCTTTATTTCAAACAATTTCAAATGTTTTCCATTTGGTTTAAAATTCATGTATTGCATTTTTTTAAAAAAAATTTTAGAAGTTGTTTTTAGCTTGTATTTCATGGCTTCTTACCTCAATTGGTTTTTTTAAAAAAAGTGGATAAATGTTGAAGCTCCACACCCAAATGTTGGTTTCCATCCTTGGATTCTTGATGATTCCAATTGCTTACAAGTAGAAGTTTAATGCAATTTACAACAATACAAAGATGATAAGATTGCAAACAAAATTTCAAATAATGATCGTCATGAATGTGCTTTCTGTGATGCATTGAATAGTTGGTGGCATTGAAATGGAAATGTGATGAAAGATGTGAACATTTCTACCAAGGAAATTAAAGAAGTTGTAGGCAGTTCAAAATCCCAAGTAGATTTTGATAGTACTTTAAAAAATTGAAGATAGTAAAAAGCCAATGGAAAAACCTTTCACGCTAGATGAGGTTAAAAAGGAACAAAAATAAATATAAATAAATAATATAATATAATATATATAAACATTCTTCCAACCATGGCTAAAAATAGTACAACCATGTTACAACAATTTGTTAAAACCAATGTTTTACTCAAAAACATGGATGGTCAAATTGGAGATCTTGTAAATATATTATAAGTTACAGAAGATGTGAACCTTTGAGTCATTCATCACATTTTAACCCAAAATCAAATGTATTTGGGAAGGTGTGTTGGCCTTTTTTTTTTCAAATTGGATTCAAAGAAGTTTTTTGTTAAAGTCTCATGAGTTACCATAGCTTCTATCTTTGAAGGGAAAATAAAACCATGGTTGCATTGGATAAACATCATTATTTATCAACTTATAAGGTAGAATTTGTCCCTTATCACGTGGCTTCCTACATTTGTCTTTTGAAAAAGAACCCAATCATGATACTTCTTGCCCACTCATAATCCTAATCCCAAAAATTGTATTTTGCATCTACAATTCCTTGAATCAATGTGGAGTAAAACCCTTTTTGATAATTATATGATTTTGCGTCCACCTTTGGTGGAACAATTGGAATGTAACTACCATCTATGGCACCTAAAATGATTGGAATTCCATGCAAGCTTTCAAAACTAGAAATGATTTTTTTGATCTTGTCTTTAATCAATTTGGGGATCACCAATGGTTTCAAAGTGCTTTATGATTGTTAAACAAAATTTTTTCATTATAATTGATATTATATTTTTTGCAATGATCCCTCCACACATTTGCAAAGAATTTCCACTACCTAATCATGCAAGAGCCATTGCTACTCTAGTTCTAACAAGGATGTTTTTTTTCATGCATGTTTTTTTGGTCAAGACTTGGACACAACCCTAATCAATGAACGAAATGTGTCATAGCTTAACCTTGTTCATTGCCAAAACATCATTTTAGAAAAGCTCCCCAAAAGTTGATTCTTCATGTATCCCACCACCCTTTCATACCTCCACATGTTGCAAACTTTTGATGCCACATCAACAAACTCCATGGAAAACAACAGTACTTTCATCATACTTCAATGTTGTCCAATAGCTACTGATTGCAATGCAACCACTTGTGTAGTCACTTGATACATGGCCATAGTAAAAACAAGAGTCACCAATATTTTGTGCTTATGTTCATCCATTATGTGAAGTAAAAGCAATAAACTATAGATTTTATAATTATCCCATATGCTTCTGGTCAAAAATATTGATAAACAACCCCATAAATATCATTAAACATATGATTGATCAAAAACTTCACATAAGTTTGAAGTTTTCAATGTGAAATGAATTATAAATGATAAAAATCATGAAAATTTTAAATTTTAAAAACAAAATTTCTTGTATTGAGACAGCTTTGATTTGTTTTATTTTTAAATTTCTCATTTGATGCTAGCTTATTTTTATTTTTATTTTAACCTTTATATATACATAGTTCACAACTTTTAATATTATATGCATGATAAACGTAATGTCATCTTTTCAAAAATCATTACGTATCTTGGAAGGGACAATCTTCTTTGAATTAAAAAATACACAAAATAAAAATATAGGGTGCCATATATTGATTGTTGGGTAAAATTGAAAATTAATTAATTTCATAATGAGGTTATGTTTATTCTGAAATCCAATTTATAATCAATACAAAATGTATGTTAATCCTTGATATTAGAAAAAAAAAATGAAAAAAAATTGTATTAAAATTTTCAAGTATTAATTGTCAATAGGTTCAATTAATAAGTTTAAAAAGCAATCGGTACATTTGACTACCGTCTCTGCAATGAAATAAACCACCTCACTTTCTGGATTTCTCTCATGCAATGTTTCAATCATCATTTTGAAGTAGTTTTTAAAAGCTTGATCAACAAGTGACATACCCAAAAAAAATTGGTCTGAAAAATTAGGGTGTCACAGTTGCATGAGACCAATTGATAGGTTATCCTAACATCTTCTTCTTCCCTTGACCTGTTGGGTGTAAGGGCATTTTCAAAACAAGGGGCCTAGGATGAGGCAGTAGCTGAGTCCGGCCCTACATTTTGGGAATGTCCCCCACCCATGGGCTTTACCTATTGTAAAAAAACAAGGCAAAATTCATCATGAACCAAACCTATGTAGATTGTGAGGCATATGAAAGGGAGGGTTCTTATGCCTACTCCTCAATAGTGGGAGGGTTCTTACACCTATAAGTAGGCATGATTTCCCTCCCACCCTTGAGGAGTAGGCCTAATATCCTTCCCAATTTCTATCAGGGCAAGTCATGGATGTAAGGTGCCCTCCACATACACTACAAATTTTCTCTGAGTGCTTTATAGACATGTGAGGGCTTAGATCTTTGCCCTCTATCGAGCCAAACAGAGATTTGAATTGATTTGATGCAGTTTAGCGGCACTTACCTCATCAAAAAAATAAATTAGGTTGATGGGCTCTTAAGGGTTAATCATAAACAAATAGGGTTCACAAATTCACCATCTCATCTTAAGAAAACACAAAAGGAGATTGCCTACTAAAATTACAAGAGCTTCTAATGTTGTTCTCAGCAATGTACTCTCTTTCGTGTTAGAAAGCACTGGGAATGATAGGCAGTAACTTTTTTCAACCTTTATAATCTGCCCGAAGTTATCGGGCAAAATAAAAATTCTCAAACTCTCTAAAAATAATCCAGCATCAGGATTTTTTCAAAGCGCCCAAAATGTTTGGGCATAAATGAAGAATTTCTTCAACCTTTTGAAGGTGCTTGAAATTATCAGGCAGCATAAAAATTCCCAAACGCCCAAAATTTTCGAGCATCTGGATTTTTCCAGAGTGCCAAAAATGTTGGGGTAACGATGAATTTTTTTTCGAACATTTGTATATTCCTTGGGCAACCTAAAAAAATTTCAAAACTGCCCGATTTTTTTGGAGCATCCTGGAAAATTTTCTCCCAAGTCTTTTTGAGCATCAGGATTTTTCAAGCTCCTAGCAGAAAGGAAAAAAAATCAACCTACATAATCTGCCCGAAACAATCAGACAGAATCAAAATTCCCAAACTGCTGAATTTTTTTGAAACATCCTGGATCTCAGAAATTCTTCAGAATGAAATTATTTTTTCAGCAGCATGGGAAAAAAAAATTCATAAGTTTCCCCCAAGCTGCCCAAACATTTTGCACAGTTTCGAGAACCCCTCAATATGAACGGTATTTCAATGTAGGGTTAAATTGAACCCCATCATACTTATAATTTTATGTATCTCACTTGTATGAACATCACAGGGGTTAGTTTACTCCTTATACTTGAGTCATTTTAACCGCCCAATCAAGAGAGGGTTAAACAGAATAAAAGCATCCCTACTAACTGTGTGTGTGAATCTAGCTTAAGTTGTAGGGGAGGTTCCGGTATGAGTGTTTTCTCCAAGGGAGGGGCACCCAAGGGCATGAGCCTGAGGGTGTTCCCAAACCTCAAGAGAATGCACAAGTACTGGAACCTCCCCTTACCTAAACAACTTTCTTTTTATTTCCTCGCTTTTTTCCCTTTTCTTAAAAAGGAAATATTTCCATGGGAACGTGGGAACATTTAAAATTGGGGGAGCTCCCCTTGGCATAACACCCTAGGGATCTTCTTCATGGGAAGATCCCTCAAAATGCACATAGAAATAAAAAGGGAGTTGTTTACAAGGAACAGAATCCTTGTCAGCATGAAATAAGAAAGTCCAATTGGAGTGGACTACCTAAAGATGCATTCACACTTGGTGTTTAGGGACTCTAGTGTTGAGTCCCCTAACACCATGCTAGTCATTTATTTAAGACTTACACCTACTTACCATGAACATTTTATGTTAAGCTAACATTCACTTAACATTAAGCTATTGTCCATTTAACATTGAGTGCCACCCAAGATGCCACCTAGATTTTCATTTAACACTGACTTAACATCAAGTGTGAATGCACCATAATGTAGATTGTTTCAATGTTTTGAGGCTTTGGAAGTCAAGTTTTTGAGCTAAGTGAAAATCTACTTTGACCTCAACAGGGATTTCAGGACATAAGTTAAGTGAAGTCAAGAGTGAGGCTAGCAAGTTCTTCTGCAACTTACTTTGGAGTTTATCCTTGAGGTCCATGGAAAGGTAGTTGTTGACATCTTGGCGGCGTAGTCTACTCGTAGACGTGAGACATGGAAACTGGAGTATTTTTTGGGGAGAATTTTTGCCAATTGGCAACAAAATAAAAATAAAAATCCAATGCAACTCATACCAAAAGGGTTTTTGTGAAAAATTGGGCCAAAGTCATCAGAATTTGAGGTTTTAAAAAAACAATTTGTCACACGGAAACAACACATTAACTAAAATATAGGTAGGATTCTTAAGAACTTAAACCTAATTTCCCAACAAAGGACCCTATGTCACCCTATCAAGAGTCACAAGCTTATAAATATGTAAAGATGCCTCAGACTCTCACAGAGGTTAGGAGTAAGACCATAGTACAAACACCATAGTACAAGGTCAGCTTCAGCACATGTCTGCCAAATAATTAATTAATATTGATGATTCCGTTTCGAAAATACATTATTGCTTGAAAATTCTTTAAAATCATTTTCCTCCTCAAAATTTTTTTTTTGAAAAAATTTAAGTATTTGAAAATTTCCACATTTCTAAAAAATAATATAATTTGTGCCAAAGCCATCAACAAGCCTGCAAGGTACTGTACTGTGGAACGTAAGATGCCTTCTAGATTCCACGACAAGTCTACAAGGCAAAGCCGACATAAAGTTGCTGCGGTCAAAATTTAGTTTAGGTTTTGACCTCAGGGAAGGGTTAGGTCAAAAAGGGCTACTACTGTTCTCAGGCATGGGAACTGCCTTTGTTCCCATGCCCTGAAACACTCAGGCCATTTAAGATCACCAATTCATTTGCATATAAATGTGTGAAATGAAATGAAATGATAATTTATCATCTTATTGGGCCCAAGAGATGGAAGACCATACACCAGAAGCATTAAGAATGGTGGGGGAAATACCAGCCCACAAGGTCATTACATATTATTGAGCCAAAAAAATGCCGTCATGCTTAATGAATCCCCCAACGAATCGTCAAACTCACCATTCTAGAAGTATATGGTACCTAGTTTTGTCTCTATTATTTGTGCTCGTTAAAAATGGTTATTTGTACTTGTTAGATGCTCAACATGGGAGTTGCAAATATGTGGCTTCATGTTCGTAAAAATAACCTTGGTGTTACACCTACAAAATCCAACTCTTCAATTATGTCTAGTAGTCCTATGTCCATGCAAGTCATAGCTTAAGGTATTGAAAGACAACCATAATACCTTTGAAGGTCACAATGTATAGGAGAAAGATCTATTAGTGAACCCTTCTCCAATGTGTAGTGTTGTCATGATAGTGCAAAGGGACACGTTACAATGATAGAATAGTGAGGAAGGGCAACCTAGTGGGCAACTTTCATTTGATTGAAATTATTTTAATAAGTTGGAGAGTTCCTTCAAAATTGTGTAAGTTATTGTTCTTACAATATCATTGTCATGTCAATGAATGGGATTGAATATGATTTTTGTAATTATAGAAAATACTCCAAATTCTCGAAGTCAGCTTAGTGAGAGACCAAAATATACCAAAAATAAAATTAAAATGCAACTGTGCTTCACATAAATAAGAAGAAAGCATGTCTCTACAAATATTGAGTATCATAGTTAGCTTGGCCAGTTCAACACATGTTTGTCAAATAATTAATTGATTTTGAGGACTCATTTTCTCAAATATTTCATCAGATTCTTTATTTTCCTCCCAAAAAATATTTTATAAAAATTTCAACATTTCTGAAAATAACAATTAATGTTCAACTGGCCCAGGTACTACAATAATGACAATTGTAAGACATGAATTTCCCTGGGAGTGGTGCAATTTTCCCATGTAAAGCTCCAGCAGAGTTCATGCTATGGTGAAAATCCTTTTTTTTTTTTTTTTGGGTAAGTTCAAATAAATAAATGTATTGGCCCACTTTTGAATATATATATATATATATATATATATATATATATATATATTTATTTTTTTTTAATTCCATCTATTATGAGGTAGGTATGTAAATATGATACTTTTTTTTTTTTTGTTATAAAACTTTTTTTTTTTTTCGTTAGTTCGGGCGAGCG
>Ga0116231_10009590_pt1 | contig 16200 bp, 6 predicted proteins | sample S1TSphgellanicum_2_FD_89695 | JGI IMG/M metagenome (GOLD analysis project Ga0116231, IMG submission 89695) | Host-associated microbial communities from peat moss isolated from Minnesota, USA - S1T2_Fd - Sphagnum magellanicum MG | ecosystem: Host-associated > Plants > Peat moss > Unclassified...
AAAAATATATATATATATATATTTTGCTTACTTCTTAGCTCAAAAGAAGGAAACGCGTGGTTAGTGGCGTAAAACCACATAAAAGCAGTTAGTGAGCAAACAAAAATCGAAAGCCACAAGCGCACGGTGAAGAGAGAAAAAATATAGACTTACGGCCTATGACCTTCGTCTTCCCCCTTACAATTGCTAATTTTTTAGGAGTGCAAGTTTCATTCTTGAATTTTTCGCCATAGTTTACTCTATCCTTGAAGATGAATCACTAGCAATAGGCAATTTGTGTACATGCAAAATTCGCCAACAACATGTGATCTATGTACACCTAAAGTTCGCCAACATTTTATGTGCATAAGAATTTTCATATACAAAAGGATTTTTGCATGGTGAGGTTGCATTACTAATGAAGTAATTACAAAATCAATTTGATTTTATGGTTGTAACTTTGCATTGTGCAACATTGTTTTTGGTGGTTGAATAAATTTTGAAAGCTTATGGTTTATGTTGGAACTTGATTATGGGGTGTTGAGCTTCAACCTTAAGGAATCAAATGTAATGGGGATGTTTGGAGAATTTGGCATACAAGATTGCAATGCAAATTAATGAGGATTCAAGTTTTGACTTTAGGTCATTACCTAGAGTTTATAACCAAGTTCCAAAAGAAATACTGAGAGTTGGTGCAAGTTTTTTCATTGTGCAACTAGACATTGCATAATGACACAATACAACAATGCACAATGCACATTGAGTCTTTGAGATTGCAAGTTTACAACCTTTAATCCACTATGCAAGATTAATTTTTGTTTCACCATTTAGGGTTTTAAGTTTTTGATATTTCAATTCTTTTAACTTGGTTGTTTTGTTGTCAATTTTCAAAGACAACAATCAAAAGTTGTGGTTTATAGTTCAATTGTTTAATCAATGATCATAATTCAACATTGCCAAAGAGTTGAAATGATTAGAAGGTTTAGAATTGGTCTTAGGAATGGTTCAACATCGAAATGGAATGAGAGGTTGATCAATGCACAAGTTTTAACTTCTTAATTTTAATCAATTTCTTTTTGCAACTCGGTGCAATTTAATCTAGGGTTTCTATTATCCTTTCTCAAACCTCTATCTTTTTGTTTTCTTCATTGTAGCATTATGTTTACTTGATCTTCATTTGGTTATTTTGCAACCTAAAACCAAATTTTGTTTTCTTGATCCTCATTAGGTTTTTATACAACTTAAAGCCACATCTTGTTTACTTGACCTTCATTAGGCTATTTTGCAACCTAAAACCAAATTTTGTTTTCTTGATCCTCATAAGGTTTTCTACAACTAAAACCACATCTTGTTTACTTGATCCTCATCAAGTGTTATTTTGCAACCTAAAATCAATTTTTTTTTTCATGATCTTCATTAGGTCTTTCTACAACCTAAAGCCACATCTTATTTTCTTGATCCCCATTGGGTTATTCTACAACCTAAAGGTATTAAAACCACCAATGGCCCCACTATTGCAAATCCCAAAAACTTCAAATTCAAGCCAATCAGCCCTATTTCCTCACCCACCTTGAGCAAGTTTGGTTCATCTTCTTCTTCATCACCACCTACTACTATGTTGTTTACAGAAAACCCACCAATTTTCCTTTATGAAGATTTTAAAACCCAGAAAGATCATAAGAAAATCAATTTGCATGAAGGAGCAAAAAAATTTCAAAATGCTTGGACTAACCAAGCAGTCATGGGTTGAATATGGAATTGATGACAAATGTTTAATGCACTGAATCAAATGTAAGATTTGCACCTCTATGGAAAAAAAAGGAAGCTCCTAGCTCCAAATTTAAATAGTTTACTAAAGCATGTTGGCTCCTAGAAATGCATGTTATCCATGCATGTAATCAATATTGTTGGTTATTATTGTTACAACAAAGATTATGTGCATGCCAAGAATGAATGTGCTTTCATTGTTCATGCATGTCCATCTATTGTGATCTTTTTTTGGCTCATTTCCCCACTAATCACAAGCATAAATATGTGCAATTTGCTACTATTTATCACCTTCCTATTCATGGCCGTCCAATGATTGATTATAAAAATTTGAAACCAATGTTTTAATTGTTGGAAAATCAAGAATCTTTTTAGAAAGCACCGTTTTAATTCTTCAAGTTGGGGCATGGTAAAGATCATGCATTTGATGTTGTTGGACAATACAAAAGCCACATTTGTAACAACTACTTTCATAGCAATTAGTGCATAGGAGGTCACATTAGTTGATAACATTAATGGCTTTCGATTTGCCTCTATGTGGTCTAGAGTTGGAGATCCCCGTCCTCATTTGTTGACCAAGTTGGTGTCTCTACCACATGTCTAACAACATTTTTGCTTCCATGCTTATGTGTTTGATGGAATTTGGTGGTCTAAGGTTGGAAGATTAGGAAGAAAACTAGTTAGCATAGATTGTGATGGTTCAAGTGTGTTCCATGGCCATAAAATTGGTTGTGATGTTATAATTGAAAGAAAAAGTAGTCCCATTCTTGGGTGGGGTTTGTTTCTTGCTCATAAGACTAATTTTATTAAACCTAGACCTAGTGCATTGGCTAAAAGGCATTTTGCAAAATCTATATGCCTTCATTACTCACAATCCAAAGAAGTTTATGAAGATTCAAAAGTTTGTTGACCTAATGAACATGAAAGGAAACAAGTTTATTAGGAATGTGAAAATGAAGTGGATTTCCATGTTATTTCCAACAACATGGGTATACATAGAATATTGTTCATTGATTGTGAAAATTCATTTTCTTAATGCAAAAAATGAGGTTGTTCCAAAAAACTTGAATGTTTTATGTGACATTGAATTCATTCTTAGGTTCCCTCAAGTATCCCTCTTTTGTTTGAGATAATGCATACATTGATCAAAATTGCATAAAGCAAAAACATCTTTGTTTATGATTTTGAACATTTTATAAAATTGGCCCAATAAGAGCTATATAGGCATTATTATGATCCTTATGACAAATTTGAAGATCCAATTTTAGACCATTTTCATTTTATTAAGGCTTTAACCAATTAGGCCTTTCCCATGAATTGGCTTTCTAACCTTAATAAATGGAGGAGAGGATATTGCTAAATATGTTGTGTTTTCATATGAACTAGAAGTAAATACCCTAAATCTACTAGTCCAATGTTCATGGTGTTAGAAGTAATCTACTTATAAGCAAGGTTGTTTGCAAGGAGGTTGTGACCAAGGTGAAAAATGAATGTAACAGTGCAACTTAAGGCCTTATTTTTGAGCTAAAATGATGTTTTTTGGAACATCAAATTATGATTGCCTTGGGTGTTGTTTATCCCCAATTCGAGGCTAGGAATCCTATTGAAGTAGAGGAAAGTTTCCAAACTCACCAAATGTGTTGAATCAAATTTTGTGTGCCCAAAAGGTTGGTGACTACAACAATTTTTGTTTACTTTGATGTCAAGTCACAATTTGGATTTGTAGAGGTCTTTTTTCGAAATGACCATGATTCTCAATATTGAGGTGACCAAAAATAGACTTGGGTGATACCACTAAGAACCACCTCATGGAATGGTTTAGGAACCAAGCGTGGCTAAACAATATTCCTAACCTTCTTATTTTAAATATTTTCACATCTATAAATTGTTTTTTTTCATGTTTATCCATTGCATGCCAAAGCATATGGCCTAAATTATATATTGGTTCTTAGAAATATTACAAAAAAGTTCCTAATTGCAATGCCCTTTTAGAATCACATTCTTAAACGTTGAAAATTCATAATTAATTCATATTAAATTCAACAAATTACATAAACTTTGTATCAAATAGAATACCATCAAAGGTACTTTAGAATATTATTCCCAAGAAAAAAATCAAAACATGTTCCAAACTTGTGTTTTTTACCAAAATTTTCAAATAGAAAAAACATGGTAAAATTCTTGGAACTTTTTCTACATGTAATGATTAGAAACATCAAAAAAATTAAAAAATTATTGATATCATTAAAGTTTCAAAATCTATACAACCTAATAAATGTACTTAACAAATATGTCTAATGGAAATTCTTATTTAAATGTTTCCTATAGTTTAATTTTTTTTGATGAATTTGATAAAATGATGATGTGATGTTCCTAATGGTAACACCCAAGGATATTTTTGCCCAAGCAATTTTGTGTGAGGATAGTAAACTAAACTCGATTTCTAAGCTTTGGCATAAGGTTATTTGTTGTGCCACCTTCAACCACATTTTTTTTGAATTTATTAAATTGGTTGAAATTGTTGTTATCCAAATGTTTGGTTCCATCGAAGATGAACAAACTTGTAGCATTATCAATTTCATGAAGAACAAGTTACGGAATTGTTTAAGCATGCACTTGGATCTATGCACTAGATTTTATAGTCATCATTTTTTTATGTTGTAGTTTTTATTTTATGAGTAAGCAAAAGCTAAGTGGCAAGGCAAAGTTTGTTATTGTGAAATTGCATAGCTAATTCAAGCTTGCAAGTATTTCTGGACAACAAATTTTTGACGGCAAATAAAGAGTATGCCACAATTTTGATCTGGTTTGAGCTTTGATATTTTTCCTTGATTTTTTTTTCTTCTTTTTGTTATTTTCATTTTCAAACTTGGTATGCATAAAGGAATGTCTAACTTGGCAAGAGTTTTGTAATCTAGATTTTGCATGCATGGAGGAGACAAATGTTCAAGTGTATAAAAAAAATGTGGCAATGGTTTTAGGTCAATTCCTATCCTATAGGTTTTTCATGTTTTGTTGTAACCCTAATTTTAAAACCATGTCTATGCATGTTTTCAATGTTCTTTGTCAAATTAAACTTTGTTATGTTTTGTATAGGTATTACACAACACTTGAAACATATTTCATGAACTAGAAGATGGATTTTGGCGTTTAACTTGAAATAACACCTTCGCTTTGGTAATGACATCCATTTTTTCATTATTCTGTTGCATCTTCAATTGAAACCCGATGTAATTTTCTCCAATTTTTGTGTGTGTTTGTATTTTAATTAGTTTAGGTATAGGTTAAGCCTTGAATTATGATGGGTAGCACTCTTTTAGGGTTGGGGCTCAAATCCCCTTTAAAGTGGTTAAAGTTAAAATCATTTTGATGTGATCTTTGTTGTTGTCCATGGTCTTGAATTTCATTTTAATTTTGTATAAGAAAAAAAGGGTGGGAGAATAGTTAAGTACATAAAAGGGACATGAGATGAATATTGTGCTGAAGTTTATGATCCATGTCATTGCCTAAAACATTGACATTTTCAATTTGTAGTTCAATGTTGTGGTGGCACTTATAGTAGATGCGGAGTATTGTATGCATGAAATCAAGTAGGTAGGGTGTGCATTTGATGTTTTGCCATAATTTTCTATTCCCTTGTGTCAACAACTTATGTAATTGATGTCCAACCTTTCCAAATTGCTACATGTTGAAAAAAATTATGATTTAATTTTGTTCTTCCTATTGAACATCCCTACAAAATTGTTTTGCAAAAAATTTCATTTAGCCTTGGGACAAGACTATGTATTTGAAACATAACCCTAAATTAGACAAAACAAATGGGTAATGCCATATCTTTTTAATACATCACATTGATATTTCTATAATAAAGCTACCAATGATAACTTTATTTGTGAAAAGTGATGGAGGGAGCCTTGATAATTATTTTATATTAGATGTTGCAAGTTTTCTTTGGGAATTAAAATGTGGGAGGGCTTGAGAAAAAGTTTGGGTTAAATAATCTAATTTAAAAAATGTAATTTTTTATATTGTTATTTTTTATTTTAATTGTACCAAAATCATATGTCTTCTACTATGTTCGAATGTCATTTTGAAAAGGTGGATGCTCAATCTTTTGTTTGCTTATTATTGTTCATATTTCCTAAGTGTGGTGTGCCAAATTTGGCACACATTGCCACTAGAAACAAAAAAGGAGGAATACTTAGAAAAAGGATGATGGGGCCATTGAGGTCAAAATACATGTCAAACATGTCTTCTCAAGAGAGAAAACTTTTGGTGCATATTGGTGACTTACACGTAGAAATGTTTTTAGTGTTGATGAAATGTAGACTTTAAAAGTAGTCATGTGTTGAATTTGTCTTCTTTAGGAGAGCTTTAGGCATATTGGGGGAAGTGGAGTAATTACAAATATTCTCCTTTCTATAGAATGTGCATTCCTTGATTATTTGGGTTGGAATTCTATATTGAAAAAATAACATAATTCATTGTAGTAAGGAGTCATACCTTGTTATTGCAAAATGCATTCCTAGGTGTAGCCATTGACTCAAACCTACATCCCCTTCTGTCCTATTTCATTCAATTTGTAATTAATGAGTATGTATATGCCACTTTTATAACCTTCTTTTTGTAGAAGTTGTTTGAATATCTTGTAGCACCTTGGATGACATCTCTTTTATATATGAAGGAATAGGGTCCAAATAGGCTATTAGGAGCCACACTAACCCCTTTGGTAAATAATTTATTATATGTTTATTTTCAAAATATTCAAAATAATTTTAAAGAAAAACTCTTGAATTTTTAAAAAATCATTATATTACAATGTCAAGGTTTCCATTAAATTTTTTCCAAATTATGTCATTTAGAAATATTTTCAAAAAGTTGAAATATATATATATTCTTAAAAACATTAGTTATAACTATTTCAAAATGTTTTTGGGTATTTTTTATTCATTTTATTGATTTCAAAATTTCAAGATATGTATACCAAATTATTTTATAAAAAAATCATTTATAATTATTTTCTTTTCTTAAAAATGTTAGATTTACAAAAAAAAATAAAATTGGCTATAATTAATTCTATATGTGTTATCAAAATTACACCCAATAACCATACAACTAGTGGTTCAATGTGACGAAGTTTCTTAGGACTAAAAATGTTAGTTTAGTAAGTCATTTGTGGGCTTCAAAACCTCCCATTATTTTTTTCTTTGACGTGATTCATGCAAAGTGTTTTGCTAATTAATCTTCATATTCATATTGAACCTTATGTAGGCCTTTTGGAGTTGTTATCTTTTGTAGACATTTAGATATTTGGAGGGCATTTATGGTGTTAGACATTGTGCCCTTGACATTTCACTTCCAAAGATCGATACAACATTTTTTTTGAGATGTAGACTTTTCTATTGTCTACTGGCATTGATCATGTGGAGAAGTTTGAAAGGTCAAGGTTTTGATTGTTTGTGCATGTGTTGTGGTTACACCAATTGATGCCATTAGTAATAATTTGCTTGATAGCTAAGCATTTGGGTGGTAGAGTCGTGGAAAATAATTGGGAACTTCATGATTTTAGAACAAACCTCGTGGTTTTCATTTGCAAATGGTTTGTCTTTTCACTCCTTGTCCAATCTATTAAAATCCAATAGGTTTTGCAATATATGAAGAAATATTATGTGCTAATATCTTAATCTATCATTGATATGTTATTGTTCCCTCTTGCATGTTAGCAATGTCATGATGGGGTTTTTTTGTTACTTTTAGAAATGCAACAAAAACTTTGGATGCAAATGTTTGTATAGTGGATTGCTTCAAGTTTTGGGTGTAAATCTTACACCCAATGTCAACAGCTAATGTAGTCAATAGGGAGCCATGGTAACTACTTATTGCTTTTTATAATGAAGGTGATCGTTTTGAATACTTTGTGATAGACATTCATAAGGATATGACAAGACTCATTCTTGTTGTGTTGTTTTTCGTCTTATTAAAATTGACAAGATGGTTACCTTTTAGTATTGTATTTTGTGGAGTTTAATCTACAATTTCATAGCTAAGATATTTCTTTTACTTGCTTCCATTTATAGGTTGTGGATTTGTTGACATTGAATGCCAAATTTGCCTATGTTTATATTCGATTCACTGAAAAGTCATAAGTTTAGTAATGTGGGTGAATTAATCACAAGTTTGGTCATACATATCATAACTTGCAACAATGGGTTATTCACACACTTTTGCATGCATTTTTGGACCTAAAGCAAGCCTTGACTCAACATTATGGTACAATCCATGGCCTATCTACTCCTGGCTCATATGTGGTATGCACCCATTCCCTTGCACAACATAATAATACAAAATTGTTGTCATTATGTTATGCCAAGAATGGTGACAATGATATCTCACAGCTTTGATGTACATATGCAATAAATGCCAATGGGCAACAATGATATGATCCTTGAAACAAGTTTATAGTGTTGTTAGCTTTAGGTCTAGTAGTAGCTTGGTAGTCTTTGACATGGAAAAAATGCATGGATTGAAAATGTAGTTGTTAAATCTTGAGTTGTATTTCCATTTTGTAGCATTTGAACTTAGCCCTGAAATTCAACATAAGTGATATCAAACTTGGCATATGTATGGTGCCCTGCTACTTGGTCTTTTATTTGCACTCCCTCCCTTTTGTTAAGAAAAAATGTTTTCTTAATTCTTAGTTTCTAGGGTGATGGAATCCTATGATGCAAATTATATTGGCACGGTGTTTTAAAGTAGGTTGCTAGTTTCCATGCTACACTTCATCAAAACTTTCATGAATAACATTTCATTCCATTAGTAAGAAGATACAAAAAGAAGTACAACTTTTAACATAGGAGGGTTAAGTAGTGGTAAGCATAATACATCCCTTCAAATTAAATGGAACCTTTTGAGATTTATTTCCATGGGTTTTAACATTCATTTGGTTGAACTTCTTATGTTCAACAACCAAAATTTATATGTTGTTTCCAATTTTTTGCATAATCTACCTATTACATAATGCTTCGAGAACTTATGTGTATGAAAAGGTGAAGGCCCATCCTTATTATTTGCAAATTGTGTCAACTTCAACATTTCAAAAGATTGTTGCAAATATTGATGAGTGTTGTTTTGTTGTACATCTATGTATAAAGTTTTCTAAGTGCAACATTTGACCTCTCTTCCTCATGTAATGTGTTCGTGTCAAACTAAAATACTTTGTTCTTGGATGTAAGGCATTTGTGTTATGATCTTTTGATAATCTATGCTTGGCACAAAGTATTTTTTTTGGTAGCCAAAGCTTGCATTCTACTAACCACAAGAAGCTTGCAATAGCTTCAAGAACTCTCTCCCACACTCCTACCACATTCAAGAATGAACTAATGTAGATCTCACCATCAACAAAAAGATCAATAGGTATAAACTTGGGGCGATCCTCCCAAAAAAAGTCCCTTGTGGAAAGGGGGCATGCTTGCCAATGATGTGACAAAGGGAAGAAATTTTAATGGTGGGGAAGGTAGGAGTCAAGTAGAAGATGTTGATGGAGGTAAATCAAAGGGTATAAAGTCAAGATTGATGGATGATGGTGGTAGAAGGTCGGGTGTTGAAAACAACATGTCAAATGAAAGAAAATGTTTTTCATTGGTAGAAGTATGGAAGGAGGATATAGATTTTGGGTCACTGATATTGTCATTGATTAATTTGTTTGGGGACAACATGCTTCCCTTCATATACCTATAGAGGAACTGTCTCTAGTTTTTGTGGGACTTTTTTTGCTTTGTAAGTGATTGCAATACCCAAGCTATAATGGAGTGGAGTCCTAAATCTAATAGTGATTGGATTGTATTCCATGTTTATGTTGTGAAAAATAAAAAACACTAGGTCTCAATGCTCAAGACCTTGATGTTGACATTTGCTTGGAGATGAATTTGTTTGAGTGTGCTTTGTCAAGTTCACTTTTTGCAAAGCTCTAATGTCTCCAAATCCATGAGATTCTCTATTTGAAAAGAAAGTGCTAGGAGAAAAGGTGCAAATACGGCTTGCATCATGGACATTGGAAACATCAAGCAAAACCTTGAACTTGGTTGCATTGGATGGAAGAGTTCATTGATATCACTACTCATTCTTGCAAGGGCACATTATTGGAAGTCTGTGGCCAAAGATATTTTCCCTTGCCAAAAAAATTTAATATCACAAAATTGAAAAACAAAACCCTAACATTTGACCCCACCCATTGGCTACTACAAAATGAGAGACTATTTAAATGCTGGCAATTGGGCCAATCATTATTAGGCCATCCAATCAATATAAGTTTTTTTTTCCCCTCCCCTTTTGAAGTCCATCCAATCTTCTGCATATTTTGATCATTCCACCATAGCAAGTTACTAGCATGGACATGCTATGTTAGATGAAGAATGGCCACCTTCCAATTGTGTGAAACTGAGTTTGGGTTTATGTAAATATGATTAGGATGCAATGACCTCCATGAGGACAAATAAAAGGAAATAACTATTTTTCATTGGCCAGCCATAATGATTGGCTGATGTGGTGACATTTAAATAGTTTCTCCCTCCCTCTCTAATGTTCAATTTTTCATATTTAGGGTTGGGGATAGGGAAAAAAAATTATTGTTGTATGTCAGATGGATAAATACATATAGAGGGTATGGGTGGAGCTGCGCTCCAGTGGGTGCTCAATATGTGGCCCTGCAAAAATTATTTCTCACATCCAAGTTTAGTTATTTACTTTTTTTCCAATGCCAGCCATAAAACTAAAACTGGGACTGCAAATAGGTGGGAGACTACTAATAGCAACCGAGTCAAACTATGCAGGCAATGAACAACAAGTGGTTAGGCTTTGCCAGCCCTAAAGACCATCCTTTGCAAAACCAGTTTGCTGAGCCAAACCGCCATGTTTTGACTTTTCTTACTCCAATTTTCTATTGCAAGGGCCACATAGTAACCATGGGTAGAGCTGGTCTTGTTAGAACTCGGAACTCACTTTCAGGCTATTTAAAACCTATACTTTTGTCCAAAGTACTCTGTACAAGTCATTTTAGAGAGCTACACGTGGAGATGCCCTTACAATGTTAAGACAAGTAGGTACTCGAAACTTATGAAAAAAATAATTAAAATAATTAAAGAAAAAGCCAGTAAATAAAAAATCAAGGATGGGAACCCATCCATCAAAAGTACAAGGCAAAAAAAAAGAGAACACAAAAGAGAATGGGGATGCAAGTTGTAAGTAGAAATGATGAAACAAATAATGATGGTAGTAGAAGTTACATGCAAGAAACCAGCTGTTGTAGGATGGATGGATGGATGAAGGATCAACATGCAAACCCATTAAAAACATGGGATGGATCACATTGAAGCTATTTCTTCACACCCATGTGCATAAAACACATGTTTCCAGTGCTGAAAATAAAACCCTAAACCCTAAACCCTAATTCCTTTTTTTTTGTAAAAGCTTCCTCATTGGATTTGTAGCTGGAATATTATAATTTATCACACGTGAATCTTGTGAATCTTCTTTGATGTTTTTGTTTTTTTTGTGCATGTTTTTTTTCTCTTTGCTTTTGCTTCTGAAGAAAGGCAATTGTAGAAGAATCTGGCACTTTTTTTTTTGGGTGGAGGGGGTGGGTGAACTTTTGTCACTTGGTGATAAAACAAAATCCAATGCCACTCATTGAAGGGATTTTTTTTGTGGGTGACAAAATGACCCAAAGTCATCATAATACAAGGTGGGAAAAAAATATTAAAAAAAATTCATCAGATTTAAACAATAAGTTCCAACATCTCACCTAAACATAGCAAGAATCCTAAATTTGTTTAGTGTCATCTCTTAACTCTAGTCAAATTTGGGCTAAATCCTCCTAAAAATAGATGATCACCAACCCATGTAATGTAACCTCACAAAATTGAAAAAAAAAAAAGACCAAGGGGTGTGTCACACTGTGGCCTTGCCATTTACATTAAAAAAGTACCTTAATGCAAAAGAAGAAGAATTATGGAAACTCAAATATTTCACCATAGCAAAAATATACCTAATCTTCAAAAAAATCCTCATATAAAAGAAACCAAAATCCTTCAAGATATTATTATAACTCTATTATAACTAATCTCAAGTTTCAACACAAGCCAAAATTATAGTCTTTCAAAAATCCTCATATAAAAATAGACCTATTGCCTAATCCATACACTTTGCTTAATTGCTACTTAAGAAAAAATTGGCCCAAATTCACCAGATTTTTTTTTATTAGTTCCAGTAGGTAGCCAAAAATATAATTTTTTTTAGGGACTTTTTCTTACTTCCATATTTTTAGTAGTACATGTGGCCAAATTTGGCTAAATCACTTTTGAGATGATAGCCACCTCGGCTACATCACTTGAGGCAAGCCAGGATTATGTATGTATTCACTTGGGTCTATAACACATTAACACTAGAAATAGCTTGTATCTTATGGACAATAATAATGTAGGCAATTTTTATGCACAGAAAAAAATGTATATAAAACACTTTATCATGACTTGATTAAGCATTAATTCAATATTTTTACAATATTTTTTCAATTTAAGAAAAAAAATCTGAAAATCAAGCTCTAGAAGTATTAGGTATGTTAAAACAAATGATTTGATATTTCAATTTTTGTCAAAGATCTACTCCATGATTATTATGCATCTCATTATTTATTTATTTTTTCTTGTGCAATTTTGGTGTAATTGTGTTTTAATTTTTATGTTAAGGAATACAAAATTGTTATATAGAAAGCAAATGAAATAACTTGAAGCCTAATTTATGTTTTTAAAATAGGTGAATTAAATGTGTAAATATCATGGTGTTGTTCATAATATGCCTTTTATTTTTCAGTATAATGATGTGATTAGGTTTAGGGTTTAGGTTGCTTTTTTGCACCCCTCACTTGCCACTTCAAACAAAGATAACCCATACCTCTTTTTTTGGGTGCCAGACCTATTTTTCAAAAGGATCCTTGAAAAAAGATACCCATATGAAGAATTACATCTTGAAAAATCTGAATGTCATAAGGAGAAGTACTCCCACAAATGCATTTACAATTCATAAAAATAGCCTCAAATTTGAAGATAGATTCCTTATTGGTAACAAATCCCACCTAATTTGTTAAATATTTTTTAAGGAAATGGCATTGCACATGGGCAGAGCTTTAAATATAGAACTAAATTAAGGAAACAAAAAAAATTCATTTAAAACTTTTGAATTTCAATTGCAATGGATTTTTTTTTTAATATCATCAATGATTATGCATGATTTTCTTTTCTTTTAACCATGTCCATGTGGTGCCAAAAGCTCTAGGTTCATTTAGCTTTTGCTAGTGTGCATGTGTGTTCATACAAGTAACCTTTCTCACTTGGTGCCTCTATAGTGGTATTATAGACACTTCCATTTGGGCTTGGAATGAGCAACATAAAACCTCCTCCTAAAGTAAAAGGGGTTGAGAAAAAAATAGTCCAATAGATGGTTAACACTTTTTTTTTTGGTCATGTGCAACTAAAATACATTTTATATTGGACATGCTCGATTTCATACAAAAACGATATCCCTCGTACTACCAAACAATGTGAACTTTAATTCCATTTACAACAACAAACTACAGGCATAATTTGTCCTTCAAAAAGTGAAAAAAAGAAGGGGATGGAAATGCCCTCAATAATTTCTTAAAAACACTCAAAGACGCAAAAAAATCTTGTAAGAATTAATTCATGAGCTATTGAAATTTGAGCATGTTACGTACATTAAAAAATCCATCCAAAGGACACATGAAAAATGGGAGCGGTTTGTGCAGCTTTCTGACTGCTCTACCTAATATTGGATGATAAAAAATGAAATAAAAAAAATTAAATGTAATTTAATATTATTAAAAAAAGAATTGATCAATTTGTGGACAAAAAAAATGGCCTTCTTGTCAGCCCCCTTAGAAATGGGCAGCTCATGGTACCCTCGTGGTTGCTGGTATCATCACTCTGGCCCCGGAACACTGCCAAATGCCAAAATTCCATGGTGCTTTGGAACAAGTCCAAACAAACTCAACACTGGTGCCATGCTTTTCTGCAAGACAAGCATTGCATGTTAGCTTAAAAAGCTTAGTCCAAGAATGTTAAATTAAAAATTAGGGTACAAATCATGTATGCGCCGCACTTAGTCCAAAAATGTTAAATTAAAAATTAGGGTACAAATTATGTATGCACACGTAGTCCAAAAATGTTAAATTAAAATTAGGGTACAAAGTATGTATGCGCACTTTTAGTCCAAAAACGTTAAAATTAAAACTAGGGTGCAAATTATGTATGCATGCACACTTTTAGTCCAAAAATGTTAAAATTAGAACTAGGGTGCAAATTATGTATGCATGCGCACTTTTAGTCCAAAAATGTTAAAATTAAAACTAGGGTGCAAATTATGTATGCATGCGCACTTAGTCCAAAAATGTTAAAAATTAAAATTAGGGTACAAATAAAATGTATGTCGTACTACCCATTCACATCTGTATATATATATGCCTTTAGGAGTCACACCACAAGCTCTATCCGATATAAAACAAACCCATTATTCTTTGTCGCAATAGTTGTTATGGCAGGCACGATTACTACTATTCACTATTTCTTCCCTGGATGCTTGCTCTTTCTCACCCGTCCAAGAAGGTCCAAGAAGGTGTGTGTGTCATGGTCCAAGAAGGTGTGCGTCATGGTGCGACAAACCTAAAATTAAAATGTTGCTACGCCCAAGGAAAAAAAGAATAAAAAAAGTGCATTACATTCAATGGAAAATGATGATGTAGGGTACAATAACCAAGTCACATTCTATCTACTCTATCTACCTTAAGTTGTCAGGCAAATTTGAAGTTGGAGAAAAAGAGAAGTGCATCACATCATCATGTTCAAATGCAAATGACAATACAAAATATGCAAAAAGAAGTTCCTATTGCAAATGTTGCTAACAAGGCCCACCATCATTCAGGAGGGGTCCACTATATTGGGTGGGTGCACCACCATGGTGCATGGTTTAATGTGCAACCCCAAATAGTTGACCTTGGTTTCTGAAGAATGTGTAAAAAATTTCTAAGTGTATGTGGAGAGGGTTTGTTACCCTTCAATGTAAACAACTCCCTTTTTTTATTTCTATGTGTATTTTGAGGGAATCTCTCCCCCCAGCAGAAGAACCCTAGAGTGTTATGCCCGGGGAACTCCCCCCAATTTTATATGTTCCCACGTTCCCACGGAAAAATAAAAAGAGAGTTGAGTTTTTACATATAAGGGGAGGTTCCACTTTTGGCTCTCTCATTCCCAGAATAGCCCCATTCGAGGTCTCTACCCTACACACAAAATTTTGACCAGAGTAAACTAGCACCCCCCTAGTACACCATGAAGGATGGATGGAAAGTGGTCGGAAAACAGTTTTCTGTTGGGGGGTTCCAATTCCGTAGCTAACAACGAGATGGTTAGTTCAATGCCTTTTATTACTACCTACATTGTCTACATATTTTTTCCTACATATCTATCTACCCGTATATGGGACCTATTTAATTATTACGGAATGGGTTACCAGGATGAAACCAGGCATTAACTCAGTTGAAGTTTCATCCACATCCAGTAATGAGCATCTAGTGGATAGTGCCTTGGTGGGGGTGCAGGACCAGTCTTTTTTTTTTTTTTTTGGGGGTTCCTTTTTGGCGAAAAATCGATGAAAAGGTGACAAGGTTTTTCTGAAAGGAGGAAGAATATTCTGTTGAAATTTTGCCAAATTGTGACAGAAAACTGGGTTTCTGGGGGGCGACGGTGGTGTGGTTAGATTCATGCTACTGGCGACACATTTTTTATGAGTCCTCTGGAGAAGAGTCTCTCCAGTTTAGTCGAAATCTGCCTAGTGATGCTCTCACCTCTTTGGCTCAAAAGAGTTGCCAGTTTAGTCCAAATCTGCTTAGTGATGATCTCGCCTCTTTGGCTCAAAAGAGTCACCAGTTTAGTCCAAATCTGCCAAGGGATGCTCTCCCCTCTTTCACTCAAAAGAGTCACCAGTTTAGTCAAAATCTGCCTACTGACGCTCTCGCCTCTTTGGCTCAAAAGAGTTTGCCAGTTTAGTCAAAATCTGCCTAGTGATGCTCTCGCCTCTTTGGCTCAAAAGAGTTTGCCAGTTTAGTCAAAATCTGCCTAGTGACGCTCTTGCCTCTTTGGATCAAAAGAGTTGCCAGTTTAGTCAAAAATTTGCCTAGTGATGCTCTCGCCTCTTTGGCTCAAAAGAGTCGCCAGTTTAGTCGAAATCTGCCTAGTGACGAGGCTCACCTCTTTGGCTCCATTGAGGAATTGGGAACACCAAAAAAAAAAAAAAAAACTACTTTTCATCAAAAACAAAAAAACTAAGCACAACAACAAACAAAAAAAATTATTTACTTCAAAAAAAAAAAAAAACAAATACCCCCCCCAC
>Ga0116231_10009591_pt1 | contig 16197 bp, 14 predicted proteins | sample S1TSphgellanicum_2_FD_89695 | JGI IMG/M metagenome (GOLD analysis project Ga0116231, IMG submission 89695) | Host-associated microbial communities from peat moss isolated from Minnesota, USA - S1T2_Fd - Sphagnum magellanicum MG | ecosystem: Host-associated > Plants > Peat moss > Unclassified...
TGGATAAAACCAAAGGGGTAATGGGAACAAATTGGGAAACTTGGGAAAAAATTGGGAACTTGAAGGGAACAAAAGAAAAAAAAAAAAAAATCCCCCCTCCCCTCCCCCCCCCCCCCCAAAAAAACTTAAAAGAAAAAAATCCAAGGCACTTTGAGTGCATGCTAAGCCTTCCCATTGGTTGCATGAAATGGACGGTTCAAACCACAGGTTCCAGTTCCTGTTAAAAAACCAAACTGGAACCAGGTCTGATTTTTGGAATCGCGTGTGGAACTTTAACCAGAGTTTTGGTTTTTTTTTATTTTTTATTTTTTATTTTTTATCTTTTTTTTTTTTTAAACCAAAACCTAATTGGAACCAAAACCCTTATGGTTTTTTTTTCAAAGAATTGGAAGAAGATCCGGGATTTTGGGGGGGAAAAAAAAAAAAAGAAAAGAACTTAAACCAATGGCTAACCCAGAGTTAACTCCCAATTAACACCAGCTTTGGTCTAGGTTACCTCAGCCCCAACTGGATAGGAACTGGGACCAGAATTGGGTCTGATTTTTGGAACTGGAACCAAAACCAAGACTGGTTTTTAACAACTGGACCCCAGACCCAGAACCGCTCTAATTTACTTGCCGGTTATATATGTATATCCCGGCGCGTGCTCATACCCGCATACTCTGGACGATACTTGAGAACCAACCGTTTTCATCCATTTCGGTTTCCATCTGCTCTGTGGCTTAGGGTTTGGAGCTCTCTCTTTTCAGTCGCGCACATGATTGTGAAAACCTTGGCTTCTGCCTGCCTGCCTGCTCCTTCAAATTCGTTGGCAGAAAGGGAAGGAGGCAGGCGGACAAAATGCGCGCACATGCACACGTGGTCTGCCCACCTTTTTAGCTGCTCCATCTAATTTTCTCTCCCTGTCCTCTACGCAATTTCTTTCAAACTAATTTTTGTGGAGGCTTTACCGTCCACCCCTGGCTTCTTGCAAGTTGCTGACACTCCTCAGTGTGGGTGGAGTCTTACTGCCTTGAGAGGAGTTGCCTGCAAATGGAGGAACCTGTCTGTTTGGAGGAGAAGCATCATGTTCTTCAGGATTCTCCAAGTTGACAGGCTCTTGCGCAGATCCACCCACCGAATCAATTGGAACACCATTGTCCAGGCCTCCAGCAGTGCCACAAGCCTAGCCTTGGTAGTCTTGCCCCAAATCATTAAACATGGTTCAAACCATGTCCATTTGCATTGACCTGCGTCGGATTCTCCATGCTCCTGTTTCAACTGATTAAATTTCTTCCGCATTTTGTGTACTTTGGACTGAACTTGAGCCCCAAGTGCGCAGAGGGGTCAATGGAAATGCCTCCTCAATCTTCAATAAAATTTCTTGCCGCTGCTGCTGTGTCAAGCTGTTCATGCTATTGGCAAACAAATCCATCAACCATGCTGTAGAATCATTTTTCCAATCTCTCTTGGATTTGGGTGGAGCTGGAAGTGCTGTGTGAGGCACAATGAACAAAGGCAAGTGAAGAGCTTGAACCCATCATTATCAGGGACAGGAAACTTAGCTCTTGAGACTGTTCCGGGTGAGAAAGGCAGAAGGAATCGTGATTCAAACAAAGTGCCTGTTTTGTGTGCAGTGAGAAAATGGCTATGGAATGCAGGCAGGTGAGCACGGGTGAGCACGAAGGTGAACGGTGAAACTCGTGAGAGACTCGGGCAGAGTGCTAAACCGAGCGCCGCAGTTTGTGGGCAGGCCGGAAGGGGAGCTACAGTGGCAGGCAGACGTCGGGCGGGTGCGGCCGAGAAGAACATCGGGATTTTCAGACTGCCAGGTTTTGTGGCCGATCGCGGGCCGATCTGCTTCTCGAGCGGCAGTCTGCCTCGCTTCTTCCCTCATGTGCGCGACCCATCTCTCTCTCTCTCTCTCTTCAGTTTCTGTGTTTTTGTATGTTCAATTTAGGGTTTCTGTGTTTGGTGATTTGCAGCTCTCGTAGCAGCATCGCACGCGCTTCCACATCGATCCAAACCTTCCTTCCTTATCTTGTATGCAGCTTCTTCGATCTCCGCTAGTTGTCGGATACCAGATTTCTCAATACCAGAGTTTTTTTCCCCTTGTTTTGTGGGTCTTTTTTTTTCTGGCTGCTTCTTGTTGTTGTTGCAGTTGTCGATTTTCTTCGTCCCTTGGTCGAGGCTCCGTGTGTTAGGTATGGAGTAAAAAGGCATCGCTGGCTTAAGCTTTGAGAGGAGGAAGCGGCCGAGAAGTAAACCCCACTGCAGAATTCATGTCTCAGCCACGAGTAACTGTCACAGTTGGACGTGGCGGAAAGCAGGTAATGTTTCTCCGTAGTCCCTTCCTCTCTCCTCCCCTCCTCCTTGCCGTGTTTTTTTTCGTCATTGTCGAAACTGAGAGAGAGATGAGCTCTCCTTAGGGTTTGAGGTTTGGTTTCTCATCACTTTTAATTCTTCTTATGGTTTTTTCTCTTTTTTTTTTCACAAACAAAAAGTCCTGTTTTGAATTCATTAGGAAAACTTTTCATAGCGTTTTTTCCTCCTGCTCTAGAACCTTGTTCAGTCCAACACCAACTCAGAGACAATCTATAAATAATAGTCCAATTTCCTGACAAAGCCCTTCATTTATTTACTGGAGCTTAGAACTCTCTTTTGTTATCATCAAGAGACTGGAATGATTAGGGTTCAGGCGTTGCGCTCTCTCTCTCTTGACTTACTGATAGTATACAACCTGAATTTGCAAAGAAAGAATCTCATTCTGAAATGTGTTCTGCTTTGATAAAGATACCTAGGAGCAAGTGTTCATCAATCTGTGGAACAGGAACAGGAGATTTGTCTATGCCTTTTTTTTCAACTTTTTTTTTCTATTGTTTTGACTACCACTTGGAGGATTAGGGTTTGGTCTTGTAAACTTCTTTGTACACCATTTTTGTTTGTGGTACAATATTGAGGTCTCAGGAGGAATGTGGAGTTTGTTATCAAAGTGCTTAGAAAGAACAGGAAACTCTCTGAGGAATGTATGAGGCCACTCGGCTTGATTGAAAACAGAGAAACCAGGGGTTGCCAAAAACTGGTTTTGCATGGTGTTTTTCTTATTATTATTATTATTCAGTATTCCAAGTGAATTCAGCAGAGTGGTGGGGGCCCCACAGGGTGAGAGGCATGTGTCAATGAGCAGCATGGAGATGTATGCGGATCAGGCTAATGGAGGAAGAAACCCTAGAAAACGATCCATAAGAGACAGACTAGGAGGTGGCAATGTGGTGCAACTTGCAATTGGCCATCAGGCAAAAATAAAAAGGTAAAAAGAATTATTTTCAGCTACCATGGGAAAAAAGTTGTGGATTGGGTTGTTGTTGTTCTGATGCTGGAAGCTCATTTGTTGAGTAAAACTTTTGTCCTTTCTGCATAAGTGTGCATAATTTTGTATCCTGAACTCTCAGGGTGTGGAAGGATGATTATGGGAAATGGAAGCATGATCTGTATGAGGACATGGAAGAACCAGGCATGCAGCAGATTAGTATCCTGCAAAACTCCTTACCTCAGTTGAAGCTGGTCATACACAAGAAGCCATATGTCAGTTCAAAGTTGAGAATTGTGACAGGTTTTCCATTAGGATGACCTGGCTGGATATTTGGGGTTTGCACTTCAAGTAGGTGCAGTGTCTGGACTCCTCTTTTCCCTCTGTTGTGTATCTACATGACCATGAGACTCTCAAGGGTTTAAAGACCCGTCATTCACCAGGTCACAGAAGAGTTGGCCTTTATGTAACCCAGAATTTTGAGGACCCATTGGGGGTGGATGAGGGGTCTGGTTTTGAGATGGCCAAAAGAAGTTCCTTGACACAAAATCTTAGATGGACAGATTAAGTCTCAGGATCTGCGATCCAAGCTAGCTAGACCAAACCTCAGATTAGTCAGGCAAAGGAAAGGAGGGTTGAGCCTTGGTGTGACAGACTTGCGAGAAAAGCTGTCAGGTTCTTCATCTCAGCCACCTCCAGTTTCTCAAGCCCAAGGTGGTGTGGAGCTGCAACAGCAGTTAACATCATTTGTCAGAAATAGCTCCAGTGGAGCCCAAGCTGCATCTCATCAAGTGCCTCTTCCTCATTTGAAACAAACAGCTCCAGTCATCAGGACACCTGCAGGAGTAAGTTTTCTCCACCTATATGTGAAAATTCTCCTGTCCATCAATCCCCCCAAACTTTGTGCTTGTGTCTCACTTAAAATAAATAGTCTGCTTGGAAGGGGTGCTTTTCACCCCCAAAGAAAAAAGGGCCAAGGATCAGCTTTTGCAACTTCTATTTATGACCAATGTATTGACATAGTATTCCTGGATGGTCCTCCATTGCTTTTATTTGAACTTGAACTGCACATGTGCTAATTTTCTGTGAATGAAACATTCAGAGAAGGGTTCATACTCAGCCCCCAAGTTTTGGCACAGCTTAGGCTCTAGACCATCCATCTAGTAAATGTCAACTGTGGAATGTGAATTTGTTGGACTGACATTGCTTTACTCTGTGTCCTACTCCGATACTGCCAGTAATACCACTAGAAACATGGCAATATTTGGAAACAGTCTTGATATGGGGTGGGGCAGGGGGTGCACAATGGGACTGGGCAGGGTAGCAAGCAAACAGTGGCTGGCCTTCTTCAGTCATTGGGTCTGGCCAAATATTCCCTCATCTTTCAGGCTGAGGAGGTGAGCCCTTTGTTGTCTGATATACTGTTCTACAGTGGTCAAGGCATTGGATTGGTCTTGACCTTTTCTTGCTCCAACTTTTGTTCTCATGAGGTTAAGGTTCCCTTCTTTGGTTACAACAGTAAATTGTGAAGTTTGGCCCATCTCTCTCTAGTGTGAGCCAGTACCACCTACTGAATAGATTCAGTTAGGAACCAGTATGTCATTGGTCATGGCCACTTTCAACTGTTGGACGGTTTTCATTTCATCAATTGGTTCTTGATGCTTTGAGTTGCAGGAAATGGACTAAGTGAGTCTCATCGGGTGATTTACAGGTTGATATGGCTGCACTGCAGCACATGAGTGACAGTGATCTCAAAGAACTCGGCATGCCTATGGTGAGTTGGTCCTCCTCTCTGAGTCCATATAGTAGTAGACCTTGCATCTGCTTGGGTTTTCTGTTGAGATATTCAGGATCATCCCATTTCAAGCCTCAAGATCAAGCTCTCAGTAGATGGGAACTATTTTTGGGTGTTCCTCAGTGGGAACCTCATTGCTCTGCAGGAAGTAATCTGCTTTTTTCATTTGTAAGGAGTCACAAAGAATGGTAATGGGTCTGTTTCTTTGATGACAAATTCTATGGTTAGTGTTTTGGTTTGATGATTACTGGCAATTGTTTGTGGCTGTGAGGCTTCATGCTTTTGCTTTTCAAGGAATTGTTGAAGGGATAGCCCCAGGGCAAGAAAATTGTTTAAAGCATGGACCAATATAAATAACATCAGCATTTGATGCAAATACCTCTTAACCAACAGAAAGCAACTTCAATACTGAAATTGTGATTGTGTTTTGCGTTTGCTCTTTTTGGACAGGGACCAAGGAAGAAGATCCTGCTAGCACTTGGGCATTCGAAAATAAGTACATTATCATAGAGTTCATTTTGCAATGAGGTGCCTCAGTTCCAGTACACCGCACAATTGTCACTTGCAGAATGGTAGGAGTACAGTAGAGAATTGCATTGCTCTGCCATGCTCAATCACATCATGTTGATAATAGTCTTTTTAATACTCTTTTCAGGGTTCTTTGGATGCGACAGTGAAAGCATATTACCTCAAAGTTCATCCAGGTTCAGGTATTCATAAGACAACGCCTCAAGATTTGGCTCCTGTGTAGTAGGGGAGTTATATTCTGGTTTTCCATCTCAAATTTCTTCTTGTGCGGAGCATGTCCAGGTAAACTTGAATCTAAGCCTTAAAGCACTCAGAGAAATTTTCTAGTGTATTTGGAAAGCACCTTATATTTGTGAACAAGGCTATTAGAAAAGGGGAGGGATCTTACATTTACTATCTATGAGTGAGAGAATGAGGCCTAGGAATGCAGTGTTGGACTCTTGCCTCATCCTAGGCCCCTTATTTTGGGAATGTAGGGTTGGACTCTTACCTTGTTCTAGGCCCCTCGGTTTGGGAATGGCCAAGGCCTCGCATCAACATTACAATACCAATCTTGTATTAGATGAATATCAATCTCGATACCAAGTATATATTAGTGTTGGGCATTTCTTTGATCCAATGCCAGTTCTTTGCTTGAGAACTGGAGTGTGTAATTTTTGACAACTGCTGGTTTTTCAACAGAAAAAGAATTTTTCATGGCCAACAAGAAGTCCTTTTTTCCTCTCCTTGTGAGATGGGAAACATCCTGCTTTGCATTTGGGGCTTATTTTTTCAAAATTCCAACCCATGTCAAAATTTCAATAATTCTTTACCAAACTAACAAAGAACTTGGGACTAATATAAAAGTTTTCTAAAAGCACCAAATAGGCTCGATAGGTTGGTAAGTGAACACTTAAGCTCTCAAAGAGTTGTCATTCCTCTCTCATCACATTCAGCTTGTAGTGTTTTAAACTTCAAACCCTCCAGGTAGACCTACCTCCTCATGGCACCCTTATAGACTTTTACAAACCCTAAATTGGGTTAAGGAATTTTGCAAGGATTTGGTGTGCTTTTCCTTCTCTTTTCATTTTTGCTCCTTGATCTCCTTTCTCATCTCCTTCTCTAATGTCTTCTTTTGAAAATTAATTAGATCCATTATTTGACACAACCACATGTGACTAGCGACAATCCATTAGCAATGTTTTACTTCTAATGGACTCCTTGTTGACACGCATTATGACAATCACAAAAAAATCAATAAAAAAAAATATTTGAGCATCATGTGTCAAACTTTTAACTAGTCAATTGTGTTCATAAGAACATGGGTTGTCCGAGTTAAACTACCTCATGGTCCCCGTGTGGTTTTTATCATTGAATTTATCATATTTTCAATCATAACAACCATTGAACCAAAATGGTTTCAATCCAAACAAACTGTTGTTTGTTGACACAAAGTCGATTAAGTTTGTGGTGATTAAGATGACAATGTCTAAAATGGTTGGGGTGATTAAACCATTAATTGACATGGTGAAACGAATTTATTTTTAAGAAATTTTTAAGTAATTTTTTGTTTTCTTTTTTTCGCTACAATGAACAAGTTGCCAAACTTGTGAAAGATTGCTAAAACTATGATTCACTATTTATTTATTGTTAATATTACTCCTATCCACATCATCATGATTGTTTTGAATCATATTGGTGATGATGATAATGTGTTCAAAATGAAATGTCAACCTTCACCTTTTGGGCCACAATCCAAACCTTAATCATTTGACCACCACTTCACACGGCAACAAGAAGTGTTATCACAAAATATATAAACACATAGATATTTCAAATTTCACGCATTATAACCTTAGTATATAATTAGGTAATTTCATAATGAAATTGATTACATGTATTTAATTTTATTATTTGATTTGATTTTTTTTTGTTTCATATTTACATTAAAACTTATATTGTCAAGTTAAATTTCAAAATGTAAAAATGACATTAATTTTTTATTTTTTTTCAAAAATTGATTGCAATGAATCATGGCTTTTCAAAAGGTTCAACTTGACTAAAACATTCACATTGACTAAAAGGATGTCCATTTTAATTTGAGGCATGAAGAATGAAGGACATGTGGTTCTTTTGATTGGTTATTTTGACTAAAATGGGTTTTTTTTGGCAAAGTGTAATCATACATTTTATCAAAAGGGACAAACAAAATTAGGTCCATTAAAATAACCATGGTTTAGTCAAATTGGCCAAATTATTAGGCCAATGGGTTAGTCAAATTAGCCATATTGATAATTAGCCTACTTGTTGAGCTTAAAGGTACCTAGTATTAGCCTAACAAGGCTATTAGGTTAAGTTATGTAGCTAATTAGGTTAAGTAGCCTAGATAGTAGAGTTTTGGGTTTAGATAGGTAGGTAATGGTTAGGCTAGACTATTAACTAGGCTTAGGTCAAGCTACTTTGTGAGCTATTTTGCTAACCTTAGGCTATTTAACTACCTTGACCTAGGTAGGTTAAACTAGGCCTAGCTAAAAATGGGTTAGTTAGTTATGTTAGGTTAAACATGTAACCTATGCTTAATTATACTTAAGCTACTAATGTTAAGTGATTAAATTTTAGGTTAAGTAGTTATTGATAGTTTATAGCATAGGCCTAATTAGTAGGTTAATTAACTATGTTAAATAAATAACCTAAGCTTAGTTAATCATGTAGCTAAGCTAGCAAGGCCAATTTATAATGTAATATGTTTGGTTACCTACCTATTTAGGACGTTATTTAATTACTTACCCTCCAACCTACCTTCCTACCCAACTAAAATAACCTATCTACCTACCTACATATGTAAAACATAATGTAAAAAACTTGAAATTCATTACAATATGTTGACAAAAAAATTCACCTTATGAAAGTGGTTGTGCAATGGCTAATTAAGGATTTTACTTTTCAACATGAAGGTGAAAAGTTCAAGTTTTCACACTTGCAACCTAGGTTATCTTCATAACATTGACCTAGGCTACTTTGGTTACCTAGGCTGCCTAATTAATATAATTTGCATGACTAACCTAGGCAGAATAGGTAGGTATGTAAATTATTATTATTATTTTGGGCATTAATTTAAAATAATAATTGAAATTTATAGATTTTTCAAATTGTTATTCAAATATGTTATTTCATTTGACTAATCAAAAAAATCAAATAAAAAAAACCCAATCAAAAGATCTCATAAAAAAACCTAGCCAGAAAACCCTAGTCAAAAAACTGAAGTCCAAAATGAATTGTCCAAAATGGCATTATGGTCAAGTTGCACAAGTGGGCAAAAAAGACCATGTGGGGGGGTTTTTTTATTGATATTTTCAATGGAAAAATCCATGATTTCTTAAAGTGGGTTCATATTCAATTGAATTGAATTCAAATTCAATTAAAGATAAGTGGGATGCAAATTGATGTAAAAGATATTGAAAGTCTACTAAAGTCTGTGGTGTTTTTAAATAATTTGTTTGGAAATATACATATTTAAAAAAACACCTTTCCATTCCTTTTTACTTGGGAATTGGCTAAATATATTCCAAATTTGAAACTATAATCCGAAAGGATATAACTTTTGGAACTTAAAGTTGATGTACCTAATCCAACTTCAATGAATTATTATCATCAGAATTATGTAATTTTAAGATTAAATCCATTACACATGTTTTTTATTTCATTATTTTTAAATAATTTTTTCATAATCAAATTGAAATTTCTATTTTTTAAATTTCAAAATGTAAAAATTATTAGATTAAATTTAAATAATTATTTCAAAAAAATAATTTAATGTTCTAAAATTATTTAGGTTATAATTAAAATATGTATAATATAATATAATTAATTAAAATGTATAGCATCTTTAACTCCTCATGCCAAACATATTACATTAAATGAATAATTTGATCTGGGATATATATTGAAATATAATATTTGTATTAAAATTAAATATTAAATTTGACAATGAATTGAATTGAATTTATGAATTTATGTAATTCAAATTCAATTTTTTATTTTATTTCGTATGTCTAGACATATTTTCACCATTTTAAATTTAAAGACATTACATCAATTCAAACTTCAAAAATGTTTCCTAAAATTCATAATATAATGTGTTTTATTATAATACTTAGTAATTATGTAGTTATGTAACGATATTAATTAATATATTTAATTCAATTTGAATAACATGTATGCACCTTTGTTTTAATAAAGGAGTTCTTTTCTATGATTGTAATATTTAAAATTCTATTTTAATATTGCCACATCATCAAAAGTAATACTATAGTCACAATTATGTGTGATGTTTGGATTAGTCACTTTAGTCAAATGGGGTAATTCCACATGGTCATTACATTTGTCATGTGTATAATATATTATGTTTGATTTCATTAAAGAACATTTTGAAATCTAATACTTGGAAACAATCCTTACTAAGATGGAGCTACCTAGTCTTGATGTTACTCAAATTTAACATTATTAGTTGTCTTAGATTAATAGCATTGATTCTATAGTCAACTTAATCACAATGTTACTAGTTTAAAAACAATGGTTTTGTTGTAATGTGTCATCCATGGCCCTAGGGTTTAATGGCCAAATCTATGTACCCTAAATCACACATTAATGTTTTCTTTTGTATGAAGCCTATTCCAATTATGTGCTTACCCAACTAGCCAATATCACCTTGTTTGGTTCAAAATAATTGTTTATAAACATGGTCTTGTATTTTTATTTTTAAAAAATTTAATGCAATCTTGAATGGTTTGAAGCAAGACACGTTTAGAAGATGGAAGGCATGTGAAGTGTGTGAAGGAAAAGTAACCATGCCTAATCAAAAGTCTTCTACTTGTTCTATTGCTTTTAATGTCACATGTGAACCATGTTTGTTTACAATCAAAAGGTGATGATGGGTTTGAGAGATGCCATCTAAGACTAACTTCTTTAAAAAATGGGGAGTTTCTTAAACATGAAAGATGTCATCCATACTTTCTTTTGCATCACCATGTAAGTTATTAACTTGCATAATCTAATGTAGTTCTCATGGTTGCATTCACCAAGTTGAAAATGTAGAAAGTAGGTCAAAATCTATCAAGTGCATTCATAATGCAATTAACAATAAACCATTATCAAGACTTGGGAATGCCACTACAAACTTCATGTGATCTATGACTAGCTAAAACCTTTGCACCTAATTTTATATTATCTTTGATGTTGGTCCCATCCAAGCTTTAAACATGATCTAAATTATGTTTGTGTTGTGTGTAAATGTTTTATAAGTTTTGGTAGAATGAATGACAAGATGTTGTGTTCAACCCCTATGCCCTACAAACTTTGAGGCCTTTTGCTATGTGGATGTTCAAGATGCCACCTTTTGAACTAGTGCCACCAATTGTTTACAGGTACTAGATTTCAAAATGTTGTAAGCCTAATTTGGGTGAGTTTAGCCATCTTCATTTTTAATTACTATATGACAATGGACAATTTGACATTTTGCATGGCCAAGACCTATGCTATTATTGTTGCATCATCACGTTCAATTTGGACATTTGGTGGTTCCATTATCTTGGACCTAGTTTTCCCTTTTAGGTGGTGTAAAAGAGAGGTAAAACATACATTCCAAAACATGCTAACCTTCCTCAAAAATGTCTTTTCACTTTTCACATAGATGTTTGTGGCTTCTTTAAATTGTTGGTTTGTCCATTTTCCACACATCCCATAACAACAACACTTTCATTAACTTGTGGTTTGGGTGTGGTAGGCCAAAGCATGATGTTCTCTTTCTCTAGATCATTGCAACTCATCATGTTAATTCAATGTTTGTGAAACACATTCAAATTCATAGTTAGCTTGGTCTTCTTGGTCTCAACCTCCAATGTCAAGTGTGGGGCCAACACTTGGGTCTCATAAAAGGTAACTTTTTTTCCTTCTTGAATAGATCCCATGAATACAAGAACCATGTGAGGTCAAAGTAACAAGTTAATGAATGTGTTTCTAACTCTTTTATTAAAAAAATCAAATTAAAAAACTTACAAAACATTTCCCACGCTATGTTTGCATTTGTGGCTACCATGCATGTTATGGGGGTGAACTTCAAAGTGTGGTGCAATGGAAGAGGCTAAAATTATGGGATATTGGTCATGGTGATCCTCTAGGTGTTGGCAAGATTACTTTCTACTAAAACCAATGGTTGTATAGGGATTTGGGGAACCTTTCTATGTATAGGTGGTTTAATAATGTGATTCCACTCATTAGTAAAAAAAGTGTCATTTGTGATTATTGTTTGTGATTAAATTTTAGTCACAAGTTACACTTGCAATTAAAAATGAGCCTAGTAGCAAACGATGCTAGTCGCAAGTGATGGATGAATTTTATTTTTTTAGAATACAAGTATGGTGATTTTATACATATATCCAAGGATGAATTCTTGTGATTATATTTGTGATTACATTTGCAACTACAATGCACACCAATATGTTCACATGTGGTAGCCTAAAAATGTGACATGTGACGTCATTTGGATTTTTCAAAATATTTTGCCAAAGAGTGTTTTTTTTCAACCATTCGATTAAGTCACTTAAATTGTGCCATGTGGTGGCCTAAGATTGTGCCATGTGGCAACTTAAAAATGCCCTATAATCATTTAGGATTAATTTAGGGTTGGACCATGTGGCACCTAGGTTAAACATAGGTTAAACCACCTAACCTAATTAGGTGCTTAAGGTACTTAGCCTAGTTTTGAACAAGGCCATGTGGCACCTAGGCTAAGCCTAGGCCACCTAGCCATAGGTCTAGCCTAGGTAGGTAGGTATTTAGGTCTAGGTTTAAACTTTTACACCAAAACCCTATTTTATTTTAAGTTTAGCCTTTTGGGTGAAACCTAGGTGATTAAATTCTCCCATATGGCGATTGAAAAAATTGAATGTGTTTGCTACATTAAAAAACCTACTTATATAGTTTGTAAACTTGAAAGGGAAGATAAACAATATGTGATAAAATTTTAGTTGTAGCCTAGTTGCAACTATTCCCTAGCACATATTATTACATAGCCCACCTACTTAGTAGCATAAGTTTTTACTTATTTAAATAATATTTATTTTAAGTACATATTTAAATATCCTCTAAATAATTATTTATTTTAAATACCTATTCTAATAGCTTTTAAATAATTATTTACAATTAAATAGCTTATTAGGTAACTAATGGGTATGTAAGTAGGTAAATATTCAATAAATGGGTATATACATATAGGTACGTATGTATTATTAAATAATTTAACTATTGCGACAAATGCAAACATTAAACACCATCTTCCAATAGATGGAATTCATCCATAATCTTCATCCATAACTCTTAGTTAAATTTTAGTTAAACCGCAATTAAGTCCTAATTACGTCTTATTTAATTCCTAGTTAAGTTTAAATTAATTTCAAGTTAATTTTTAGTTAAATCTTAGTTGAGTCCTAGTTAACTCTTAGTTAAATCTTAGTTAATTTTTAATTAAATCATAATTAAGTTTAATTAACTCTTAATTGATTCTTAGCTAAGTTCAAGTTAAGTTTTAGTCAAGTTTTATTTAACACATAATGGACTCCTAATTAGGAAGGTTCCCAAAAAGCTTCCTTACTTGATGCACATGTAAAAACCTCTTTGAAAACTTCCTTGAACTAGGTCCCCAAAGGGGTATAAATAAAGGTAGTACCTTTTATGTCTTTTAATCTATTCAACATTAATCTTAGGCATGATCTTGAACCATAGCCTTGTCATATTTTTTTCATGTTCATGTTTGCATATATTAACATAATAAAGATTCATTTTTATGTTTGTATTGCACATCTCCGATTCTTGTTCTTAATTTTTGTGTTCTTGTTTTTGAATCACATGATCTTGTTTTGTTCCTTGTTTGAAAGTTAGACTTAAACCTTTCCTTTATCCTTTATTATCATGGTTCTTCGTACCTTTGACAATTATTAAGTAGCATATGTATCTTATGCAATTATAATGTGATTATTTTGGTTGTATGTGTAACTAAACATATATACAATGTTGTAAAAAATACAAAGACATTAGGGTTCAAGTACGGTTAGGGTACCCCATTTGAAACATAAGGATTCATTCTTAGGACCCCCAAATTCACCTTTTTTATATATAAAACTATGACATGTCTTAGATTTCCCTTTTTTTCTCATGTTAAATGAAATAAATTTGCTCCAAATTTTAAATGGGCATCTAAAGTATTTTTTTTTCACTTGTGAATGCAAGAATAATAAATTTTATCCAATGTGGGCCATGTACTATCAATGGTCCAAATTCCTATAAATTACATTTTTTGAAATTTTGTACATTACAATAAAGCATTTGGTTCTTGTCACACTTGAACATTTTATATACATTAGCAACTAAGGTGTTTGTGGTATAAATCTTGAAGCAAAATAATTTATTTAAACGTTTTTTATAGGCCTTCGAATTATTTTTTCTCACAAAACAAAGTCTTGGAAAGTTTTAGGACTTGTTAAGAATCCTTAAGCTTGTTCAAATTTGAAATTCTATGCATAAAATAATACCTTACTAATGTATGTATTAATGAAGAAAAAAAAACTTTCATTGTGAATTTGTTATTAAGTTTCAATGACATGTTCAAATGAAAGGGTCCATTGGATATTAAATGAGATAGTCCTTTTGGGTACCTCGACTATACTTGGACCCATTATGAAAAATCAACCTATTGGAAAGATGAAATAAGTCATAATTGCAATTAGTTGAAACAAAGATCAAAATTCATCCAAATTTGAAAAATATTGCATAAACAACCGTTTGTAGTCGTAGGTGACATTTAGTCACATAGGGAATGGTTGCAAATGACAAGATTTTTATTAACGACTTAAACTAGATTATATTTTTATTTCTAATTTACTTCCAACACATTTGCATTTCTAATAGAAAGTTCATGTTTTGATACAAATGAAAAAGGAAATAAGATGAGTGGGATGTGACTAAATTTGAATTCCATTTGGTGACCATCAACTCCTCATCATGATTGTCATTTTTGGCAACAAAAGGAAAAATAATTGTGAATTTTTTGTCGCAAATTTTTTTTTAATCATTTTTTATAGCAAAAGGAAAAATAAAAGTGGGTATTTAATTTCCTAGTTTATGTTTGAAGAACTTTGACTTCAATGAACATATATTTAAATCCTTCAAAGATATGTACTTAGATCCTAGATCCTTTGTAAGATTATGAGATCCTTTGTAAAAATTATGATTAAGAAGATGTTAAAATTTAAGTTAGAGACTAGATATGCAAAGAGATATGTAAGGAGTTGCTCTTTTATGGTGTTTTTATTATTAAACCTCATATCATTGTAGAGAGAATGTCCCTTCTCTTATAACCCCTCCTTATTTCTCTATGAGATTCCCATAATGTGGCCTATGTTGTTGGCTTGATGTGAACATGATTATGTAATTGCTTGAAGTGTAAACAAGACCCTAATGATGAAGCATAAAGCCCAATTGAGATAAAATATTTAAAAATTGAAAATAATTTTTTGTGACAAAAATTACTCAAAATTAGATATCTCCCCCCACCTTAGGTCTAAAACTCAAAAAATTACCTTCAAGAAATCCCGCTCATCAAAAGCTTTCTAACAACACCAACATCTTGCCCTAATTTCCCTAAAATATTTAGTTTTGATTTTATAATTTTTCAATATTCAATAGCTCTTGCACCATAAGTCTAAATGTTATCAAACCACCTCAATGCATGGTCCCTACGCATTGAGGGCTTTCCAATCGCACCAAGATCCAAAACGTGGGGCAACATGGTTTGGGAGATGTCACCCCCACTCATCGCACGCTTGCTTTTTAAAGGAATCAAGAATGGGGTGTGGGGCAACATGGTTTGGGAGGTACTCATTGCATGCTTGCTTTCTAATGGAATCAAGAATGTGACGGTGAAGGAAGAGGGTAAGCAATATAACCAAGTATGAAATCCTTTGCACAAAGCAATGGGTCAAGATTGTTGTAAAGGCCACTTGGCTTTATTTCCATTCTAGCAATTAAACTCACAAATAAGGGATGTCTAAATGTATGAGAAAGTTGTGAGGGATGAACACGAAAAGATACTTTTTGACCATGGTTAACCATGGGTCAAGTGATTGCTACGGGTGGTGACTAAAAGAACTCATGGATAATGTGACCCAAAATGTTTGTGACAAATGTTAGTGTGTCCTTGACAATGCATATCTATCTGAACCAATTCCGCATACCAATCTGGTGACATGGGAACTGATAAAATACTAGAAAGAAAACCCCATGTGACCCATTTGCTTAAAACCCCGAAAACAACAACAACACACAACATGACACCTTGGGTCAAGTGGGTTTTGCCACAAAATTTTGTAAGGCAGAGAATATGTTTTTCTCAAGCAAAAAAAATAATGTTTTCATAGGCAATTTGGGTGTGGAAGGTCTGAACAATTTTTAAAATAAATTTTCACCAAAAAAAAAAAAAAAAAAAGAAAAAAAAAGAATTTTTTTTTCATAATTTTTTTTATTTTTTTTTTTTTTAAACTACTTATATACAAAA
>Ga0116231_10009593_pt1 | contig 16195 bp, 14 predicted proteins | sample S1TSphgellanicum_2_FD_89695 | JGI IMG/M metagenome (GOLD analysis project Ga0116231, IMG submission 89695) | Host-associated microbial communities from peat moss isolated from Minnesota, USA - S1T2_Fd - Sphagnum magellanicum MG | ecosystem: Host-associated > Plants > Peat moss > Unclassified...
AAGCATTCATCTATACTGCCATGATCAAGTTGATGCTCGGTCGGCTGGCAAAGCCACCGCAGTCGCCGCAAAATATGCGGATGGAAACGGGAGGGTAGACCTTTTTAAACACCCTCTCAAGACATCATTCTCGATTCTCTCAAGTCGGCAAAGCCAACCGTCGAGAGAAGAGTCTCCGAACGTCTTCGCGTTCGCGGCGGCAGCGACGTATGGACTGAGGATTAGACACCCGTGGTCGGCAAGCGTTGTCCGGCACCAAGAAACGGCGGCAGTAGTAGAAGTGCCATCAACTATGTCTTGGCCGAAGAGCTTACCGCAAAAGTAGAGCACGAGCGCGCCAATGAACCCATACGCCCGGAGCAGCGTGCACAGCTATCGGTACTCATGGCAGAATCACTCACACGGCCTGACCGTGGTGTCGATGTCGTCTGGTCGCCGTCGACAGCTGCGGATGGTCGACCAAGTTCCGTGTATTGCCGTGGGGTGACATCGCTCTATACGGCCTCAATGGAGATTCAGTCGCTTTTTGATGCTCAGACACGGTGCAAGTCACCCGTGGCTCACTTTGTTATCTCGCTGAGTACAGAAGAAAGCGCCACCGTCAGCGACGAGCAGCTCATCAAGGCCAGTATGGCCGTCCTCGATGGCTCTGGGTGGGCTGGGCATGCTGCTGTTGCCTCAGTACACCAGGACACTATGAAATGGGTCGCTGGCGAGCTTGTAGAGGGCAATAAACACTGTCACGTTGCCATTGCATCGGTCAACAGCACGACGCTCCGGGCGTATGAAAGAACCCAGGAGTATATGCGGCTGCATAAGTCTCTGCGTCAACAAGAGGTCGCTTTCGGCATGGAAGAAGACTGGGGCTTATACAAGATTGCAAACCGTGGGTTGCCAGAACAGTCAATCGAACGCACGCAAGCGGTCGATTGGGAAGCACGCAAACAAGAGCAAGCACATGAACGAGCTGAACGCATGGCTCGGAACTTCGTTTCCGACGAAAGCGGCTTAGAATCGGTCCGAGACCGGCAAGATCGCATCATTCATGCCATACGCGAGTATCTTGAACGTTGCGAAGATCGGGGCGAGAAACCACTGCAGAGCGATATTCATGTCATAGCCGCTCGCTTTACTACGCAAATTGAAGGCATTGTTGACGGAAAGCTCACGGTGCGTCTGATGGAACGAGCGCCTAAAGGCATGGTCCAGAAAACGTGGGTCGACAGTTTTGGAAATGAGCGTAGTATCTCGAAGCGCTGGATTCCAACAAAAACGCTTATCACAATTGATGAAAAACGTATTGCACGCTCGCAGCTCGACAATCGCACGAGCAAATCGAACATTCATCCCGTAGCAGAAAAAATGCATGAAAAAGCCTTAAAAAAACTGGCTTTTTTGCTCAATATGGGCACGGCGGAAGAAGCAGAAGTCGAATATCGCAAAGTCATTACCGTTGATCCAGGTCGCGTCACGCGAGATATTGTGTATGGACAAGGGCTTGCGCACTTTACTTCCGACGACGTTGATACGGCAATTGCAGCGCACATAACCGAAGGCTGGTCGGATGAAACAGAACGCGTTCTGCGTGAAGATCCAACCGTGCGCATTTTAAGCGCAGATACGTCATCACCACTCTATACCGTGAAAACGCAACAAGACATCAGCGCGAAGTTTGATTCTTTATTGCGCCAGTTACTTGCCGAAAAAGATCCATTTTTCGATAGATCGGCGCTAGATGAAGCTATTCGGCGCGTAGAAATTCGCGAGCGTGAAAAGAATCCGAGCTTTGCATTTACGCCGGAACAACTAACCGCGCTCAATTCACTAGAGAATCGTATTACGGTGTGGATGGGCGAAGCTGGATCAGGTAAAACCATCCTGAACAAAGTTCATAATGAAATGAGTCTCATTACCGGTCGCGAGATTCGTGGCGTTGCAACCGCACAAAAAGCGGCTGATGTGTTAGCAAAATCTTCCGGTATTACATCAGTGAACCAAGCTCGCGCATTAGTTGAAGAAGCTCGCGACAACGTCGAACTCATGCCGAAAAATGCACGTTTTGTCTATGATGAATTTTCAATGGCAAGCATAGAATCTGGCATTGCAATATTGGAACGAGCAATAGCCGCGAATGCAAGTGGTGTGCTGCAAGGCGATCTGAGTCAACTCCCAAATATCGAAGCGGGAAATACGTTTCGAATAGCAACTCGCGCTGCGGCAGAAAATAACGCTTTAGTGCGCTTGAGTGACGTATTTCGGCAGCGCGTAGGATCTGAAGTCGAATGGATGCGCGAGGCAGTCCCGCGCGGAGGAAAAGCCATTCGATCCGCGCACCGCGAGGCTTTTTCTGCCTACGTTGAAGAGTTTATGGATCGTGGTCTTGTGACGTTTCACGAGTCGAGGGCAGAAGAAGTCGCTGCAATTGCGTCTGATATTGCCGATGCAATGCGCAACGGACAACGCGTGATTGCTCCTGGCCGCAGTTATCAAGATTGCCTATATGTTTCCCGTCAAGTGCGCAGCGAACTTGGTCTACAAAATACCGGACATGAATTTGAATTTGATCGCGGCATTCTTGAACTTGCGGTTCACGACCGAATCTTATTTCGTGAGAATAATCGAAAACTGGAAGTGAACAACGGTGACACCGGCACCGTACAGAGAATAACAAAAAATGAGCGTGGACATTGGGAAATTCATGTCCAGCTTGATAAAGGCACGAACGTCGTATTTAATCCGAAACACTATCAAAAAATAGAATATGCTTATGCATCAACGATTCACGCAAATCAGGGAACTGGCTCACCTGTGACCATTGGTTCTATCACAAAATCTGATGATGCACGGTCAGTTCATGTCACATTTACGCGGGCAGAACAAATATTAAAAATCCATACACATTTAGACCGTAAGGAGATTCTTGAGCGCCTCTCTTCTGATCGTTCTCTCGCGCCCAAAGATGACGCCCTCTTGTTCGAATCTATCGTACGACAAACAGGTGGACCAGAAACCCTTTGGGCACGCTCTGTAGCCCGTGCTCAAGCGTTTGAAGCTGATCCGCTGCGCAAAAGACACGAAGCCGTCATGGAGCAACGTGCCCAAGATTTTCGCAAAGCCATCGTTTCAATTCTTGATGCGAAACCAAGCCTGAAACCTCGTGAGCGTGACCGCCAACTACGTGCCGCTGCCGAACGATACGCGCCAGACTCATTTGTTACATGGGCGGCAAAAGAGCGTGATGCACTTGAACAAGAATGGGAATTACGAGAAAAAGTAGCGGAAGCTCCAAAAATGAGCCCCGAAATGAAGAAATTACAAAATGCCTGGGCCCGCATGTATCGAGAAGAATGTGGTAGAGCCCCGACAATGAGTGCAGAAAAAGCTCTCGTTTATCAGGGTTTCGGCACACTCAGCCAAGCTGACGCACAACGACTAAAGCGTGCGCAAGCCGCCGTCCAGGCTCAATCCAAAGTGGCTGTCCAGCGGAAATCTAGAAAGATCTAACCAACATGAAATCGGCCACTCTCAAAGCTAAGAAGGATGAGACAATTCGTGCCCAATGCTTCAGTTATGCGCTCCGTTCATATTTTCGACCGAACAAATAATCGGCGCGATTTAGGCGTGGTTGTTGAAAATGGTGGAGATTTAGTCGTTTCAGCTAAAAAATCCAGGCTCCACGATGGCAATCTCACCGAAAAATGGATTTTTGAGAAACTCAATGAGGATAGTGTTGAGGTATCAAAAACCGTTGGGTTTAAAGAAACCCGTTCTGCACTAACACCACTTAGTGAAAATGTGGCAATAAGGCCAGCTCCGACAAACGCTTGGGCTACTTACCGTGAAGCAGACATCATACGGCATATCGACAGCTTTGAAAACCTAAGAGGACAATTCTAGAGATCTAAGAGGTGAAGTGTGCGCCGGACTGCCACAATTCGATAGCTTTCGTTCGAATCAAGCCTTGAATTATGGGATTGCGGGTATCGCGACCGAGGAGACCGACCGCCCAGAAGGGTGGATTCGTTTGAATTGCTTGGTGAGCAGTCTCTTCAAACAGAGCTTGTTCTTGTTCTGAAAGTCGAGAAAACTGTGCTGCTATGAGGCTTTGCTGGTGCATCGGTTCGGCATCTGCAGGTAGCGGTTTTACCGCGAGATTGGACGGTGTAGGAATAGCGCTCATCGTCCGATGCTCTTCGCGCAACAGAACCATTTCGTGTTCTGAGCCGGGTATCGGCGTGGATACAGCATAGTCATTACGTATCGCAGCGATGAGAAATGCACCGGGATTCTTTGCGTGCAGGTGTTTGCCGGAACGGATTTGACGTTGTATTCGCTCGACTGAATGGAGACTCGCTGTCAGGGATGCGATAGTCGGCGGAACGCCGATAGAAATAAGCTCAGCAGTGATTTCGAGTTTCTTGCTATCGGTCTGAGCTTGAATTTCACGAGCATTTGTGTCTTGAGTAACCGACGATGATACCATGTCGAGAAGCGTTTCAGAACTTGGCGCAGGTTGTTGGTAATTCTCTCGGATCGACGCGATGAGAAAACCGGGCGGATTCTTTTTGCTTTTGTGAACTCCGGCTTGGATGCGTTCGTTAATCAATTCCAGCGAATATTCTTGAACCAAGCTCGCGGCTTGTTCCGCAGCAATTCCGTTTTCGATGAGCCGGTCTCTCGTGTTTTTTTCATTTTCGTTCAAGCAAGCAACAGCAGAATTCACATGTATGTGCTGTTGTTTCGTAGCTTTGCTTTTATTACAAGAGTTGACTTGAGATAGATAACGTTTAGGCGTAGCCTTAGGCCGATTTAAATGGGTTAAAGAACGATTTTTCCCAGCATTCATGCGCTTTTCTAAAGCTTTTCGTTCGAGGTGCTGAACACGCAAAGCTTCTTTCACGGCATCGCCGTCGACTAAATCGATTCGGTCCGATGTCCCAGGACGTTTTTGGATGGTGATGATATTTTCGATAACAAGCTCGTCGAGGCCGCGCCCCAACGTTGATCTCACCGTACCGAGCGAGTGTGCTAGCTGCGATTGAGCCGCATGGCAGAAGCCGATGTGCATATATTTCGAGCAGAGCATACGAATCGTTCGTTCAGCGAGTGGGGTTAACGGGTTCGTATCCCATTCCTCAAGCATCGCTAATGACGCAGCCGACATGCGCGCTCGCAAATGTGGTAGCGTAAACATGCCTGAATCCGCAGAAACGGAACGACGCTCGCGAGGCGTCCGTACGCGTTTTTTGGAGGCAACTGGCACGCACTCAACTTCCGCATCGGATGACCGATACTGATCTGGGAGCGCTGTGATTGTTGCTTTTCCGGGCAGTACATCAAGAGCAGTGGTGACCATTTTCTCCTACACTATATGCGCAAAAAATCGCGCTTGAAGAGAAGGGTCCACCGCTGCGCCACGAGAAATGGCTTGGCAGCGACCCATCCCTACGATGAGGGGATTCGTTGGCCTCACCTCCACTGGAACAGCGTTCACAAAAGCTTTTAGTAGGGTCTAATGTGATTGTTGTAGAGAGAGTGGGCCGAAGTTTTGAACAAAAGCCTCTAGCTAGTCGCTAGGGGTTTTTGCTATTTGTCGGCTTCCGATTTCCCACGAGCCGCAAATTCTTCCTTTTTCATGAAAACCGAAATTTCGCAGCATACGCTCGCTCGCTTGCCTTCGTGAATTTTCGGGATATTGCGCTCTCGGCGTTGATATGCTACCGTCGGAGCAACTGCTTCGAGTCGGATTGCGAATGCGTTTGCACCCACAATCCGACGGCTCTGAACGAATGCTGAAACACTCGTACAGAACTTGGGAAGCACATGAGGCTTAGGACATGCACAACCCCAATCACAGGGTACGACTGCGTTTTTTCGTGACCCTGGAGAAACCCCAAAGATTCCATCGCCGAGCAAAAGAGCTTGCATGCGATGTTTTTTCGCGTTCCGCAGCTCCGAAAAATCGCTTCCGTCGGGTTCTCAGCGTGGTGCGACATGTTGAATCGTGAGAGCGGTCGATGCCGACGAGATCTTAGCTTTCTTGGTGTTGCATTGTTCGGTGTGTCGTTCATTGTAACGTGTTCGATGCTCACGCAGAGTCAGCTCAATACTGGCTTGATCGGGAAACTCATATGTGAACCGCTATTTGCGATGTTCGCAGACTTCGCATGGCTTGTCCCAATCATCGTGACGCTCATCGGCGTCATATTCATTTGCGAGGCGAATGAGCCCACGATTATCGTCGCGATGAGCATGTCAGCATGCTGTTATTTACTGTTGTTCACCACGATATTTGAGCTTGGGACGGTCGGCAAAGCACTCTCAAACATCGTGTCGTGGATCTTCGGCGACTTCGCAAGCGCCGTTGTGTACGGTCTGTTCGGTATTCTCACGTTTGCCATGCTCGGCGTCTCATCACAAGACATCGCATTTCAAGCTGGCCGCTTTTGCGGATGCGCGGGGCATGTTGTTGTTTGTTTCTATCGCGCCGTTGCTCGCTTATGGTCGCTCATCTGGGACATGCGCTTACCACATCCAAGCCAGTTCTTCGGTACCGATGAAGACGGAGCACCACACCGCGCACCTGCGATTCCACTGCCGTCTTCCATCTCGTTTCGTCGTAGTGAACCAGTCGTTGGTGCTGTATTCGTCGACGCGGCCGCGCCGGCACACCATGCCGCAACACAGCCACAGATGAGCTATCGTCTGCCGCATCTCTCGTTATTCAACGAACCGGTGCCGCTGCGCGGCACGATTGAGAACAAGGCTCAACTGATTGAAGACACATTAGCATCGTTCCATGTCGGCGTTACCGTCACAAACAAAACGGTTGGGGCATCTGTAACCCGCTATGAACTGATGCCAGATAAAGGCGTGACGGTTGATAAAATCAGCAAGCGTGCAAACGACCTTGCTTTAGCCCTAGCGGCTCGCTCGGTGCGCGTTTTAGCACCGATACCTGGCAAGTCTGTGGTTGGTATTGAAATCCCAAATGCAACACCGTCAATCGTAACAATCCGAGAGATCTTAGAAACGATCCCGGTCGGAGACAACTCGCTTACGATTGCCCTTGGTAAGGACGTTACCGGAAAGCCGATTACGGCTGATCTTCGAGAGATGCCGCATCTTCTCGTTGCCGGTGCGACTGGTGCCGGTAAGAGTGTTTGCCTGAACAACATCGTCGCATCGTTACTTGTCTCATCAACGCCGGAACATGTGCAAATGCTGTTCATCGACCCGAAACGCGTTGAATTATCCGTCTATAACGGCATTCCACATCTTGTGCGTCCGGTGATTACTGATCCGGGACAAGCAGCAAGTGCCTTACAAGAGATGTCGCGGGAGATGGATGCTCGGTACAAGACATTCGAGCAAAACGGCCTGCGTAATATCGAAGAATATAACGCACGCTTCATCGATCAAAAACTTCCCTATCTCGTGATTCTCATCGATGAACTTTACGATCTGATGCAGACTGCCGGGAAAGCCGTTGAAAGCGTTATTTGCCGACTTGCCTCGTTAGCACGAGCAACCGGCATTCATGTAATCGTTGCGACGCAGCGCCCAACGGTTGACGTAATAACCGGTCTCATCAAAGCAAACATACCGTCCCGCATTGCCTTTGCGGTGGCCTCGCAAGTCGACTCTCGCACGATCCTTGATGCGACTGGTGCCGAATTACTTCTCGGACGCGGCGACATGCTGTTTAAGCCAATAGACGCGATGAAAGCTATGCGGCTTCAAGGCGCACTCATCACCAGCGAAGAGACAAAGCGTCTTGTCACTTATTGGTCTTCGCAAGCACTTCCCGGCAATAAAATTACCGTCGAACCCACGGCACATGAACAAAAACTGATCGATCCCCTTGCTTATGAGGCAAGCCGTTTCGTGATTGATATGGGCTACGCATCAACGATAAAAATCAAAGAACACTTTCGACTCGGGCATCAACGTGCAGCACGTATCATGGACATTCTTTTCGAGCATGGCGTCGTCGGACCACACGAAGGCAAAAAGCCGCGCCGCGTGCTGATCGCAGCCGACGAGCTTGAACGCGTTTTCAATGGAAAGAGTGTGCAATGCTCAGCAGCATAGTAACCCCGCAGCTCATAGAGATCTGCTTTCCAGCTCTTTTTATCGGGTCGTACTCGCAATTGCGCCGTTATCGCGACCCCATGCGATGCGGGAATGGCTGCCTGCATCTCCCGGGATGCCGGTTTTATCGTCCAACCCCAGACGACCGTCGGAAATTCGCTTCTTCTCTTGTCGTTGACGCTGAGAAAATCCCAAAAAAGTCCTATATTATATATAAGGGGTTGCTGGCAGTCGGCGCAGTGGCAACCTTAGCTCCCGCCTTGTTCTACGTCGCGTATCATCTCCGACAAATACGCCTTGGCTTTGACCGCTGCAATTGCCATCACGCAAAGAATTGCCCGCTAGGTGTTGAGCGTATTGTTCCACCACCCGGCTGCGAAACGTGGACATACCGAGATCGCGGCTATGATGCGCCAAACCGGCTTGAGTGGGTTCCCGGTATCCGAATCGCTGCTTCTCCCGCCCGAGTGATCTATCTCCAGCAAAGGCAATCTGAGCGTGAAATGCGCCGAGAGAACAAGCGAAAGAGAAGCAAAAGACATGCTTCCAGGAGATGCTGAGGACATGCCAGACCATGCGTTTTCGGTGATCATTCACAGAGCGCCGATAAACAAAATCGAAAGTATTGCCCGGGTAGTATGCTCTCCGAAAATACAAACGCAATTTACGGCATACCGAGAAGCTCCAAGGTCTTATCCAACCGCGCCAAATCGGCTTTTGCCGCAGCAATCAATTTGCGGCGCTTTTTGGTCTGAGCAGCAATGTGAGGCGTGGTTAAGCTGCCCTTTACGACGGCTGCAATGTCGTCAAGAGAAACACCGAGTCCATCAACAATACGCATCATCGTCGAAAAGCCAGGGTCACGTCGCGCTCCCGTTTCGATACCGGATAGTTGTCCAATCGGCATCCCGGTAATGCGTGCGAGGTCACGCAAGGAAAGGCCAGCATCTTCACGTGCTTGTCGTAGTACTTCGCCGAGTGCCTTGCTTGCCATAAGGCAAGTTTCCGCAAACAGGCCATTCCCACGGCTTCGCTAACGCGATCCGTACAAATCGCTATCGTGAACTACATCTGATGAAAGAAGACTGAGAACGTGAACATCATATGCAAAGCCTTCGTATTAGCACTTGCAAGTGCAACGTTTCTCAGTGGATGTACACTTCGGTCGCCCAATGCGTTAGCAATCACTCCAGCACCGGTTGTCCATAAGACACCAGCGGTGCAACCATCACTGCCACCACGGAAAGTTCAGCCTATTGGGGCGTTCGTCGACTAGCTTTGCTACCCGATTACCGTTCACATTCCATATTTGACCTCTGGGCAAAGACGATGATGGTTATTGTTTTCAAGAGACATGGATAATTGATGCATGTGCCGTAGTTCAAGAGATTCGTATTCTCAAATCATCGTCTGTCTTATCACGTTGAATGCTTATATACTGTAAAAAAACCAGGAGTTCCCACGATGCTTTCTTTCATAGAAGAAGATTCAAAAAAAATATACTTACGGAACTCTTTCCTTCCAGCAAGTCTAGCACTTTGTTTCATTCAACCTAGGTTCTTTTTTCATGATAGATCTCAAATGCGTAACTATGGTGTTAATCCCCAGAATGACATCATAGATAACATGACTTCCAAGCATGATAGTTATAGTGGCATGCGATCAAATTTAGTTATTTTCAACCGCGATGCAAACAAGCTTTGGAAAACAGAATGGGATTCAGTCGATGAAGCTCTCTCGCTGATGGTAAAGTCAGACACATGTGCATACGATTTCCCAATCGCTAAGATTGACGAAATTGAAGCGGCCAGGTGTGGCGATCAAGAGTACGACTCAATAGAAAGATTCATGATCCATGAATCTAAAAGCATTTTAGACCTAGATACCGCACAGGGAGTATACGATCAACTTACGCGGATCATGAAGAATACGTCAATCCATTATCGTGCATGGACACAACGCTATCGCTGGTTAAACGCAGATGGCTCTCACAGAATGTCTGCACTCATATCTTTTTTGCAAAGAGAACGATTAAATATGTCTTTTCAATTTAATTGCTACAATTTTTATCTAAATAGAGAACCGATTGAAACACTGTATGAAATGTCTAGCCTATATTCCCCAGCTAATTCTGAATCATTTTCCCTGCTTTATGAATTTTTAGATTCAATAAGAGCGCCATATGGCTGTATTAAGGTCAGTTCTCAGTTTTCTTCAAACAAACACGAAGATACTCCGTTAATAATTATTCTCAATAGAAAAAATGGCATACTAGCCAATGACTTTCTACGTAAGAGATATTCTGAATTCGAGATGACTTCTCAACTAAAACGTCTTGCTAAAAGACAAAAGCTGCCCTTATTTTCTTCTTATCTACCTCTACAAGCAGCCTCTTGTCACGAGCCTAGAGATTCGGACATGAACCAATTCGAGGATTTTCAGCGCGACCGCGTGAGAACACGCCATAGCACTTTTTAATCTATTCCAATCTGAATGGCATCGGAACGGCATGCTTATCATTTTGGCCGACGCTCAAGCAAGTCAACCGCCGTATCGATGCAGTATTCGATTTCTGGACGAATGCAGAACCAGGCGATAAATCCTGTTATCATCATCGATATCATCATATAGATCATGCCGCTCTGCAAAAGAGCGGAGTAGGTAGCCCAAAAAACGCCAAATGCTGTTGGTTGAGCTGGCATATGAATGAATTGAGCAATATTGATAGATGTTTGGGCATCAGCTATTTTTCTAAAATAATACGTGCTAGAGACGAAAACGAGCATCCGTGCGCAGAGATAATATATAGCTCATTCATACGAAAAGTATAGTTGATCATATTTTGGCCGTCAATTTGAATACAGATCGGGTTCACCACAGATCCGTAATAACAGCATGCCAAAGCGAGCATCATATAAGTATTCCTGAACCAGCGTTGAAAAATGGAGGCGGCTGAGAGGATGCCCTTGAGAAAATAGGCAGCGGAGCGGTTACGCTTGAAGGCAGAGTGCGAGGCCCGTAGTGGCAGCCATCGCTTGGGAAGAAGATTGACAATGTGCCGCTTTGTGTGGCATAATGCCACACAAAGGAATGCTGTGATGTACCCTTCTTCGCATGAGCCAGATGATAAAAGCGCCCGACTGAGCTGCCGGATTCGTCCTCAGATTAAGGAACGGGCCGAAGTCGCCGCGCGCCTTCTCGGTCAGTCCATCACGGACTTTACCGAATCGGCGCTCGATGAAAAAGCGCAGCATGTGCTGGCGGAAAACGAACGTATCGTGCTCTCGGAACAGGCGTTCCAGCAGTTTGTCGCCGCCATTTCCGGCGAGCCGGAGAAGCCGACGCGGAAGCTTCGCTCGGCTGTGGAGCGGTATAAGCAGCATCGCCCCATTGCGGAACGATAACCCTTGCCCTTCGTCGAGTTTCTCTCATCGCATCATGACCGTGCCGCCTTCGATTGCGGCAAGGAGCCGCTGAACCGCTATTTTCGCGAGGTCGCGCGCCAGAACGCAGACCGCAATCTAGGCGTCACCCAGGTCGTCGTCGCTGAGCCGCAGTCGCCTGGCGTCTTGGGTTATTTCACGTTGCTGACGCGCACGGTCGAATCCGACGGATTAGCGGAAAAACGCCTGCCTAGAGGCTCCATCGGCGTCACGCTCTTGGGCCGCTTGGCGGTGGACGTGCGTTATGCCCGGCAAGGCTTGGGCGAGCGCATGCTGCTGCGCGCGATGGCCGAGACGGAAACCGCCGCGCGTCGCATCGGCATTTATGCGCTGGTGCTGGACGCTATCGACGACGAGGCGCGCGCCTGGTATCTGTCGCGTGACTTCGGGTTTCGCCCGATGGGAGATGACCCGCAACGCCTGTATGTATCAGTCGCCTATATCCGGCAGTTGGATTTAGGCGAGCTGACGCCGGAGCTGTAGTAACGATGTCTCTTCCTACCATTATGACATTTGCCGATGCTTTGGCTGAAACGCACTCTCTCAAACGACATTTACTGTTAGGAAATGGTTTTAGTATCGCTCTATTCCCAGATCGATTCCGATACGCTTCGCTACTTGAAGAGACGAATTTTTCGCAAATTCCTGAAGCAGAAGCAGCGTTTAAGTCTCTTGAGACAACCGATTTCGAGGTTGTCATACATGCGTTGCGACAAGCCGTGATACTGCATAGAATTTATGATAATCATCCTGAAATTAGCCGCAAAATGGATGATGATGCGGAAATCTTGAAAGAGCTTCTTGTTCAAGCAATCGCGGGAACCCATCCCGAACGACCGTCAGATATTACAGAAGAGCAATACCAATCGTGCCGCCAGTTTCTTTCTCATTTTTTGGGGGATGCACGTTCAAATATCAATGGAAAAGATAGGCGAGGATGTGTCTTCACCCTTAACTACGACTTGCTTTTGTATTGGGCTTTGCTGCATGTCAACGAGGATGATGATAACGCTGTTATTCTAAAGCACGATGACGGTTTTCGGGAATCTGATTCCGAGCATGATGCTCCCTATGTCTCTTGGGAAGGCGAGGTTTTGCATACTCAGTGCGTTTATCACCTTCATGGCGCGCTGCATATTTACGATGACAATGGAAACGTTAATAAAATTTGCTGGGAACGTTCTGGCGGAATTCCCTTGGTCGACCAGATTCGTGCGTCTCTCGAAGAAGATAAATTTCCCCTTTTTGTATCAGAAGGAAGCAGTGCGAGCAAATTTGCTCATATCCGCCATTCCGCTTACCTGCATGTAGGACTAAGGAAATTTGGCGCACAGGAAGGGTGTTTATTCGTTTTCGGTCACTCTCTCGCGGAGAATGACGACCATGTTTTGGAGCAGATCGAGCGTGGTAAATATGAACGCCTTTACATCAGTTTGCACGGTGATGCGAGTAGCGAATGGAACAAAAAGATAATCCGCCGCGCGGAAAAAATCCAACGTTTCCGCCAAGACCGGAAAAAAGCTAAAGCTCTCGATATCAAATTCTTTGACGCGTCATCAGCAAAAGTGTGGGACGCTTATTCTCCGCTTTCCGTAGATAGCAGGTGACGCATTAAATAAGGCGAGCGATACGCCAAGCGGTGATGCATAGCGACCGCGATAGTGCGGCGCTGCTGCCGGATGACGCGCAATGGTGAGACCGCGCTTGCGTGAGTAAGCGCGAGGTTTTACGGTTACCGCATGGTCCGTATCAAACCGTTAAAAGCGTTCCGCCATCTGACCGAAAACGAAATCGTTGATGACCTGCAAGGCGAATTTCGGCTCGTGCATCCGCTCGCCGATGAGGTCTTGCGGTTGGCAGGCGCATATCTCGAAGCAACGACGCGCGAAATCGAGCGGCTGGGCCGGATACCGGAGCCGTTAATAAACGTCGCGCCGCGCTGGCCGATTGAGATAGTGGCGGTGCGGCAAGCGAAGTTCATGCTTGCCCAGATGCTCGGGCTGAAAGAAGAGGGCGGCGCGGCTTGGGCGGAGATGGAAGCGCGGTTCGAGCCGAAGCACTGATGCGTTGCTTGCACGGTTCTTCACTGACGCTGATTCGGTGGGGTTTACAGAACGGAGCTTAGCGGCCGGGGAGCGGGTGCGTTTGAGAAATGATGCCGCCGCAGCGGAGCGCGGAAAGCGGGGACACCTCCGGCGTTCCTCGCCTTGGTCTTGACGCGCCGGGGGCGGCACGGCCCTCTTTCCAAGACCTTGCTTAATCGTCTCGAAGTATCGTCTATGGCAACATCAGACGAAGCTCATCCGAATTTACGGCCCGACCCGGCGCGCGTTCAACGCTGGCGTGATGAGATCGAACATCTGCGGGAGAAAGTCACGGAACTGGTTATGTACCGTGACGATTTCGCGGCCTTTGAGAAGATCGTTCGCGGGAACGTCCGTATTATGGAAGCGGAAAGCCCCTTTCCGACACGCGTCATGCAGTGGTATCAAGAGTCGCAGATGATGCGTATCCGGCGCATTCTGGAAGAGAAAAACGACGACGTACACTCGCTGCGGCGTCTCTTGGAAGATATGCGAAGCGCCTGCGCCGCTTTCACGCGCGGAAGTATCGAGGAGCTTTTTGACGCTCCCGACGCACCCGATTATGATGCGGAAGCACGGGATTTTCTGGTCTCATCCATGTGGGGCGACGTAGGCGATACCGTCAAGAATGAAGACCGCCTTTACTCCAAGCACATCAAAAACGACCTTGCGGCGCTTAATGAAGTATCCGCTAGGATAATCAATTACGCGCATAAGATGGTCGCGCACGATACGCGTGAGGGTATTGCGGAGGCCGATCAACCGAGATTCTCCGAGATCGCGGCATGCATCGACACGATTGATAAGATCACGGTCCGCTACATTGCCGCTTTGACCGGTGCAGGCTACAGCTCGCTTGCGCCGATCGCACAATATGATGAGCTGGATGTATTTCGGTTTGCCTGGTTGCCAAGCGATGACTGCTCACTTTATGCATAAGAAGCTACTCTGATCTATGCTAGTGAGTATCAGCATGGTCATTTCGTCAGGGATCGGGTGAGTATGGCAAATCCAAGCGGGTATGTGGTTATTCTGTCCAAGGATCGACTAGAAAAATTCCGCGAGACCGTCGAATATGAAAGCCATTTTGAAGAGCCTGTCGCTGAGTTTGAGCACAGCCGTAACTTGCCTTTGGTGTGTTTCATAATTAATGACCAAGCGATTACGCACATTGCATCAGGACGTCGTGGGAGTCGTGCCGGAACCGGGCTACGACGCCTTAATCTTTTCAACATCGAGGAACTACCCGAGCCGATTTCTTTAACCAATCTCGTTGAAGCTTTACTCCCGAGAAATAAAGCGCATGTAAAAAACCGCTTTAGACACGGCGGGCTACTTGCACATAGAAGCTTCGTCGCCGTGATCGAGGCAATCCGGGCGATTGAGACGCAATCAATTCCACTAATTGAACGTTACAGCGTGGCACGATCTGAACGGATAAGCCGCTTTTCTCCAGAAGTGAAGGCGAATCTCGCCCGTGAGAAAGAAGCGCTTTTGACGGCGCTTTCCATTGCTGGGATGAGTCGAGACATTATCCAGGAGTGGGTTCCGTCCGAAGAAATGCCGTCTTCATTTTTAGACGGATTACCGAATGCACGGCTCCGCGAAGACCAGATGATTATTAATGACATGCAAAAAATACCGGGCTTCTCATTTGAAAAAATGACTATAGCCGGAGCTGCTGTTTTCCACTCGCAAACAGAACGGCTTACCGTTGTGCATGCAAATCGACTTCCGCTTGAGATGCAAACGGGAACCGACCTTGTTTACTTTAACGAAACATTCCAAAGCTTTATTATGGTTCAATACAAAGCTATGGACCATGAGCCTAATAACAACGGTGTTTCTGAAGCTGTTTTCCGACTTCCGGGGAAAAATTTAGCTGAAGAGATTGCACGCATGGAAGCGATGATTTCTTCTTTCAAAGCGTGCGTCCCCAATTCTTCGTATAACGGTTTTCGATTAAGTGAAAATCCATTTTTTCTAAAGCTATGCCCGAGGTTGGTTTTTAATCCTGACGATGCTGGCCTTGTCCCGGGAATGTATATTCCGCTGGACTATTGGAAGCTGCTAGAGCAATCGGAGCACCTCCAGGGGGCACGCGGTGGAAGACGCGTCACGTTTGAGAATGTTGGACGCTACCTGGATAATACGGCCTTTACAACCTTCGTTGCAAAGGCTTGGATTGGTACTACCCCTAGTCAATCGGCTTTATTGATAGCGATAATTCGAGAGACTATAGAAAGCGGAAGAGCTGTTACTGTCGCAGTCAAATCCAAACCGGAGCACAAAGAAACGACGGCACAACCTGCTCCTTTGCCCACGTTCGGCGAAGCACTGAGATCCGGCCAAAGTGCTCCTTAATAGTACCGGCTTTTTTCGCTTGCGCCCAGTCCGTCCAGCGTGTGATAAAGGAAGTTATCACACTCTATAGATAGTATTATCATATGGATGGTGGATTTGCTTACTCAAAAGACAAGCTCGCGTTAGCAGTACGGTGGCTGGCAACCGGAACCGGCAGCATCCACCAACGGCTCGAAGACGCAGCCGACGAACTGCGCACAATCATCATAG
>Ga0116231_10009595_pt1 | contig 16192 bp, 12 predicted proteins | sample S1TSphgellanicum_2_FD_89695 | JGI IMG/M metagenome (GOLD analysis project Ga0116231, IMG submission 89695) | Host-associated microbial communities from peat moss isolated from Minnesota, USA - S1T2_Fd - Sphagnum magellanicum MG | ecosystem: Host-associated > Plants > Peat moss > Unclassified...
CAAGCTCAACCCACTTTGAAAAATGTTCAATCATAATCATGATGTAAACATTACCCCTAGAGGTTTGTGGTAACTCTCTAGCTAAATCACATGACCAACGATAAAACATGCCTTGAATAGGGAGTGGAGAAAGCGTGAACTATTGAGAGGAGAAAGAAGTTTTCACTCTATCACATTGTTCACACCTAGCAATGACGTTTCGAACTTGAGCATACATACCTTTCCAATGGTAATGAGGAACGAGAAGGCTATAAATATGTTTAACTCCAAAATGTCCAAACTCCGAGTGTACCTTTTGAATAAGATCAAGCGATTCATGTGGTGGTGGAACCATTCTGTTGCCTTATGGTAAGCATTGGATGAAGTGATTGTCCCTCCATGAGTAGTGTTTGGATTGTTGTTGCATGTGATCCCGCTGACTTGATGTAACTTGGGGAGGGTATTCCCCATGCTGAAGAAACCTTAGAGTGTCCAAGTCTTCCCATATATCCACAATGGGATGCTCAACTAGGTTACATTGCAATAGTGCAAGATAACTAAATGCATCAGATACATGTATTGTTGGATTCTTGTCAAAATCTTGCCTGACTTCTGAAAAATCTTTAGAAGTAATGAAAGGTTTCCATGACATGGTATCCGCATTTTGATGTGTAATACCAGGTCGTTGAATAACCTTGAACTCATACTCTTGAAATATAAGCACCCAACGAGCTAACTTACTGGTAATCTTATCATTGGTCATAAACCATTTGATAGGCTAATGGTCAGTATACAAAGTCAAATTGGTGCCATAAAGATAGGGCTTGAAATGTATGACAGCCCATACAATAGCAAGGCACTCCCCTTCATATGAAGAGTAGTTGCTCTCAGCCTTGTTGTTGTTTTAGAATGCATAGGGGATAACATATTCCTTGCCTTCCTCATCAAGTTAGCCAAGAATAGTTCCAATACCAAGAGCATTCCAGTTAGTGTGTAGAATGAAAACCTTGTTGAAATTAGGTCTTTTCATAATGGGGAACTTTAAAAGATTTTCCTTGAGTGTGTTGAAAACTTCATGAGCCTCATCATTCCATGTCCAAACAACATCCTTCTTTAACAATGCATAGAGAGGATGAACAATAGTACTAAAGTCTTAGACATAAATTTTGTAGTAATTACATAGTCCGATGAAGCTCCTTAACGTGTGAACATTAATAAAATTGGGCATTTCCAAAATGGCTACTACTTTGGCCTAATGAACAATAATACCATTTGGCAAAATTTTGTGTCCAAGTAGACTACTGAGGTGATAGCAACCTCACACTTTTTAAGATGGATCTTCATATTGACTTCATGGAACCTCTTGAATAACTCCTCAAGATTTTGAGCCAAGTGTTGTAGGAGTCCCTTGCTATGCACTAGGACATCATATATGTAGGAATTCAAGAAATTGACCCCTTTGAGAACTTGGTCCATGACTCGCTGAAAGAAAACAGGTGCATTTTTCAATCCAAAAGGCATCACAAGCATTTCCATGACTTGTTGCTTCCATGGAATGTTGTTTTCTTGTGATCTTTCATAACGAGCACAATTTGGTTGAAACCTTGCCTCAAATTCACAAATGTGAAGATGTTTGAGTCTCCAATGCTATCAAACAATTCTTCAGGGATGGGCATAGGGTACTTGTCCTGAGGTGTAACTAGGTTCAAAGGCCTATAATCCTCGCACATCCTTTTCTCTATCCATAATTTAGCTGAATCTTTTTTTGTTGGCATTATTATAGCGGCTACGAAATTAGAACTTGATGGCTGAATGAGACAAGTCTCATGGAGCTCTTTGCATCTTTCATCTACCAGTTCCCACTCATGTTTGCTTAACCTATGCCTCCTCCGATAGACGGGTGTCTCATTTGTAAGGTCTATAGGAAACTGCATGGTCTTACACCTACCTAAGTCTTTCATTGAAAATGCAAACACATTCTCATACTTAATTAGCAAGTTTGTGACATGGTCTATCTCCTTCTTGGTGAGTTGGTTCCTGATAATGAAAGGGTAATTGGAAACACATGGAATGGAGTTGGAAAGTGTGTTTGAAGAACCTAATGTATTAGGTTCTCCACTATGCAATTACATAGATTCATAGAAGGTTGTAATTGTTTTTCCAAAAACTGATGTACCTCTAGGTGTATTAGACACAACTTGAGTCAAATTACATGGTACCTCCTCCCCCCCAACATTAAGAGTGAAATGGAGAGTGTTAAAGATAGGCAAATGTACTTAGTCGGGGTGCCATGTGGTCACATTGCCAGAACTACAAGCTGATTGAATCAGTGTTAGTGTTGTGTACATTTAAAAGAGTACACAAGTTACCAACAACCATGTAAGGGAGTTCAGGTCCATGCTTCTCCTTAGTAGAACGTTACGCTCTAATCTAGTCACCTTAGTGTGACTAGTAGTGCTAGTTTGGAACCCCATAGCACTTTCTCTTTCTTCTAAGTTTGGTTCATCCCAAGTGGCTGAAACATGACGATACACCAAGCCTGATCCATATCCCTGAAAGGCGTGTGCTCTTGGGAAGGAGACAAAGGTGGGCCAAACACCTCTTGGTTTTCTTATTGTGTTTGTAGGAAACCAAAGAGGTTTCTCTTGCCTTATAATTGGTTAGCAAGAACTTTAATCATCTAACATGTGAGTGTGAGGCATTCTTGCACACCTTCAACATGAAGATATGCACTCACAAAACCTGCTTGGAAATGGAACTACTATGTAATTATAGTCTAACAAGTAAGGTGGTTCAATGTAATGCAATGAAGTTCACTAAGAATTTAATGCATTGTGTCCATTTGGAAAATACAAAGGCATTGTGGGAGAATCGTAATTTACCATGATGGAATGTGAACGGGCATTATGTTGATGTTCATTCAATGTCACGCTTGATGGTTGAACGCTTTTTGTTCCATTCGTCATAACATCTACATACAACCTCATAATTTAACATGCATTAGATTTTTGAAAAGCTAATCTAAAAAGGAGCCATGTTACAAAATCTTATAAGTTTTTTTTTTTTGATCAAGAGTTAAGCCTTGGGACTAAAAATCACTTTGCTTAAATTGAAGAAAAAACAAAGAAATTCAACCCCCTCTACTTTTGGCAAGTGTAGTTCCTTTACAACAAACTCGATGATGCTGAAATTTGGAAAGAACCTTCTACACCTCCTAAACAAATTTTTTTTTAAGTTTGACACAAATCCAACGGTGCATTTGGGAGGAACAACTATTTGAAATAAAACTCCAGAGGCTTTGTCATGGAAATCCTTCCATGAATTCCCTTACAACACCCTCTACTCTCAGTAAGTGTAACTCCCTTATAGCCAAACCGATGATGCTGAAATTTGGAAAGAACCTTCTACACCTCCTAAACAAAAATTGTTTAAGTTTGACCCAAACCCAATGGTGGATTTGGGAGGAACAACTATTTGAAATAAAACTCTAGAGGTTTTGTCATGGAAATCCTTCCATGCTTATTTCTTGCACGCATCTTTTTCATGAACAAAACCTTTCCACACATAAGAACTAATTTTTTCCTCACACATTCCTTATCTTCTTTTTCCCTTGGTAAACATGCATGACCTTTCTTTGAATTTGTTCCCTTTGTCCAATGAAATCTTCGAAATCCTTCCCTCCAATCAATGGCCTCCTCATCCTTCAAGAGCCAATGAGAATTGAGAATGATTTGCCCTTCAATTGATTTTAGGATGAGAATTCTTGGGCCTAATGAGACACAAAAAATATTCCATCCTCTAATCAAATAGGATGACAATCTTCATGACTAATGGGATTGGAAGACTCATGCTTCCCCTTATCTTGGATATCTTGATTAGGTTCTTGAACTTGATCCTTATCCCTTCCGTCCGTTGACCTTCACATCATACTTCTTCATCTTAATTATTTTAAGTAACTAACTACTAGGACAATTTATCGGTAATAACAAATAAACATCCTTGAGTCCTTACTTGACTAAATCAATTCAATGGTTGAAGTAACATCCCCGCGTATCATTTATTCTTTTGATATCCCCTATTTATTTTTTCTTCCTTGCATTAATTAACTATGTAGTACATAGTAAATTGGAATTAAAATTTGCATCACCAAAAACCCCCACATACTTTTAGATCCACCGTCAAAATTAAGGTTTGATGAATCCATTAAATTTAAGATGTTCGAGTTTTCATGAGGTTCCGCCATCACTCCCACACCTTACGCCTACCTTAATTTGTTAAAAAAAAAACCTTGACCCCTTCTGAATGTAAGTACCCTGTTGTTTCTGCTACCCTCTTGGTTCTTGTTGATGCAGGTGAGAATTTAGTCATGGCGGATGATGTCGCTATGCCCTCAAATCTTCTAGTTTCACTACTAGAAAAGGAAAACTTGAAGAAACATCGTTTGACATGAATGTCTCTCAACAGTTGCGCAAAGAAAAATTGTCCCGAAGAATGGTGAGCACTTGAGTCAATCGTTCGGCATGGGATCATCGATTATTTCCCAACCCACATGCCTTAGCAATCTATTTAGAATTTGTTCATGCTTGTGGAGCCGCACCAAAAAGGTTTGAAAAGTGTCAATATGAATACGACGATGTTCGTCTTCATTGTCGAACTTGGGTTCTCGACGATGGCCATTATCGTTGGTTGCGAGGCCTAATCAACCCCCTTTCCATGGAGCATCGAATCGAATACTTAGCTCACACCATTCATTGCGTTTTAGAGTTTTTGCAATTATGATTTATCCCCTTAAAGTTGTTTACTAAGTTGTAATTCACTTGAGGCCACTCAGGTGAAAATGTTAATACCTAAGTTTGATTTTGATTTTATTTAAGAGTCTGATAGAAGTGAAGACTAAATAAAGATGTATTAGGACTACATCTTAGAAATCTTTTAAGTACATCATTCGTGCCCAAAGATTATTCTACAAACTAATTTAATATTGTCATGGAAAAATGTTATTGTTAATTACGGGCTTGTATTCCCAATATATTAATAAATCACATTTAATTCTACATCCCCTTTCCCTTCTCTACAACATAAAAGGATAATGCATTTAAAAAGGTTTACTAGGTCCTAAAATTAACTAAGCCTTGCATCAATTTAAATAAAAGAGTCTTTTACGCTGAAATATCCAAAGGCTAATTCAACTCTTAATAATTATTATTTGGAGGTTTATTAGGATTCAAATCATTAATACTAAAAAAAATTATGGAATTAAAGCTTAACAATTTATGGTATTATAATCCATGACTCATAGTGAGAAACTTATAGGTTGGGGTCTCTGATAGTGTATCTCAAAGCTAACTGCAAAATTGAGAGTGGTGTCAGGTTGGTCCACCAATTGCGTAACTGGTGCACATAGGAACCGCATTGTGCCGCATCAAGTAGGAGCGGCTCTCTAAGGTAATGTTTGACCAAGGAAATGGTGTGTGTTTCCTTAAGCATACAGTGGTGAGCCATAGGACTATGGTTCCCATGTAAATCAAGGGGTATGTATCCCAGGTGATGGCCATCAATCTCCCAATCCACTCGGTAGTATGCATGTTCGAACCAGTTATCAATTGTGAAACCTAGTGGAAACATGGCCTCTTGCCCAATGAGCAAATCATAACTAATGGCATTGGCGATTAAACATCTGACCTGTAAGCAAAATTCCCGATCTGTACTTTCATTGAAGTTAAGTGTAATAAAATCCGAGCTTTCCCCAAGTATTTCCTCTATGCTCCCACTAGCGGTGCGAATGTGCCACATAGATTTCCGTAGTTTGGAGTCAAACATGCCCATCTTCTTGGCGAATTGAACTCTAAGAATCACTGGTTGGGCACCTATATCAAGAAGTACTACTTTGGGTGTATGTCCTCCCACTTGGCTTATTAACCCAGTATTTTCGATAATGGCAACTTTAGTGACGATGGAAGTTCTTTCACTAGGCACCACCTTTGGAGATGAGTGAGAGACTTTGTGAAGAGAATGGCTATCCATAACACCTTTGCTGAGTAACAAATCCATAAGTGAGGTGTTCTTAACTCCCTTTTGATATGTGAATGTAGTATCAGAGGTAGGAAAGCCCATTAGTTTAGCCATGCTAGAACTAGTGACTAGATTACAAACACCATCTACAACACGTGAGCCAATCGAGTGTCTCTCCAAGGTGTTAGATGGGACCTCTGTAGCATGTGAATCAGGGATTAATAGAGGACTTGATGTAGTGTTCAGGGTATCCTCTAATACCATAATTATGTCCCTGGTGCTTAGCTTCCAATCTTGAAAACTAAACAATGGTGTACTCACAAGCTTTTGCGCCACTTCACACATTTGAAGTTAGCATTCCATAAGCTGATCAGTGGAAAATTTTGTGTTTTCCTGCTGTACATGTACTCTTGGGACACGAAAATTTGATGCCCTAATAGCTTGTGGTGTGTAGTGTCCTCCCCCCTCACGAATAAGGTGCGTTCTTCTTCCGTGTTGAAAGGACGAAAAGATTATGGCATGACTGATCAAGCTCCTCTAGCCCTGGTAGTAAGACTTGAACCATATGCGAGTCCATCAGTCTAAATTACTTGCCTAGTGGCAGAAATTCTGGGTGCCACACTAGCCTCTTGTGTTGTGACATAGGAATGGCAAAAAAAAGTAGCAAATTCTGGTGTGAGACTATAATTATGTGTAGTTAAGGACATACTCCCCAACCATGGCATCGTGTGGGAGGCCATAGAACGAGCTAAGAGGTCCCTCCCATGATCCTGAACCTTATACAGGTTGGGCATGACTAACTCGTTGGAAGGACTTGCCTTTTAGATTAGCAATTTGGGCCTTCAATGATTCAAGTTCATTTTCTAGAGTCTAAACTTGAATTGCATGGGCTTGAAGCACCTCCCTCTTGTCAACATTATGCTCCTTCTTCTTAGCATTCTTACTAGAATTATCTTCGGTGGGCAAAGCTTGAGTGGAAGGCTAAGGTGCCTTGGCTTTTGGTTGAGGGACAACGAAAGATGCTGGCAGATTTTGCCATGGTAATCGGAATTGCTTTCGTTCCGAGAACTTGGCAAAATAGACAGTTTCTTGATGTCCCTCTTTCTCACAATAATCACAAAAGAGATCCTTAGAATGAATGTTGCACTCATTAGCTTCGTGGGCAAGATTGCCACAATAGTTGTAAGAAGGGAAGATGGGTGCAACTAGTGCACTATTTTAGCGCTTAAAGAAGAACGTGATGATTTGGTTGGTGCAATTGGTGTAGGCTGAGGCCTTGAATGTTATGGAGGCCTCATAGTACTAGCCTCCTAATGTGCATAAACCAGTTCCAGCTTTTCAAAAATGTTGTACACATTTAACAAAGTGTACGAGTCTCCAAATTTTACAAAAACTCGTTGTAAAACCTACGCATGGAATGTTAGAGCACCTTCTAATGAATGAAAATACCGGTGGGTAACTTCCAGGTCTGTGATGCTCTGGGTATCCTCTTTGAATTTGAGAAGCCTCATGTAGAGCATCTTGAGGATTTCATCCTTTTGCCGAGAGAAGGTGGCGAGCTGCAAAAATTTTTCAGAACTCTTGACTGAAAATTCCAGCTCAAGAATTCAAAAGAATTCCCCCGCTAGGTTAGCAAAAATTAACGCATCGATGGTGGGAAGAATGTTTGCGGTAACAACAATGAGTTGTTGAGGAGAAAGGTTTACTAAAGTAGGTATCGAATCTGGAATATTGGGCACAATCCCATGATGTGCAATTGCAGCTTGCAATGCAACTTGAGATGCGATAGCAATGGCTATGGCATAAACTAGATTGGGAATCTGGGTGACGCTTAAAATCCTTGTAAAATGTTGCTTGTAAACATCCAATGCCTCATAATGCACATAACGGGCCAGTTATTTGAATATGAATGCATCGGTGTAATTAGTGCCATATTTGAGCTCCAATTCACAAACCATAATTGAAAAAGTTACTTTGAATTCCTTCAAAAAATTAGTACCTAGCCTTTCGCTAAACTTCTCAATTCTCCCAGAGGAACTACTAACCTCCATGGTGTATATGGATGTAAAGGTAATGGCTTGCAATGGAATATACGGTGATGGTTTGGAAGCATGTGCGACAATAAGTGTACCCCATTGATGAGCCCCTACAAATGGACTCTGATGCATTATTGATGTAATGTAACTTGGACCTGAATTCCTGGTAGGAATTATACTAGATGACATGGTGCTATAGATGTTTGATGGTATTGTTGTGAAGATCGTGAACTCAAAGCAATCGTCTCAAAAGATTGTGTGTTACTTCATAACTAATACCTAGGCTCTAACTAAGCGGTAGTGCTCTCATCATCTAAGGACATGGTGTTGTCTCATGCCCCAAAATTTTGTAACAATACAAAACACTAACTACAAAATTCTAACACAATGTACAATTTGAAGAATATGGTGTGTCATTGGGAATGACTAGCAATAGATAGATGTCAGATGGACGTAAAACGAACATGCAACGGAAGTGGAACAAAGGTTGGACGAAAGATAAACAGATGGTGGATGGAAATGCAGGACGATAAAATGTTAGGACGTAAGATTGCAAAACTACAAAACATAGGATGCAGGACGTACGACCATAGGACGCAGGATGGAAGTTGGACGGAATTTGAATGGAAGTTAGACGAACATCCAATGAAAGTCCAACAAACATCTAACGAAAGTTCGACAGAAGTTGGACATATGTTCGAAGAAAATCTGACGGAAGTCGAACGAACATCCGAAAAAGTCTAACGGACGTCCAACAAAAGTCCGACGGAAGTTTAACATACGTAGGTCGAGCACCACCACAACAATGGCAAGCGGTTACACTCACGACATTGCAACTCCCGACATTGCAACAATGGCTGACAAATGGCGACACTACGACGATGGTCGACAATTCACAGGCCTATGGTGATGGCCAACATAACGCTACAACGTGGGGAAGCAATTTTTTAAAAAAATTTTACTCAACAACTTCGAGGCCGCCTCCTTGAAGACCGCTTCCTCTTGTGTCTCTACACGAAAGAAAAAAAAATGAGAAAAAAAAAAGCGGGGGGAGGAGGTTTGAAACTTGCTTTGTTGGTTGGTAGAAATATAACAACATAAACTCCTTCCAACAACACCAGCAGTAACATTAGTAGCAACTTGCGTTCCCTCCAGGAGCAGCAACACCAATAGCAACAACTCAAAAATTCCAAAAGCGCAAGAAATTTGCCGCTTTCAACATGAAGCAACAAAGAGTTGAGTTTTTCTAGAATTAAATTGCAAAGAAAGAAGAACATGTAATGTATGTAGACGGTGGGTGTGTAATGGCCGCCGTGAGCATCAAGAAATCCTATCTAATTATGGAGGAAACTCTCTTAACAAAGGAATTTTAGAAAAACTAAAAAAAGAAGAAAAGGGCTTGGCCTTTTATATAGCCACCAATAAGTTGAAACCCTAAACACCTGATAGCGTACAGTCACCCAAGAACGAACACTTACCCTAAAAGCGTACGTTAACCTTAAAAGGCATGATGGGCATGCCTATAATTGGCCATCATGTATGAGGCCATGTACAGGCATGACATAGGTCCAAATTTCAATTTGATTATTTTTAAGTTTGAGTTTTGAAAGTTACATGAAATTTATCTTAAAAATTTGATATAAAACCAAATGATAATTGAAATTAATGTAAATTTTCCCCCAAAAAATAATTAAAATTTTATCTAATTCTAATTTTTTCAATTAAAATGATTTTTTGAGATCAATTTTTAAAATCTTCACCTGAATTTTAAGATAGTTTTATTTTTATTTTATGTTTGTCACATCAATTCAAACATTTATTTCAAAATATATTTTATAATTTTTTTATTTTATTTTATTTTATTTTTAATTCTTGTAATTATATTTTTATATTTTTATTTTTATATGGAAAATATTTTTCCAATTTTTGTCCAATTCTTCTCTTTTAATGTTACCTAAACAACTCGAATATTATTTTTAAAAGTTTAATTATATATATGATTTGCTTGTTAAATGTTCCAATTTTTTGTGATGTTTTGGTATTTTAAAATTTTAATACTTTGAATTTTCATTGTCAATGAAAAGGTTTGATTTTCAATCAAATTGCAAGTTCTTCAAAACAAGTTCTTGAATTAACAAATTACAGATTCAAACAAAATTCCAACAAAAAGTTATAGATTCAAACAAAGTTTCAACCTCAAGAAAAATTCCAATTTTTGATATTTTAAAATATTAATATTTACTTATAAATCCTTTGAATTTTCATTGTCAATGAAAGGGTTTGATTTTTATTTGATTAAATCACATAAACAAATCCCAATAAACCCCCAATTAATTCTAGTTAAGAATCATGCCCATTATGTAAGTGCACTAGAAAGTTCAAATCAAGTTATTAAATCCAAGCTCTAATTCAATCAACAAAAAATTACAAATTTAGACAAAATTCCAATTTCAAAATAAATTATAATACGTACATATAGAAGTTTAAGTTGGAAATTCAAGTTGTAAGTTTTCAAAAATCAATATACTATGTCCATACAAAACATGTATAGTAAGTTATTGTCCACAAGAAGAACAATATGTCAAATTGGATAAGTGGCATTTCAAAATGTGATTCTTTAACTAAACTATCACCTGTACATACTAATTTGAACTACAAACTTTTTTTTTTTTGCCTCTACACTTTTACTTTTGGAATTTCTTTCCTACTTTTTTATTGTTCTTACATTTTTTCATGTTTTATTTATTTTCAAATTAGAATAACCCACCACCTCTATGTGGGACTTAAGACAAATTTGCCTAAATATGTGAAGGAAAAACCTTTGTTTTGATCCAAAATTTTCAAGATTGATGAACTTGTGTCTAAGCAAAGGTTCAATCCATGGGTCACACAACATGCAATCTAATTCCTCACCATTGACCTACTTGATTTTGTAAGTAATACAAGGTTGAGATTGAGCATAAATCATACACTTACAGACCTAATATTTGTGAAAAATTTGGGAAATGATATTTTTCACAAACATTTTTGAAACAAGCTATACCAATTAGGATTATCAATGTCCCCACAACCTATAATCACAACATTAAAATCCATGGAATTAACATTCGTAACTCACTTCATTCATTTTATTTCTTAATAAGAAGATTTTCAACACATATGTGATTCAAATTTCAAAATACTTCAAAGTTGGTTTTGAAATCTTGACCCTATGTCCTTTTGATGTGGACTTTAATTAGCCTTTTAATAGTTATAAGCACTACAAAAAATCATGGTTTATTTGATGAGAAAACTAAACAAAAAACCAGTCATTTTTACATTTGGTCAATTTGCACCACTTAATCATATTGGATAAGTTGATTTGAACACATCCAATTTGACTAATGGTTTCTTTTTACTGACCATAAAATGGTCTTTTTAACTAGTCAAATTGGACAAAAAATTGAACATCGAATTTTTTTATAAAAAAATTCAATTTATAAATAATAAATAAATAGTAAATACCTACATACCCACCCACCCATGACCTACCTACCCACCATGGCCTCCTACCTACCTATACACAACCTATTTAGGTACTATACATTTACACACATGTGCAAAATATATATATAAATATACATACATATATACATACTTCACATAGTATATGTTGATAAAGGGGATTAAACTTTGGTCTCCTTGGTTCCACACCAATGCCTTGGCCATCAAACTAGCCCACCACTTTGTAAAACAATAAAACACCAAATGTATTTAACATGTTTCCTTGAACTTCCATGAAATTTTTTTGTCAATGTGTAACAACATTTGAACTTCAATTTTTTTCATAAATAGGTAAATAAGTACCTAATTAGGTAGATAGGTAACTAACTAAATAAATAGATATAGACCATAGGTAGGTAAATAATAGGTAAGTAAATAAATAAATAAATAGGTAGGTAGGTAGATAACAAATAAGTAAATAAAAAAATAGATAAGTAAATAAGTAGATAAATAGATGGTAAGTAGGTAGATAAATAGGTAACTCTGGAAAATAGTAGGTAGACTGTAGTAGGTAGGTAGGACATAGGTAGGTAGACAGTAGGTAAGTAGGTAGGTAGGTAGGTAGGTAGGAAGGACATATTTAGGTAAATAGGTAGGTATATGTTAGGTAAGTAGGTAGATAAGTAGGTAGGTAACCTAATAGGCATAGCAAGTAGGTTAGCTAACCAAATTAATATGGCCAATTTGACTAAACATGGCCATTCAATATGGCTATTCAATATGGCTAATTTGATTAGGCTAGGGGCATCTTGATGGATCATTTTTAAAATTTGTCTTTTTTTATTAGATGCACAACTTAACATTTGGTCAAAATGGTCACTTCAGTTTAAAGAACCAACCTAAAGGACCATGTGTCTTTCATGCCCCATGCCTTTAATAAAGTGAACATCCTTTTAATCAATGTGAACATTTTAGTCAAGTTGAACCTTTTGAAAAATTGTGATTTCTTATAATGAAAATTAGGATCATGAATCACAAAATGGCAACATAGTTACCAACTATTTTTCACCAAACCAAAAGCTTTCAATGTTTTTTATCAACACTGTTACAAGGCTGCCAATATTGTACAACTTAACCAACTACATGTATTATGTGTAAAACTCAAAATAAAATGACAATGCATGTGCATCATTATTGCCCAACCCATTTGCAACCACCAGGATAAAAGCCTTAGTAGATCGACCATATATCCTAATGACCATTAATTCCATGGTGCCTAACTCCTCCAAATTTTATTTTTGCATGAAATCTTGGACCGAATGTGTAGGGACAAAACATAGGTAGACAAAAAAAAGGTTAATTTTTCAATAATAGTAATAGCTCCAACTTTTAATAAAAATTCCCAATTTCCTATCTCAAACTTGTTTCTAAAAATGACCCCAAAATCAAGCACCTAAATGAAGGACCCTAAACATTCAAGCTAAAAGAAAAGATAAAAACAAAATTGGACCCTACAGTCAAAGTTATTATCAAGTATTCAATTAAATTTATCAAGCCACAATGGATATATTTGAACCCACTTTTAGGAATAGTTGTAGACCCATACATCTAACAACATAACCTTCAAAACAAGCACCAAACATTTTTTGTTACACGTCGATGATGCCAACAACATTCACAAATGCAATTCTTTTCCTACTTGGGCTAGGTACTAGTTAAGCCATACAACGCAGTTCAAAAAGTTCCCAAAAAGAATTTGATTACAAACAAAACAAATTGCTTGTACACTACACATTCTAATATGCATAACATATATATAATTTGTTTATATTATGCACTATAGTATACACAAAAGACTAAAAACTAAAAAAATTATGAAACCAAAACCCAATGTAGTTATGGAACACTTATAGATCTATGGTAGACAAAAAATTTGCTTATATTATACACTGTAATATACACAAGAGACTGAAAACTAAAAACTTTATGAAATTAAAACCCAAAGTGGTTATGGAACATTTACAAATTTGTGGTGTGTTATGGTGTGTTGAAGTATAAACAAAAACCTTTAAAAGGACTTTAATAACTCATCAAATAAACTTCAAACAAGTGAACAAAGGGAAAACAAATTACAAACATGGCTCAAATCAAGTGCTTCAAATGTCACAAAATTATAGACTATAAACAAAATAAAACAAAATGCTAGAAGAAAGTGTTTAAGGAATAAAACCAAATAACATTATATAACAACCCATGATAATTCATCGCGTTCATAATAGGTGTGTTAATTAAGGTGTACAAGATTAGGGTTTAGATTTAGGTTAGGTTTGTATTAAATTTAAGGCTATAATGGATTAGGGTCTACATTTATATAGACTCACAACTACATCTAAATCTATAGTGGATTAAGGTTTAGATCTAGATTAACTTTAAGGTACAGTTTTCAGGGTTCTTTGCCACTTGTCCTTCTATTAAACCTTAAAATATTTTAGATTACAATAATGTAGTCTTAGACTTAACAACAAATTATGACTAATTAAATATGCATTAAATGGTTGTGTGGATATAGAAAAATAAGGGGTAGGGGCTACATTTGACACAAAATCAAATACTTAAAATACATACAAATGTTAATCAATTTTCCTAATTGGGTCAATGATCAGTAGTGTCTCTTCAACCTATGTGTGTAGAAAATGCAGAGTGGGATCACGTGTGAAAAGATTTAAGATTAACACGAAATAAACATTAAAAGCCCTTCCAATTATACATCTCTAAAATTGAATTTTCAAAGGAGATCCAACCAAACTAGGAACTAAGATGATAGGTGATTTGAACACAATGACCAAACTGGATATATGACAAAGTAACAATAATAACCAACCCATAAATGTTCAAAATAAGTATGGAGCTAAAACTTACATAATCAAAAGATTGGGGCATTTGTAAATTCAAATGGTAGAAAACTAGTTAATTGGTTATTGTCCAACAATATATTCCAACAATTTATACAACCAAGTTTTCAAAAGAGTTTTTCAAACTATCAAGGCATGAATACACTTATAACATTAGTAATTTCACCTCCCTTACAATATGTATTAAGTTAATGCATGCCATTATGTGCTCATTTGTCACACAAGTCAAATGATAGTTAGAGACCACACATATTATTATATAATCACATATGACAAAATGAAGACCTATGGTGTTCAAAAGAGCTCCCCAATTAAGAAACATTTGAAATGATCATATTGAAGATTGCAAAGGAAGAAAACCCAAAAAGAAAACTTTTGATCTTGTACAAATAATCCTTTCTTTTACAAATTTACAAGCATGTGTAATCTAACCATAAGAGGTGAGATATATTCAAATGAACAAGACTCAAAAAATTGTTATTTTTGTTGTTGTATACATGTGCATGAAGTAAAGTGTCACAAGTGAAAACATGGTAAAATAGATAAATTTTTATCCTTGTCACCAAAAAAACAAGTGGCCATGTAAACAAGTTTTAATGTACTAAAAGTAGAAATGTTTTTTTATTTAATGATCAACTTGAGGATAATCTTTAATTTTATTACAATGATGTTGATTAATCACATATCTAATATGCGTTCAAGTAGATTTTTAAAAAATAACTATAAATTTTCCTACTTTTTTAGTTAGTCAAACTTGTACAAGTAGGTGAAAGTAGATGAATTATTGAATATTATCCATTTTCAACATGATGTAGCTCTAAAATGTATTTTTAAGTTCTCAACATTTAAATATTATAGTAAAATACATTAAACTTCTAATGAAAAAGTAGGTTTAAATTCAATTTGACTAGTCATTGTCAAATATATTTGTTATTTACTTTTACTTGTGCCAAAGTTTTTCAAATTTTGTAATCACCTCATTATAAACTCAAAGAAAAGCACCATGTTTTTATTATGTTTTCAATTTTTTTCAATCTACTTTCTTCTACTTGTGTCAAAAATTGGACAAATTCTTTATTGCCTTGAAGATAACTACTTTTTCTACGTACTTTACCATGATTTCACCCTCACATTCAAGGTTAATTGGTTGCATAATGCATTTTTCTATCAAGCCATCCCCTATAGAAGGAAGCTACAACTTCTTCCTAGTTAAAAAGTTTACACATATAACAATGTCAAATAAATTGTTGCAATATATGAGTATATAAAAATCAATGTGATTGTAGAAAGAAACTCCACAAAAATATACAACTTCAAATAAATGTTATGGAAAAAAAAGGGGAAAAAATAAACAAGGGGTTTTCTCTACCTTTTTGAATATCATTCACAAAGTATTGGATCATCAACTTACAATGACTTATTACCATTGCTCCCCACCAACTTTAAGTATAGTTAAGAATATTATAATTTGGTTTACAATATGGCATATAATAATAATAAAATATGTATCCTAAGTTTTTATCATAATTCCATAGCATTGGAAGAGATTTGGGCATGATGTTGGTTGCCACTTGAACATCCAAGCACATATATCAACTCAGATATTTTAGTATCTATGCACATTTTAACTTTGTTTTAGAGATCTTGCAATCACTAGTAGAAATCAGCCAAAATGTAACTAGTCAATTTACGACTACATGCGACTTATAGTCGTTTGCGACTAGATTTGAGAATATTTGCAACTACAAGACCAACTTTCAACTATTTTGG
>Ga0116231_10009596_pt1 | contig 16192 bp, 5 predicted proteins | sample S1TSphgellanicum_2_FD_89695 | JGI IMG/M metagenome (GOLD analysis project Ga0116231, IMG submission 89695) | Host-associated microbial communities from peat moss isolated from Minnesota, USA - S1T2_Fd - Sphagnum magellanicum MG | ecosystem: Host-associated > Plants > Peat moss > Unclassified...
CAATGAAATGAAATGTGGTTGGTGGTTGGTACAAGCCGCCACCAGTTGTACTGCAAGTCTATTGGCTAAGAATTTGCTTTTTATCTGAATTTTGGGTCAAGAACGGTGAGACCTCTAGTGCATTTTCCAAAGCTAATATTGTGGCCACCATTGTTTAATGAATACCCCACCTCATGCGGATCTCCAGAATGCAAATATATGAATATATTGCTAGCGCATGCAGAGCGTGCCAACAACAATGAAAACTTTGAAAAGTAGGCGTTGTCTTTTATTGGAACAACAACACTCTCATATATATATAAATTTTTGTCCAAATGTTTTTCCTGGATAAGACTCATCCAAATCTGATTGTGGGTATTGATGCTCTAGATAGATTACAGCAAATATAATCTTACACCAAATTCAAGCTTACAAGTTAGAATTTTCAATAAACTTTGTAAAATGAAGCTCTTTATTGAAACCTAGGGAAAGGGAAAACAAACAAGCCTTGGGTAAAGCAGCAGCTAAACAGGTAAAATCACCAAGAAAAAAAATCCAAATTGATTTAAACATTAGAAGTATCCCGAGTTTAAATATTTAATGGGCTGGGGGTCTCAAGTCCAAATTTAAGATTTTGCAGGTTAAATATATGCACTAAGAGGCCTCAATCAGGGGTTTCGATGAACTAACACCTGCAGTGGTACTGTGGTAAAAACATTTATAAACATTATTGCTTCTAAACATTATAAATACATGCCTTGGATGAAGAAGCACCAACATTGGTACCATGGTAAAAATAGAAAAAATCATCTAAATTGTTTCTAAATATTATAGATATCCCATGATTAGACAAAATCAGAAGTAGCCAGAAATATAGAAGGCTAATGTTTTTACTATCATTTTTTTAATTGCCAGATTTGGCTAACTTGTCTTATGGATGATGGCCATTTCAGCTACATTACAAAATTGAAAAAAAAGGAACTTCATAACCACACTATATCTAGTAACTACAGCATCATGTAATGTTTCCTCCTGACGTAATGTTGTGAAATTGTTTTCATAAACTCAACCAAAACAAAACAAAATTCACTGGTACTTACAGAAGTCTTGAAACCTAGAATATTCATTATCCAATCATAGTTATATAAACTGCCAGAATTAACCAATAGCCACTCATGTGCCATCCATTGGAAGCCTGTGGGGAGTAGTGTTTATTTTAGCAACTTTTGTTTGCAGCCAGAATGGCAATCATCCATAAGAAGATGTAGGAAAAATTGTGATCATCCCTCAGAAGATTTAGCCAATTCTGGCTATAAACCACACATGAAGTACAGATCTTTAATCATCATTTTATAATTTGGGCTACACACTGGAAACCAAATATAGAAATTTGGTGAGCTTTGTTACTTCCACTTTTACTGATTGAAAACCTTGAAAAGCATTTAAATCTATATGATGAACCCTAGCATTGCAAGAAAGTGGAACTTCATGGTCAGAGATGGCTCATCATCCTAGGAAACTCAATCTGATGTGTCTTAAATCAAGTCACATTGGATGATTCAAAATTATACTGTCCACTGGGCAGTTTATGGTACATTTTTCAAGAGTTTCTGAACTTCAGCACTGACCCTGTTTGCTTACTCCACATGGAGACGCAGCACACATGCACCAGTGGAGTTTCCTCTGCAATCTCATTGGTATATATGCACCTCACTTGTCTTGGAATTGCAACCTCCACGCCGGTTCTCACTAGCAGCAATATTTATTTTGGAAAAACAAAAGGTGAGCTAGAGTTGCACAAGAAGTCCAAGCTTGATGGACCATATAATTCGTAGGGCTCTTGTGTTCGTTCGACCCCTCCGATCTCATTCGTTCGTATCATTGAATCCATCAGAGACATGTCTGTGGACATCAGCTGCAGAAAGCGTCTAGGTGCTGAAGAAGACTTATGTTGCCAGTGATTTTGCAGTTGCTGCTAGCTTGTTTATCTCCCCACCCCCCATGTAGTAGGCTAAGTAGTAGACAACGTTTAGGTTAGTGCTGCAGGAGCAGTAATACTCTACTTGAGAGAGAGACGGACATAGTCAATAAAAGACGGCATTAGGCCTACCTCCACTCCAGGTCCCAGAAGGGACCGACTAGTTAGATCTAGGATTTGAACCCAATTTTATGGGCCAAGTACCCAACACACACAACAATCTAGACACACTAGGACTATTGTATAGTTGCTATAATTTGGTGTCTCTTGCCTATAAAATTCTCTATAACAAATTTTTCAAAATTTCACAAATCTAGTGTTATAGTTTAAGAGTCTAAATACATTAATTATTTAGCAAACACTTGTCAATCCCATTCACTACAATATTACAAACGACATATAGGTACCCACCCTCGTGGAGAAGGTAATAGTCTACCTAAAATTGGGTGACAAACACATATACAAATGAGCCAATGAGTGATGCAGCATGCACCCAAAAGACTTAGTTCTCTCTTTTTTAGGGGAAGGGGGAGGTGTGTGGACTTTCAAGATTTTAATGTTGGCAATTTGTTCCCACCAGGCTTTTGGTGCATTTCCAACCCATTTTTTGAGTTGAGTTAGATTCGATATGGGTATTTGGAAAAATTAAATTGCCAAATATGAGGCAGGGCCAAGTAGTTAGTTTGAAATATGTCTAGGTATGAAGTGATCTCAAGATTTTTAGAATTTTACCATTGTTGGGCATAAACTTGTATACCCAAGTTGATACCCAACAAGGGTTTGGTGTTGAATCAAATACTCACCCCACATCAGTAATGCAAGCATGCATGGGTGGCATGGGTACAACTCCTAACAAACAATTCATAAAGAACAAAATATTTTGACAAATTTTGTGAGCTAATTCAATCTTGAGAAACCTTCAAGTTTAGGTGGCCCATGGTATTCAAAATTGCCAACTCAATTTCAACATTTTTGCCCATCTACCAATGACATAATTCAAAAAGTTTTATCTTTTCATTATTCAATCTATTAAATTGAAGTTGGAAAATTAATGGACAAGTTTTTGCGCACTTGTTTTAAAACTTTGGAATATAGTCTATGGTTATTAGTCTATCCAACGACCATATTACAATTCCATTCACTATTGTAAGTAACATTTAAAATGGGCTATAGGTGAAAATGTAATTTGATGTAATTAAATAATAATCTATGTGATTATTTAATGATTTACTTGTTAATAAGATTTCATAATTTAATTGGGTCATGATGCATTGATTTTCACATATTAATTTATATGAAAGTTATGTGCACCATGTGTTTAGTTTTCTTTTGATTATTTTATGTGAAATCACATGAGGGACCATGTGTTTAGTTTTCTTTTAATTATTTTATGTGAAATCACATGAGGAATCATGTGATTTATAAATTTTAGGAAACTTTTTGTTTAATTTTCTTTTGTATAATATTTAAGGAGGTGTTTGTGACCTTTGAGATACCTTCACTTGTACCAAATTGTTGCACGAATGCAAAGTTTGATGGAATAAAATTGTGAAGGGAATTAAAGTTTTGGAGTTTAAAAGTTTTCTTTTTGTTTTGAAAAGGGTTGGTGTTTATATTTAGTTCATGGTAGGAGAATGGTGCGGCATATTAGTTGTGCATAAACAATAAAAGGGTGAAAAAATATTTCTACGATCAAGAACATAGATTTTCATAATTATGTAATCAACATACATAGTTTCGGTCCTAAACCTATTCGTGTTCTACAAAAACTCTTCAAATTAGTTGCATGATAATTGATATGGCCACTAGCCATTGATACTCTTAACCAATTAGTTTATTGGCTTGACATTTAAATGTGCTTGTACATTTTTTTACTTATTTTTGAAAAATGTTAAATTTATTTATAAAAAGAAAACCTTTTTAAACTGGTTTATTGGCTTGATGTTTAAGTGTGCTTGTACATTATTTGTTTACCTTTGAACATGTTGAAAATTTCACAAAAGAAAACCTTTTTAATGTTAAATATCATTTGAAGACCTTGTGAGCCATTGTATCCTGCTTTCCAAAGTATTTGGAACACAAATTGTTTTATGTGCATCTAAGACAATGCAACAAGAAAATTGAAAGTGTAATCTACAATGGATCAAAAGTTGAACTCATGGTTGTGAAATGGTATATGCTATAAAACATGGACATTTACTTCTATGTCAAGATCACAAGAATATATTTTTTATAAATCAATCATTCTTTTTTTCCACGTAATTGTTTTTCCTTTGAGACAGACAACTCATATGTATTTAAATTTATGTATGTCTAGTAAGAAAAATTCTGATTTTCTTATCTTTCATTAGTTCAACACGTTAATTCTTTATCAAATGGTGTTTCCCCTACTTCTAGCAAGGTTTCTTTTTTCAATTTTCTCATCTTGAAAATTTGGCGATTTTTCCAAAATTAGCAAAATCAGGCAAATTGACATAGAAAAGACACATTTTATTTAGAATTTTCTCAACTTTTTGGTGCCAAAAGAAAGTGTGTGAAAAAAAAATGCACTGACTCCTAGTATTGATGGCTGAAATAAGACATAATTAAGGTATTCACACAAGTTCATCATGTTCATTACATCAATGGCTAAGAATTCTTCAGATCATAATCAGTGAATGAAAATAAAGGTACCGAATGCTTGAAATGTATAGTAGGTTATGGTCCAATCATGGAACAAACAAGTAGCTAGCTATTTACAATAGTTGTGCCATGTACTACTAGGTTCTAGGTTTTGATTAGGAATTGTACTCCCACTTCCAGTTCAAGCCATTGTTCGATACTTATTTTTTGAAAGTTGACCAACAACCTGGGCTCTTGTAACTTTTAACCATAGTGCAATTGGAAAAAAATAATTTAAGATTGAAATTTGCAACCTTTTTTTCTTTTCTACTTTTTGAATTATTTTGTGTCCCATATTGAGCATATACTGAGTAAAGCAGAAGTGGTAAATAATAGGACCCATGCTGTCTGAGTGGGGCCAAGAGGTGGCATGCAAAAAAATGATAAAAATGCATTGACCGAAACCAAAAAAAACAAGAGCTTCATTACAGTACGAGAATCTGGAACAGAACACGCCCAAAACACCAGCACCTTGGCAGGCTCTCCCTCTCAAAAAGAGTAAATCAGGACCCACTGTAATGTACTAACATACTACCCATCCACAGGCATCTACCTACCTACTAATCACCAAGTGCCTAACCTACTGACCTACCAACATAGTAACTGCTTGCATTCCCTACTTACTTATCTATATTACTTACCACACTAGCTTGTAAACCCTCCTATTTCCCCCTTATGCTACGTAGATAAATAGGAGTGTTTACAAGATAAGTTACCAAGGTTACACCCTGGTAACTTAGTTGTGGTTACAGTCAACTTTTTCATTGTATGTGTGTCCCATAGATAACCATGATGGTTAGATAATGTACTAACCATCCACATGCATCTCCTAGCTACCAACTGCTTAACCTACTGACCTATTTAGACATAGTAAAAACTCTTGCATTGCCGACTTACTTACCAGTCATACTTACTTACGCACTGCTGATGGTCACCTTTATTAAAATCTAGTCTCAGGGGAAATAGGAAGGATTAAAAGATAAGTTACCTGTTTTAAAATCAGAATCCAGATTGTTTATTGTAAAAGATTCATTGCTGTAGGTAATCTTGGTAACTCAGTTGCGTTCAATCCACAACTGAGTCACCAAAGGTTTGGGATGGATGGTGCATGGTTTGTGTTGGGTCACATAATCCATCCCTCTCCTTGTAGGCATTGCTAATTCTTGAACACTGAACAGGTTTCCCAGAGCATTTTATCTGGGGGAGATGGGGAGATACTTGTTGGCTCCACTTCTCTTTTTTTCGATTTGGTCTTTCACTCTGTCAGTGTCAGATTTAATGAATCAACAATTGAGAGTATGTAAGTGTTGAAATTTGAATCATTGACTAAAAAAATCAATTATGTTGTGGAACATGCCCCTGGCCCCTGCAGAACCCATTATCACCTACTGGAAAGGCAGTTCACCCTATCAGGCTTCTTGAGTTCTTGGGTAGAGCACAACCTATGAGGCCCGTTCCATAGTACAAAACTTCAAGAAGCATATGATGTGCATCATAGAAGACTGTTGCAAACTAAAGAGAATTCTGCTTTTCCACTAGTGATCATGTGTTTTGACTTTGGACCACAATTTCTTCTGTGGACCAAAAGCTTGTTGCCTACCAAGTTGCCGAGAGCGCCAAAAAAAATAAAATAGTCCCACAATTTTCCCACATGTTGAGATCTCAAGGTCTTCATTGAAAATGAAGTCACCTCTTTCCAACAAAAGTGCAGATGGGGTTGTTTTCTCCAGCCCCTCGTTTTGGGAATGGCCCTCACCTTTGGGCTTTTACCCATTGTAGAGCATGATGTGAACTTTTAACATGATCTTAAACGTGCCAGACATAATGAGCGATAGGAGGGGAAGGGTTCTTAGTTTTTACACCTACTCCTTTAGAGTGGGAGGAATTTTATCCTAGTATCAAGCATTTAGAGGAATTTTGAGGTTTCTTTAAAGGGCACCTTAAATTCATAAAGACTCATTATAATCAAAGGGTGTGTAACAACAAAACTAATAATTGTAAATAATAGTATTATTGTTTAGGGTAATAATATGGATGAAAATGAGGAATAAAATAATGAGCTTCATGGCTTTAAAAAGAGAATATTTTGACTAGGGACTTAAAGGTTGATTATGAATAATTTAGATAACTATTTTGAGTTTGTAATAATGGAAGTTTAAGTTTGTGAATTTGATCAAATCCTAGGTTCCAAATAATGCAAAACCTATCCATAAAATGATGAAAAGTTATAAGTGACATTTGATGATTGATTCAAGTATATAAGGGGTAGAAATTGGAGCTTTTGGCTCATAATTTGCATTCAATAATTTCATGTTGTTAATTTAATTAAGACTTGTAGAAATATCATATGTGAATAAGAACTCTTGCAAAAATAAAACGTGGGGATTATTGTGAATACCATTGTGGAAACTTTATAATTTTTTGATGAGTGATCCCCATAAAGGAAATTCTTTAAACACATGTTATGAACTCCCTTGAGATGTAATTCTCACATAAACATTCAACTTTGGGCACATGGATGATCATATCCCAAAAAAATGTAAAGTTTCATGTTGGAAAGCATGTGAATGACGAATATTACAAGTGTTGTTTTGAAATATGTTTGATGGTCTACCTATGTGTTAGAAGGGATTAATCAAAAATTAATCCTTAGTTCCAAACCCCTCCTAAGCTACATGTGTATTATGAAGTGTAATTTTTCCTCTATTGTTTGCAGGCCATTTAAAATAACAGAATGTATGCTTCAAAAGGCATTCCACTTTTCAAAAAGCCTCACATTTTGTCCTTTTCCAATAATACCACCAAGTATCTTACAGAAAAAATTAGAAAAAAGATCAGAGTAGGTCTTTATTCTTTGTACAGCCCACAATCAAGGTCTTTGCCCTACACACATGAATATCCCTTTGATGAAAGAGAAGGGATCTTATGCCTACTCCTTAAGAGTGGGAGGAAAATTATGTCTATTTTTAGATCCCTCCATTCCTAATGAGTGTAAGAACAGTCCCCTCCCACACCTTGTGGTGTGCATATGCTAAAGACCATGATAATGTTCTTCCTTTGCTCTACAGTAGGTGAAGCTCATGAGTGGGGGACATCCCCAAAATGCAAGGCTGGACTTGGCTATGGCCTTGTCCTAGACCCCTTATGTTCAGAATGCTGACCCAGCATCTTTACCCATCCATTCCCCTTAGGCACCTAATTTTGGGAATGTGCTAACCCAAGGTTTTTAGTGGTTGCCCTACACTTAAACCCTCCCACACTTAAGAGGTAAGTGTAAGATCTCTCCTGTGTTATAGAGGGGATATTCACAAAGACAAGGTGCCCTTCAAATAGACATGGAAATTTCTCAGAGTGCTTTAAAAAGAAATGGTGACAATCAAACTAGGTTTCTACCTTTTAATTTAGGTGATCACTTTTTCGAGTAGTTGCACAGTACTGCAAATCTACACAATGTAGAGTTGCAGACTGTGCATTGAGTACATGTGAGCGTTTGTTGGTTACTTCTTTTTCAAACACATAAACAAACCCATACAAAAATAGTTATTTGTGTAATGAGAATTGGCAGTTAGAGAATAGGTGAGGGACGAAGGTGAGTGGGCTTCTTTATTTTTGAAAATAGGTCTGGGCTACCACACCATTATTTTATTGACCCTATTTATTTTGAAAAAATAATATATATAGTACACATGTACACAGATTACGTATTGAATGAAAAAATTAATTATTTAATGAAATGTTTTGCTCACATATGAAATCTCATCTTTCTCAAAACAACGTTTTAAAGACTCCTCTTCTAATTAATCTTCTAAGCGTGTGTCAACCTCAATCACATATTCAATTTGCTTGGCATTTTACAACCTGACATTAGGTCAACTTTTTGTTAAACAAACTACACTCTCATAAATTTGTCAAAGAACCTCCAAGAGAAAAGATTTTTTTTTGGTTCAATTTGTGATCAAGAAATTATAGCAAGAAGGCCAATGGTGAGAAACATCATTTCATATTTGTTCCACCACATCAACCGACTCTAAATTTCTTTTGCATCCACTTGTTCTCTTTGAAATATCAACAACTTACAGTGTGGGGCTTTACCAAAACAAGGGCCCACATGAAGCAAAGTCAAGTGCATGCCTAAATTCAGTAAAGCTCGTTGTTGAGGGCTTTACTGAATGTAAAGATATGCTCCAAATTGTAGTCCCATGATATTCAGCAGGTACCCATTGGGTATTACAAGGAAAATTTTTAAAAAGGGGGGACAAACATTTGATCTTTCTTCAATCAAACTTTTGTACGAATAATAGAAAGGGGCAAAAAACTAAAATAAATTGGTTTTTCATGTTTTTGGCAAGCTCCTTTAATTTCATTATCATACCCTCCAAAGTCGTTATTTGCTATATTTTCATAACTCTACACATGGTCATAATTTTCACAAAACTTAGAACTCATTGAAATTGACATTTATTTAAGGTGTTACTTAATAAGTAGTAACCATGAGACTGATTCTAAACACATGACTGTTGTAGATAGTGTACTGACAACAATTTCAACAACATGCCAAGTCATAGTAGGTGAAAAAAATCAGCAATTTTGGTTGTAGTTTAGTGACCAATAGTTTTATCAAACATTAATGCATTTAGAAATAATACAAGATTTCTTGTAAATTTCAAAAGAAAGGAAAAATGTTGAATTTATAAGAAAAGTTATGGTATATAGAAATATGAATGTTATACTTAAAGTTGATATGATGATGAACAATGCCTAGATTTAGCCTATTTATCTAGGCCAAACCACCTAACACTAATTAGTGAAAGGTTTCAAATATTGCATAAGTCCATAGAATGTGGTAAAAAGTAGATCCATAAAACATGCATGATTATGGATCGTGAACCTTATTTAGACTCTATCAATATCATTTACAAAATAAAAAATTTAGACGACATTAATATGTGTCTTAATTCATTTTACATTTCATTAGATTTTGAGTGAACGTGAACAAATTTTTAATGAGCAAGGACCAATTGTTATAAACAAGTGAATTCACTCATAACTAATTGATTCATTAATAACTAATTATAATATTTAATTTTTAGGTTTTTTCTAAAATTCATAACTTGGTTAGGTTAAAAACTTAACTTAGCTTAAGCTCACTTAATCAACTTAACTTATCAACTTAAGGTGTAAATGTGAAAGTTTAATAAACCTTTCATTTTCATGCTTAAGGATTGAGTCTTTAACCATTGGACCATTATTTAAATAAATGAAATGAATTTTCACTAGATATTATTATGCACATTCTTTCTTTAACCTATGTGTAAGCTATCATAAACTAAATTCTTATGTTATTCTTAAATTCTTCTTAGGTTAGTGTAAGTTATTTTAAGTTATTCCCATACATACTATAGTAAATTATCACAAATTATTTTTAAGCTACCGTAGGTTAGGAGTTTAGGCTAGTCCTAAACTATTCTAGGTTATTCTACTTTAGGTTATTTTTTGTTATTCTAAGTTATTTTACCTTATGATATTTTAAGCTATTAACAACTATTTCACCTTTGGCAATAACATAAGATACAAAACCCGAGTATAACATGTTATTGAAAATTGTTACACCCTAGGCTATTTTTGAATATTTTAAAGTTGAAAGCACATTAAGATGTAACAATTTTAAACACATATGCATTGAGTCCATAATTGCCTAAATTAAACATTATAGAGTCAATGTGAAAATATGATAACTTGAATCACACATTGAGTCATTTTGCAAGTTATCATAAAAAATTCATTATTTAAAAAATTCCAACCTTAATTTACCTTATGGAGAACTTAAAACTGAAATATGAACTTTTAAATTATTACCTTCACTAAAAAAAGGACTTAATGGGAAAAAAAAAAAACCATAATTCAAGGCACATAAAAAAATTTGCATCAAAATCTTCTCAAAAAATCTTCCTTAATATCAATGTTATCACCTCAGATTATCATTGAGTCCTTTATTCAATAATATATATATATATATATATATATATATATATATGTGCATGAAGTCCATATTCATTGATTATGAATTGTTGTAAATTGATTTCTTAAAAAGTTCATAATGTTTTGATCATTCAAAAATTATTCAAAAAATTCATACAATGTGATTATAATATATATAACATTAAAATGTTGAGCCCTTAAATGTCAAGTTAATCATTTTTATTTAATCACATGGTCAATTAAATCTCAAAATCTTGCAAAAATTTCCTTATGATAACATGATATGGACAATGTAAGATGTTTTCACCCTTGAGCTATTTCACCCTAGGTTATTTTAAGTTATTTTTAGCTATTTTAAATTTATTCACTTTATGTTATTTCACCTTAGGTTATTTTAAATCATTTAAAACTATTATAAATTAATCCACTTTAGGTTATTTCACCCTAGGTTAATTTAAGTTATGTTCATTTATTTTAAACTAATCCATTTTAAAGTATTTCACCTTAGGCTATTTTAGGTTACTTCCATATATTCTAAACTAATCCATTCTAAGGTATTTTAGCTTAAGTTATTTTAGGTTATTTCCATATATTCTAAACTAATCCATTCTAAGGTATTTTAGCTTAAGCTATTTTAGGTTATTTTAAATTAATCAACTTTAAGTTGTTCCATTGTAGGTCATTATAGGCTATTTTATTCTATGTTATTTTCAACTATTCTAAGTTATTCCACCTTAAACTATTATAAATTGTTTTATTTTAAATATATTTTATTATTCTAAGTTATTTTACCTTAAGCTATAATTCTAGGTTATTTTACTTGAAGTTATTCTTGGTTATTTTTACCTTAAAAATTTCAATTATTTTAAGCTATTATAAAAAAATTCACCTTATGTTATTATAAATTATTTTACTTTCTTTTATTTTAAATTATTGTTAAATATAGCCTAGAATAGTAAAATATATAATAGCCTAAGGTAAAATAATTCATAATAACTTCTAATAGCCTAAGGTAGAATAATTTAGAATAATTTAAGGTGAAATAATCTATAATAGTTCAGAGTAACCTTGGGTAAAATAACTAAAAATAGCTTAGAGTATAATAATTTATAATAGCCTAAAATGGAATAGCCTAGAATAGTTTAAGCTAGAAATAACCTATAACAACCCAAGGTGGAATTACCTAAAATAGTCAAAAATATCTTAGGGTATAATAGCCAAAACTAGGTTAAGGTGGAACAATTTAAAATAATCGATAATGAGTTAGAATAAAATAGTAAAAACAAGCTTAAAGTACATAATTTAAAATAACCTAGGGTGAAAATTTTAAAAATAACTTAGAGTGAATTAACGTATAAAAGTTGGAAATAACCTGAAATAACCTAAAATAACCTAACAACACTTAAAGTATATGAATTTAGAATAGTTAAACATAGCCTCATAAATGGAATAGCCAAACTAGTTGAAAACAAAATAAAGTAGAATAATTTAAAATATCCTATGATAGAATAACCCATAATAGCTTAAAGTACAATAGTTATTAACAAACTTTTCCTTGGGTGATACCATTAAGAACCACCTTGCCAAAATCACAAAAAAGTTGGACCCAATTTAAGAAATAAACTTTCTTCTACTTATACATTGGTTTATTTGATTAGACCAGGTGGGCTATATTTTCCCCACCTATGCACACACTCATGAAAAATAATGAACACTCAAAAACCTATAATATGCATTAACATTTTGATTCCTAAACCATTCTTAACCCATTCCTGGCCCAATTTTTGATTTTTTTTCTTTTAAATGTCCTTACAATTACACATTAGATTTTTTTTTCTTGTTTATTTATTACATGCACAAGGGAATGATCCAAACTAATCATTAAAATAATAAAAGATGAAAATAGTTATCATTTGTGGTTTTGACATGAATGGTCTTTTAAGATTTCATGATTGTGACTTCAAAAATTCATAACTAAATGAAATTTGATTTAATCAATTATCTATAAAAGACATCAAATAGGTTAGCATTTGAAATATTTTTTACAATTAACATCCAAGAAAATTTCCCAAAAAATAAATTCCTTTTGTGTTATTAATAAAAAAAATCCCTAGTGTGACATTCTTAAAACGTTTTCCTTATGCATTCATTTTTCACATCAAAACACATTTTTTGATCAATTTAATTAGATTTTTGAATTCTACATGACTTGGGTAACCTTTTGATAAATAATTTGGAATGAAAAGTTTTTCTTATGTGAATCTTATGTTGTCTTGAAGTTGGATGGGTCTTAGAAATTTGGGGTGTGACGTTCGTAATGGTACCACCCAAAGATAAGTTTGCCCCTATGGCATTTAAAGCAATAACATAAAAAGAAACATCTTTATTCTAAAAAATACTTCAATTAATGATGAATTATGTGAACTAATATTAAAACATGATGATTACATAGTGATTTATAGTGACATAATTTAAAGCAAGGTGAAATGACTAAGGTGGGGTGAATCTATTTCATTTTTAAAATTCATAGTAATTTATGTTAATGAATTTCACTTCATCCATTTCATTTTTTTAATTAATGTTAACTTGTTTAAATTTATGTGGCAAATCAATTGGAAGGTGTGGTAATTCCTATACCTCTCTTCACATCTCAAATTCACTTCAAGTGGAAAGTTTTTTTTATAGTTTCAAGAATTTTTATTCCTATGGTAAAAGAAGGGGTTCTCCATTTGATGGCTCCAAACTTATATGTCAAGTCATGGAAAGATGTATGTTGTGATAGTTGTTTTTTCTTGTACATTAGATCTTATTCATATTCTTTAGAAAAACAATTTTGTCATTTGCTAGATTCCATCTCATTGTTCATATGTTAAATTTGTAGGTGTAGTTGTGGATGATGAATCATCAATTGCAATGTGTGTCAATGGAGATTTTTCTACAAGTAGTGGATTTTTTGTAGAAGGCTTTTTACAAGTGTACTTTGAGTTCATAGATCCTTAATGTGGTTCAACAACCTTGTTTCCTCCTTTGAACAATGATTTAGTGAAAGACTTCATATCGCCAAAGTTGAATGTGAGAACCTCTCTTTCTTTGTTGTTTAGGTTTGGGAGAATGAGCATATCTTGGAAGGAGTTCATGGGTAGTACAATCCATTGAAATGCCTTGAAAATATTGAAGACTAACCAACTAGGTTATGTGCATTATGTTCATCAAGGTTGTATAATTAGGCTATCTTTCATTGAAAGGTTAAATAATCAAATTTCTTCCTTTAATGGTTGTTAAGTGAGTATTTCAATAATTTAATGTCTTTATAATCTTATATATCAACTTATCGTCTTGACCTAACATATTGTCCTTTGAAAGGGAAATAATCTTTTACCGAATGAGTTGATGCCTTTGATCAACTTGATTGGCATTCTTAATTTAAAACTTATTTCTCAATAATTCATTTATTTAAAGCACATCTATTGATCTTGTGAAAATACTTGTTATTTGATTGTTAGTATGAACTCGTTTGATATCTATTTCATTTAACAATATCCTCTAATTAATATAATGATAATGTATTTTCATTATATATATATAGTTCTAATTTGATATACTATTTTTTTTTTGTTTTTGCGATAAATTAGTTCATAGGCTTTTTGGGTTGAAATCCTCATTTCAACAACATGATCTTAACCAAGTGGGTTCAATAACTTTGACATTTGGCAGGGCGTAGTGTTCAACCTCAATGGACAACTTAGTTACTATGGTTTTTCTTTTAATTGTGTAATAGGATACATGTGCCTATTCAAAATAGGTAGCTTTTAGTTGATCTTTTGGTTTCATTTTTTTTGCCTAGTTTAAATCAATGTATCCTTCTAGAATGTTGTTATCTCCTTTTCAATAGATGATTCCAAAATTTATCATCCCTTTAAAATATTTGAAGATTTATTTCACCACATTGAGATGAAGTTCTTGTGGTGATGTTGTGTAACAACATACAACTCCTATTGTGAAAAGGATGTTTGAATTTTCAAAGTTTGTTAAATAGATCAACTTCCCCACCATCCTTTTTAATGTTGTTTCATCTAGTTTATTTTCTCCCATGTCTATTGTTAGTAATAATCATTCTACGATTGGAATCTATCTATAAATGAAGTTTTGTATTGTATTGTAATTATGAGATTCACTAAATTGGGATGTTTCATGTCATGTTCTTGGTGTCTTTGGAAAGCTCTCAATGAGAAGGGGTGCATGGGCTTGGTTCCATGATGTTTAGACTTGTAGTGCAAAAGTTCTTGAATATTGAATGATTTCTTCATTGAAAATTAAATTAAATCATAACTGAAAATTTCAGAAGAATTGGAATGTGCCTTTGATTTTTTGGAAAGATCTTGATGAGAAAAATTTAATGAAATTTATTTGGTAAGATTTGGATTCAAAATGTGGGAACTATTGATTTTTAAATGATTTATGCCACTAAAAATTCAAATAAATTCCAAAAAACTAGGTTTTGGAAGGAAAAATCAGTTGAGAACGTGGTAACATTTGAAGGCTTACCATTCAATTCAAGCATGATTTCCTTTCATATTTGGCTATTCAAAAAATTGATACATACATTGCAAAACAATGTTCACATGTTGAGATTCCTTATTTTGTAATGGGTTCACACTTGGGCCAATGGCACAAGCCACACTAGTTCTTATTAGATTATTGCAGGAGTTTAGCCCAATTTTTTTCAACATATCCTCCACATAACTTTACTAGCTCATGAAGATTGGTATGGGCCAAAAAGTTAAAGTCCATATGAGGTACTACTTTAGTTGTTTGAGATTGGACAATTCAAATTGTTTTTGAAGTTGTTCTTTGATTCAAAAAATAGGCCCTTGGAGATTTCTTAAAACCATGTAGTGCTTTCTATAGCATATAAACCAAATGTTCACTGCCATGGGACACATAACCTTTGGGTTGATGCATGTACATCTCTTCTTAAAGGTCCCCATTCAAAAGAAATGGTTTTGACATCAAGTTAACTAATATCCCACTTGTTATGTGTTGCTAGAGCTATAACTATTTTTATGGAGCCTCAATAGTTTACTATTAATGCAAAAAATTCATCATATTAAATGCCTTATAGTTGTTCAAAACCCCTATTACAAGTCTTGCCTTAAACTTAACTTTTGAACTTTTCTTGATGAATCAAAGATTATCTTGAATATCCATTTTGTTGTGATGGCACATTTCCTAATTGGCACTTCCACTAAATCCCATGTTTGATTCCTTTGTATTGAATTTATTTCAAAGTTCATTCCAACTTTCCATTCACTAAATTGTCATTTTGATTCATCAAATTGGGTTCACTTGACAAATCAAGGCTCCTACAATGTAATTATCAAACTTAATCAATGGTCTAGGGACTCATCTTGACCTTCTTGGTTTTGTTATCTTTAATACTAGTGGTAACCCTTGCCTGCAAGGCACAGACAATTTTCAAGTGTGGCACATTTCAAGTGGTCGTAAGGTTACTTCAAACTTGGAACACCCACTAAGTCGGAGCTAAAATAAAAGCCCAGCTAAAATATGGAGGAAGGAGGCATCCATCCATCCATC
>Ga0116231_10009598_pt1 | contig 16189 bp, 10 predicted proteins | sample S1TSphgellanicum_2_FD_89695 | JGI IMG/M metagenome (GOLD analysis project Ga0116231, IMG submission 89695) | Host-associated microbial communities from peat moss isolated from Minnesota, USA - S1T2_Fd - Sphagnum magellanicum MG | ecosystem: Host-associated > Plants > Peat moss > Unclassified...
GGAAATATAAAAAAATTACCTGTTTGAAAGGGAAATGACAAAAAAAAAAAAAAATAAAAATTTTTGTAAGGGGGAAACAAAAAAAAAAAAAAAACCACATAAATTAATATATGTAGGAAAAAAATTGTTGAATTTTTAATTTCAAATTTTGAAAAAAAAAAAGACTAATTACATAAATGACCAAGGAAAGCATATATGGGTGGTAAATGGTGGGAATATGGACTCACCTAATCACAAGAATACCAAAGACAAGGCCAGCAACAGCAAGCCCAAGCTTCCCAATGGTGGTAGCTAAGGAGTTGAGGCGCACTTGCAAGGGAGTGTCTTCATCATTGTCCTCACTAATAGTGGCCATCAATCTCCCCCACTCTGTACTCATCCCTACTGCTGTCACCTAGAGCACCATGAAAACACCATCTACTTGAGTCTGTAAAAATCTTATGATATTAGAGTTATTCGTAAAGTCACCCTGTCTTCACCCTCTCTTTCACCCCCTATCCATCCCCCTCTTTCAGTGGTACCGGCAGAGTAATGACATTTTATTAAATCTCAGTATGAAATGCTGAAACTCAGCATTTAATGCACAAGGTTCTAGTGTAATTATAGTAGTTGTATAGGTAGGAGCAGTGAAAATATATGTATGCCAGCTGCAGTGGAGGCGCTCATTGAAAAAGGAGAGGCAGGATGAAACTCAGTTTGCCACCAAAATTGGTGGAAAAACTAGTTTGGGTCCCAGTTACTTCGTTTTGTAAGCTTTTCATTCCCAGTCACGCTTTTGATGCCCTATTATGTCGTAACTTGCCGTTCTCGCCCCCTAATCAAGTGACTTTACGGATAACTCAATTCACATTCACAAATTTACGACTATTGATAAAAATTATTTTATAATTCGTGGTTATTGGTAATGAAAGCAAATTGGAAACATAAGTACGGAATTTAATAGCTTGGAATATATATATATATTGGGGGTTGATAAGACTAACAATCATGTCACCACACCCATCCATGACTTTGCAACCTGAGAGTAAAAATGGGTGTTCTATTTCATCTATTGCAATCTGCACATGCAATAAACAATATTCTTCCCAAGCACATGATAAGACACACTAGGTTATTCAACTTTCAATGGTCCCAAAATTTATGAGATTCCAATACATATATATATGTGTATAGTAACATTTAACATGCTTGCAAATGTGGACATTTGCAACATTTGCAAGCATACTAATCTAATCAATTACAAGCAACCAATTTAGGGCTCTTTAAATTTGGGATTCCCATGTGTTAGCTCTAGCATGCTACATTGGGTCTTTGAGCCTCAATTGGGAGGTTTTAGTTTCATGGGACATGTTCAACTTAATCCAAAGGCTAAAGGCCTTGTAGCAATTGTAAATTCAACATCAAGGTGGAATGACAATATTGTTTGAGGAATTATGTTCCAATGTTGTTCCCTTGATGTAAATGTGATTTATGTCTCCATGGTTATACAATAATGCCTAAAACATTGTCAATGCCAACTTGATGTTGAATGCAATGTATGTTTCTATGGTCCATATTTTGTACCTAACCATTATTTCCAAAAAAATCAAGATGGCTTTAACACATAAACCAGGCATGTGGTTTCAACATCTATCTATGTATAGAAGTACCATGGAATTCAAAAGACATGAATCTAGGGGAAGAAAGTTTGGAGCCCACTGGATCACTTTCGCCCGTCATGCTTGATTCATCCACAAGCATTGAATGTCCTTGCATTAGTAAACCATCTCCAGGGATCTATGTGCATACAACAATGATATTAAACAAAAAAAAAACAAGTTCAAGGTTTCAATGGATTTTTCATTAATGTAGCTCTTAAATAACACATACAATTTACAAGCATTGTTATAGAATAAGAGGTACATGTTATAACATGATACAAGAATACATGATAAGTAGAGATTTGTCATTTTACTTGGTCACCAATGTTCAATTGCACTAAATCTCCAACGACAAGGTCAAAAATGGAAATTTTTATCCTTCTTCCACCTCTTGTCACCTATCACAATGCCATATATTGCAACGTGCATGTGTTGACCAACTTTAGCAACATGTACATTTTAAGAAACATTTTGACACATTGGAAAGATTATCAATGTGCGTTTGTTTGTATATATAAGTTCTAATAGAAAGTGTATTGACTAGAGAACCAATGAATAATTAGCATAATATTTTTTGACAAACATGATTCATTAACTCTTGACCCTCCAATAGACATAATATTTGTCATATCTCCTTTTGTTTACATCTTGCATATGTTTCAAAGTATAATACAACTTGAATATTGTCTCACATTGATGAGAATCTTGTGCTTTTCCTTATTCAACTCTTGAAACTTTTGGGCTTGTTTATATTCACTAACAGCTGCCATAAGAGGTCTAATGTGAGATTCTTTTAACTTATAATCATACCTTTTTCATTTGCCAACATATCCAATTAGTCCCATGAAAAATTACCTTGTTAAAAGAATGACAATAACCATATTAAATTTGAAGGGGAGATAAAAAAAAACATCATTTGAAAAGTTCATGAACAAACATGAAACCATCAACACCAACACAACTGCAAAGGTAATGCCACCTCCATCATACCATCCTGTTGACAAACTCTGCAAAAGGCCATCTTATGCACTTCAAATTATAAATTCATGAAAAGTAAATATGTAATTATGTCAAAAATATTTTGTATAACTTGCATTTCCCATATGACCTCAGAATGTAAATTCTTTGTTGGTTTGGGGGAGCATATAAGAAAAATATGGAAATAATTCATTTTATAAATTTAATTGAAATAAGTAGATCAAACATGCATGCAATTTCAAGTTCAAAATCATACCTCGGTTGTGAGGCCAACAATAAGTGATACAATGGCACACACTACCAAAATTATCAATGTTTGATCTTGACAAGCTTCCCACAAATATTCCTATACTCAACCATGTGAATTCCATGTGAATTGACATCAATCTTGAAAGAAGGTTCCCCTTCACTTATGACATGCAACAAATAAACCTCAAAGGTATTGATGAATGTAGCACATGGTCAAGATGTACAAGGGTCATCAAATGAAAGAAACATGTGGTGCAATGAACAACAAAATATGATGCAACCACATGCAACCCAACATTTTCCAACATCCATATCAACATAATAAAAATAAGCTTGACACAATTGAGGAAAGAAATTTTCCTCACAAGGAAGACTTTGGGTTCCCTTTCTATATAAGTATTTGTTCCAAATGCATCCACTCGCAATTGAATGTCCTCAGGAGTGCCTTGAATGCCTTCTTGTGGATTAATCCGCAAGCATGTTGACACCCCTTTGGTCCCACCATAATTCTTGAAGAGTTGAGGATTTGCCTCAAGTCTAGCAATATCTTGTGGAGAAATTGTGAACCCAGCCAAACTCCATGGTGGTTCAACATGTTCTGTGAATAGGAATCCCCCAAATTTTGACCCATTATTAATCCCGAAAAGAGCTTAGTAATTCCATTAAACATAAAATGATGTCCAAAAAAGGTATAATATTCATTTGATATGGTACACGCAAAGGTTAATGATAAGCAAACACATTGTGGATCTCACCTAATTGTGAAGGGACAATTGAATTGTATGTATGGAGAGTTTTCATAATGGATGTTATTTGTCGTTAGTTGATATTGAATGGTTTCATGCAAGTGCCTGTCTCCACAACCAAAGACCAAATATGTGGCAATGTTTCAAGCAAACTAAAAAAACAAATGTTGTCATATGATCAAGATGTCAATTAAAATTACATGTTTGTGATGATGTACATGCTTGTCTTGCCACAATCATGTGGCCTTGTGGATGTTTGCACGTCATGAATCCCTTCAAGAAATTTTGCAACCTATGTCCACAACATTGTAAGAGATTGACTATGAAGTTTAAATTAACTTGAATCCATTCCCACATTGTCCTCTCATCCCAAATTTTGTTAGGTTTATAGGTTTATGCAATTGCCATTTATGACCTTGATCAAGGGAATTTTTTTAGTCCCTATCCTTCTTGTATGTGAAAAATGTAGTTTCTCATTCCTGGCATTCTAATTATACTAGCTACCGCACACAAATTATGTGTCCTCATGCTACAAATAGTTAAATCATTTTTTTGATGCTAACAACTAGCTTAACAACTTGATGTTTATTAAGTCATTTCTTCAAACATTTGGATTCATTCACCAAGTTTAAGCTTTCACAAGAATTGCCAAAATTTCAAATTCATCATTTTCCAAGTTCCCCAAAATCAATTTGATGTCACAATGTAAGCTTTGAAAATCAAAAATGTCACTACCCATTCTTTTGAACAATTAAAAATCACAAACCCAAATTATAGTAACAATGAGCACACAAAAAATGCATGTCTAGGAAGTAAATCTTAAACACAATGTGGTGATTATGTGTGTTATTTGTGTGATGTAGATCAAGTAGTGGATGGAGTGAAGCCATGGGAAGCGTTGCATAGTGCATTTCTTGCCTTTGTGAAACTATGCACATGCTGATGTTTCATGTCTTCATGTAACCGTTCACCTCTTCAGCCAACTCCATTCCAACTGTCATTTTAGGGTGTATAGAATACCCTTAAGCAAACAACAATCGATCAATTTTGCCTTTTACATTCCAAGTGGCAAGAAAGGAATGCCAATTCAAATTTCCCATGTTTCAAAATTCACATTCATAGTTTTTAGTTCTTACCCATATAACATTTTCAAGCCCATTTTGTTTCAAACTTTGACATATATAAATTTATAAATTTCATTCCATAACAAAATTCAGTTTTCAATGTGGAGACAACATGAGAATCATACAACCACAATGAAAAGTAATATGTTAATTTTGTTGCACAAAATTCTGTCAAGTATTGATCCAACAATTCAAATTGTATGCAATTTCTATATGGACAAATTGCACTTTTGTAAACTTCATCATTTTTCCATGATTGAAAGCCTTTTCCTTGCACCATATTTTGAAAGTGGGTTACCCATGGTTTGGGCAAATTCAAATGTTTGGTGTTTCCACGTTATTACTATTTTGGCTCAATCCTTGAGGAATGAACCACTAGCTATCCAAAATGGGCATAATCATTTTTACTACTTGTAACATTCTTTACATACCTATGTTTGAAGCGTTCTCATACCATGGATTGCACCAAATAATTGTACATCATTATGAACATGTGGTTGATCATGGTCATAAAAGCATGGGTGGATTTTTTTTTGAACATGTGCATCAAAATTAAAATCATTCAACATAAGACACATGCATTTTCCAAAATTTTCATTATTGTGGAGCTTTAGGGTAAGCTTAAAATAGAACAATTAAAAATGTATAGAGTGGGAATTTGGATTTAATCCCAAATTTATGAATATTTTTCGCAATTCATTTGTGCAAATTGAAAAGTTAAGTATGAGTCATTAAGTTCCACACATGAATGATTTGAAGGCTAAAATAGGGCATCCCTTCAAAAGATATTAATTATATTTTGTAAATCCAATATTTTTCAAAATGATTTGAACACCCTTAAATAATTTTAATTCATATGTTAACTTCTAACATAATTTTGAAAATAGTCAAAATATTTACAAGTACAATTGTCAAATCCTTTAAAATTAGTGATGGCAAGATTTATTAGTTGAAATTAAGACGTATGATTATTTTCATTTGGACTACTCAAATATTGGATGAAACTTTGGTTTCAAAAGGATGAACATCACATCCTTGGTGGGAAAGGTTTGGAAAAACATAATGTGTATGTTAAAAATATGAATAAAAGCAAACCACTAATGGATGGTGAGGATGGACATACTATCAAAAGAAGGCCAACTTATTGGATTTGTGGGAAATATGTCAAATTTGATTCATTATTGGTAATATGTTTTTTTGTAATGGGACATTTTTGTCATGGAATAGTGAAAGTGTGTATAATATGATGTTATCAAACCAACATTATGTGTATTCAAACTAATGTCAAGTAACTAAAGTTGTGATAGTTGCAAAAGTATCAAAAAAATCAAGAATTTGATTGTCATCACTTTAACCTTGGGTTTGCAACCAAGGCAAGGGCATGAAAAGGTGTGGGTCAAGAATGCAACCCAATAGTCGCATTCACACTTTCGAAAGTGTGAGAGAGTGTGAGAGAATTTTAACATCGTGCATCAATGGTGAATTGTCATTTTATGAAAGGCTAGATGTTGGGATGGGTTGCAACTATAGCAATCATCTTGGAAAGCTTTGCATTAAAAAGCACAAGATTTCAAATTCTTGTTTCAATTAAATGATCCACGAAAATTAGTTTAATTGAGATATTTGCTTTAAAGACCCTTCTCTCAAGGTTATTGGTGATCTTTGTGATGACTCTCTAGAGCTTTACTAGGATTGCACACATGTGATTTTTCCATCATCTCCTTAGAGTAAGGATCATAGTTTCATTTAAGTTTTATATCATCTTCTGGACTAGATTTAGTTCAAACTTCTTGTTTCACCAAAAGCAAACATTGTAATCATGTGTTGTATTAACATGACTAAAACACACACACACACAAACACACACACATATTAGGCATTTGTGTAAATAGAAGAGATGGTAATTGGGATGAAAGGAGATGGTGAAAGAACTTATTGACTTGCACAAATATGGACAATTTAAAAATTGCTAGTGTTACTTGGTATGTTAAAATTCCAAATGGATGATGAATCCTTATATCTCCAAATGCAACTTGTTGAAAAAGTTAGATGGAAATTTGCCATGTAAGCTTTGGGTTTTGGGTGCATCAATTGAAAGAGGCATTATATAATCTGTACAATTTAATACATCATTTATGGCACTTGTTGAGATTGTCACCATTCACTTGTCAACATTATCAAAGTGATGACCTTTCGCATCATTTTCATCGTATCACTTAACAGGATTAGTTGTTGTCATTGGCTTAGACTTTGGCCTGCAAGTATGGAAGTGAGGTCAAGGGAGATCAATGGTTTGCTGAGAATCAAGCTAAAGGAAGATATTGACTTTCGCAAATTGCAGAACATCTGACATCATCATGTACGAGTAGATGGGTCATCTAGATGGGATTGATTCTTGACTCAAGTGTAGATCAGTCATCACCATCTCTAAGAGTAGATGGGTCATCGTCAAGTAGGAGTAGATTAGAGAGCATTTGGTCAATGACCTCTAGGAGCCAAGAATCAAGCCCCAAACAGCTGATCCCTGAGCATAAGAGAGAGTTTATCATATTCTCATGTCAAGGGATTGGTTAATGGAAAGTCAGTTTATATTAAAAATCAGCATTGACCCAAAAGGACCACGAATCCAGGACCTGAGAATTACCTATTAGGTTTATGGTATACAAGGAAGGTTACAAACTGGTTCATAATATAGAGCTTGGAAACTCCAACACGGTTCAAGGGACTAAAACAATGTATCAATCGGAGGGTCTAGAAATTCCCCACTGCCAGCTGTGTTGCTCTAAGGGCATTCCAATCAGATCATTACAGAGAGTTTGAAGATTTTTGAATATGGTTGCAGTTGCTCATTACCACTCCAATGTCATCCCCACAGAAAATGCTGAAACTTTCACCTTTCAACTAGGAAATGTCTCATTGAATTCCAGGAAGTTGGATTTCATTCCAACTTCACAACATCCATGTACATTCTTCCTTTGCAAGAATGTATGCAAGTCATAACTAGCCTTGACTTGTTTCCTTGCAATCAGTGGTAACAAACACAATACTTGTACAATTCCTTCCATTTGAAACTCATAGGTACAATATGCACCACTGTAAAGTATATCAACAAGATTGATTCCGGTTTCCCCACAAAATAATTGGAAGTGTGTTTTCTCAATGATTATCATCTGTGCAATATTTAGATGAGAAGTCATTCATAGAGTTTGGAATAGCAGAAATTAGACTAGGAAAAATCCTCAGGATCCTCTAAAGGACTGCTTTCATCATCCAAATGGTAGAATCTTTCTCTGCCCTCCCACTTTGCTCCATGATGATAGGGATGTTCTGTTGCATTCTCTTCTTTTGTCATTGCGTTGATGACATCAATACTCTCTCCACTGTCCAGAATTTTTTTTAAGGATTTGCCTGCAAGGACTATTGCTTCCAGTTGCTCAATCCTGGATGCCAAATTGTGAATTATAGCAGTTTGTTGCTTCCCCCACTGTAATACTTCTCCAATCACAGCCCTCAATTTATGGTTCTCCTCCAGGATGTGCTGGATCAGCATGGAATCACTTACTTCCTCAGAACCGGGAGGGTACAATGAACCTAATTGCATGAGGTCATGTGGTGGGCATGCACTCAATGCAGTTACTGGGTCAAGGCTTTCAGAGCAAACATTTTTGGTTGGATCATTTTCCGTAATGCTTCTATCCTGCTTTTGTGAATTCCTAATCCCTGTTGTCACTCCATCCATGTCAGATTCACTCAGATGAGGAGTTGGACAAGGCGATGTGATGAAGTAGCTTGGAGTTGCTGATGGACCACCAAAAGATTCAGTTGTCAAGAGATCCAGCACCTTGTTTCCATTAGCTTCTATACATTCAACTGCTGGTGTGGCAGGAGTAGCCACCCCTACATCAGCTTGTGTGGGGATACCTTCTCTCAATACATGTGCTTTTGCAGAATCTTCATTGTTAAAGACTGCATGCTTATCTTCCCTCAGCAATTCTTCACCCTTCTCCAGTGCTCCAAAGTTGCAGAGAGAAAGGTCCTCTTCATCTAGTGTGTGTTTCTGACCTCCCTGATCAAGCTCATGCAAGACAGTGGCTTCAACTCCCTCATGTTTCTCTTTGATGTTCATGAGGCAAGAGACAGTTTGCATGATGACATTAACTTCTTCCCATTCTCCAAGGGCTGCATTGGGCTCATTCTCCTTTTGGGCCTCAGACAATGATTCAGCATGTGTTTCCATGCCCACAATTGAGGCATCAGAAAGAGAAGGCTTGATGAGAAAACACTCCTCATCTTTGATGAGCCTTGAACTTGAAGCACTTGCTGGTGTGTCCTTAATCACAGATGCAGATTCCATTTGATTGTCACCTAGTGAGACTTCTTTTGCCAAATTTTCCATACCACTCTGAATGTCAGGATCCTTCACTAATTCCCAGACTATCGAGCACCAGTTCTTGAGCGCAGCTGTTGATGCATGAGTATTCTCATTGTTGTCAATCTCAAAGCTATCAACACTGCCTGTTGCACTTATGTCTGAGAAGTGGGTCATTGTTGAATGAGCATCAACTCCAGTTAGAGCAGATTTATTTCCAAATTTGGAAGTTTCCAAACTATCAACTGCCTCTTCTAGATTCATCTTGGACAAGGGTGACAAGAGACCAGTGTGATTGCCACCTTGAGAGCTATCACCAATGTTACTCTCTGGAGTGGTAGGAGGTGCTTCAGCAATCTGAGAAACCAAACAGCAAAGCTTACCTTCTTGTGTCTTCTCTGAAAAATCAATCTTCTCATACTTAATGGATTTTGCAAGCTCCTCTGGCTGGTGGTTCTCACCTTTAGCTGCCCCCGGAGGCTCCATATCTGAAATTTGCAAGCTCACAGGATGATGCTCTCTATAGGCATTGTTTTCATTTTCTAATGCCTGGATGTTGTTGTCAGTCTTTACTTCTTTGGCTTGTGCTGGTGGAGGCCTCTTGTTTCCATAGTGTAAACTGTACTCCAAGGCAGAGTCAATCAAGGTTTGGAAATGGGTCACTTCATGAACAACTGACTTACGAATCTCTCGTACCACTGGGTGTACATCCTGCATTCATTGCCAGCATTTTAGCAAAGTCCAAGTTCAACCCTAATTTCCATCCTCAGTATCCAATGCCACATGCAACCTTGGAAACTTTATGGACATGTATTCAAACTGTATACCATACAGAACAAGATTGGAGACCACTGTCTGCAGATTGGTACACTAGCTTGTTTAAGAAGAAGACCCAAGAATTGTGCTGCATCATCTAACAAGAGTTTCGGACATTGGGAGCTGATCAAACCACTTGGAGGAATTGGGTGCATTTGGAGATTGGAAACCTTCTAATGGCCATTTGCAAGTTCTAAGGCTTTTTTACAGATTGGACAACAGGTTGTCTTCTACTGGTGAGAATGTAACAAATTCCTGTACATTGGAATTGGGGTTTGAGACATACCTGGATAGAATCCAAACGCAAAAGCAAAGCCATGAGGGCTTCACTCCATCTGAGCTGCTCCACTTGATCACAACAAAGCCGGTCATACTGTTCAACCTCCACTGCCTTCTCGACCATGCTCCTCATCTCCTCTCTAACCCTAGCTATGATCCTCAGATGCTTCACAGGTTCACACTTGCGCACAGAATATCCTCTGTACAAAGCTTGAATAGAAGTTATTAACATGTCTAGATCGATGTAGCAGCGGAAGGAGGGCGTTGTCCTTGATCGCAATTCTTGATATGCTTTCTGCTGCTGCTGCTGCTGCTGCTGTTGTTGCCTCATCGTTGGGGATGCTGGAACTGTATTGTTGATCGGTGCAAATTGGGATGACCTCGTGCCTAGTCTCGTCATCACCTTCTTCCTCTTCAAGTTGTCTGTCTCCTCCATCTGGCAGTTTGTTGAGGTGCTGTTTTCTCTTGCCTTTTGCACTCTACCAGCTCCTCGACTGTGCCGCGGTCTTATAGGGCTTGGATCCAACAATGACGATTGCGGCGCTCGGTACTGCCTTCGTGAAGCTCTTGTACACCTAGAATCGTACTTGTCTGGATCTCGGAACTCATGAGAATCGAAGGAACTGCCATGCATTCTACTAGAGGAAAATGTTGCGTTCTCCAACAAGCCTCCTTCCATTTCCACAGCAGCAGTGACGACTGTCTCTCCCTGTCAAAGAAAACACTCTTAGGGTTTTCTTTCTCGACCAAATGTGCGCAAAGCAAGAAGTCCAAATCCAAACTCGGCAAAGCAAAAAATTCCAGATCTCCGTAAAGAACAAGAAGGAAACCATCAAACGGAGAAAGTGTCGAGGATGGCAAATTGAATGAGAGAAGGATCGGAGAGAAGGACAAGAAAGCTTCGAAAGTCACAATTTTCTCGCAAAGACATGAAGACATTGGGATTACAGACGAGAAGATTAAGAACTGCGAACGACGACGACGACGACGACACTCATGAAGACAAAAGAATATCTATAACAAGAAGGGGATGTCTGTCACCATTTCGATTAAAAGCGACAAAGCATTGGGCAATCCTGAACTACCAAAGGAGTTGGAAACAGAGGAAGAGCTCCAACTTCTTGGCAATGAGAGTAGAAGAGCTGAAGCGATCAAGAGACTCTCCAAGAAATACGTACTTACAAGAATCAATCCATGTGGAAGAGTCCTTCCTCCTTGATCATGAACGTTTTACAAACCACCAAAAAACCACAAAAAATTGCAAAACGATTTTCACGACAGCAAAAGGTTATAACATGAATGCCAACCAACTAACTTGTCTTGAAGCGCAGACGACAACAAAGCTACAAACGGAATTTCTTTGTTCTGTTTTTGAAACCAAGCTTCAAATGACAAGGAGCGAGCGGCAGGCAGGCAGGCAGGCAGGCAGGCAGGAGGAGATCCGAATCAACAACACCACATCCACCAGCACAATCATCATCCAATCCACATCCATTTAGTGTGCTTGCTAATAACACCCACCATCACATCCATCCATTCAAAATACAGTGTGCTAACAACCCATCATCATATCATCCATCCACAAATATTATGGTGCATATGCTTGCTAACAACACCCTCTATCATGGCATCCATCAGCAATTATTGGTCGTGTGTGCTTTAACAACACCCATCATCAACATCACATCATCCATCCACAAATACGGTGGGGGCTAACTAACAACCCCATCATCATATCATTCATCCATAATATGGTGTGTGCTGCCCATTCCCACCATCGCATCATCCATCCACAGTACAGTGTGCTTAACAACTGCCCTTCATCACATCATCCATCCACAATATGGTGTGAGGTAACTAATAACCCCACCATCATATCATTCATCCATGATATGGTGTGTGCTAACAATACCCACCATCATATCATTCATCCACTATGGTGTGCTAACAACTCCCATCATCACATCATCCATCCACAATATGCTTTCCTTTTTAAGGATTATGCATCTTTGATTTGTCACACAACAAATTCAAACTTTTGCCATTGTTCAAATCAACAACTTGTTCTTAGTGAGGCCTAACACATTAAAAACGTCATTGATAAATGTTTTATTCTTCCATCATGGTTTGCAAATTTGACAATTCCAATACCTTCAATACTATGAGTCTAGCATCATGGAGTCGTCACACTTCCAATTTGCATTGGGGAGTCAATTTGACCAAAGAAACGTTTATTTCAATTGCATGATATGCGCCCTAAGAATCAACCTTTGCCCTTTCCTATACACATAGAGCATCTATGGGTACATGGAAAACATCCATTGTGTTTTCAAAAAAATTATTACATCTTCTTCACATGTAGTTTTGTCATTATAGTTTTCTTCCATCAAGTGCAAGTGGGCGTTCCCTTGACACTATTTTTCTTTCATGCAACATATCAAAATTTGCTTTTGAATTCATGTCACAACTCCTCGTGAGGTGTCTATATAATTGTAAGGATTGATTTGTCTTCCACCATCTCCATCTAATCTCTTCCTATACTTTTATGATTTGCTTCCAAATTTTGGTAAGTAGTTGAATTCAAGAATGTTCTATTCATTCTAACCATAAAACATTTCCTTGTTAGTTTTCCCTTTGATCTTGTTTTACAATTGAACATTATTCTATTCTTGCACACGAATCTTCTTTTCACAACATTGAGCTTGTTGTCTTTCATCGATGATTACTTGCACCACTCCATTGAATCTGGGTTATAAGTGAGTTGAAAAGTCTCGTGATGATGTCTTCACTCATTGACATGTTCACCAATGTAAGCTAGGTGCATGGAAATCACTTTTTTTTAATACAACTAGTGTGCATGTAATCAATCATCCATACTTTTGAAAAATGTCTTGAAGATAAATGATATGTGAGTTGTTGGTATAATATCTCTCCTTCAATTGTTGCAAAAAAATTCTTGGGTCTTGAGAGCTAGTTGCCACCCCCAAAATGTCATTGGGCACACAAACAAGTTAGTTGTTGTTAATGTTTTTGTTTATTTCATCATTCACTTCTATTTTTCTTTGTGGGGGTATAAAGCCACGATCAAGATCGAGAACTCTCCATAAATTTTCTCTTCTTAAAATGTTTTAAAGCTTGAAGTTCCAAGTATTACTTGGCATGGGCCTACCATCTTGTTTGTTCCTAGCATTGGAAAGTCACTATTTATTGGATCTTTCCTTATTTATTTGTTAAGAATAAAATGTAAATGTGAGATTTAGGTCAAAAATTTAATTTTAATTTAAAACTTTTATTCTTCTTACCAAAGCTTAAACTTCAAATCTTTTGATTATGGCTAATATCCAACCTTAACACAATTAAACTTCACATATTTTTTTCTTTTGTATAAATGGTGGTATTATGCTCACACCAAGATGCAACCAAAGTTTTATTCCATGTAATCCATATAATGCACAACAACGTTTTGATCACAAGAAAGACTTACACACATGACCACCATATACACTCATTTCAACACAAAATATGCATTTATTGTTTTACAAAAAAATCATATATATATATATATATAATGCAAAAAAGTTTCCCTCCATAATAGTTCGTTACAAATCTTGTTATGTTCATGATTATACATTTTTTGTTCATAGTCTAATTTCAAGGTGGTTATGTGTGTACATGATATCCATAATCCAACAAAAATACCTGACTTATTTTCATGCTACTTCATTTTCATGCCCCATTTTTCAATTCTTGGTAACTTCATATAAGCTTAAATCTTGAATATCATATTTATAAGATATTTCCATCATCTTCAGAGGTCTAATAAGATTCTTACTTAATGTTACATTACCACATTTCTTCTTTCATCTTATGAATAATTTGCAAGCTAAAATCTTGAAACATGTCATGAAGCCTTACATTAAGGTAGAACAACCCTTTGTCGTTTAGGGGCTGATGGGCAAACACTTGAAAAAAGGATAGTCAACATCTATTCATTGTTCACCAATGTACCTATTATCGAATGTTCGGTGCAAGTTTTTACTGTTTGAATTTTTGGCCTTTGCTGTTCAGGGGGGCTCTTTTATGATTAGTGTAAGGGGTAGTTCTATAATGTTTTTTTAAAAAAATTGATTGCCTTTAAGGATTATGGTGTGTGTTAAAATGTATCAAGATGAATAGTTGTGCATGTTTGTTTGACCCAAAAAAGATACCCATGTGTGTGGTGTTAGTTTGGCCATTCAGAGATGGACGTTTTTGCGAATGGATTTACAAAAAAAAAATTGCGATTTGCCAACTTTGAGCACATTTTTTCATTTTGCAAATTTGTCAGGGTTTAGTAATGGGTGTTGTATGGAACATTTATAAGGGTTTGAAGGTTTGGTTTTAAGGTGGAGGCCTACACATTTAGTAGTAAATCTAGACAGCCTTAGTCAAGAGCAAGTGCAATAAGAACAAATTCTTTGAACTTGACTCAAGATACCATGAAAATGGACTGGTTATTGTTGCTCCCTCATTTACCTGCAAAACAAACCATAGGAAAGGAGCTAGTAATGAACTATTCATAATCTCATGTTATGATCAGTGTTGAATACCTAGCAATTATGCATAAGAAGGTTATGGAGAAGGTAGTTACAAAAGTAAATAAAGAAACACATTACAAGGAAAGGGAGGAAAATAAGGTTAAAAAATCTGCAAATTACTTCATTGTAGATGAATAAGCATTTGAATAATGTGCAATTACTAGAAGTGCAAAAACGAATTTTGAATACAATTGGTGTTGTAACCCTAACTTTGGGTTCATAACCAAGGCAAGGGTTGGCAAAGGTGCAGGCCAAGAGTGAAGCCCGGGAGTCACATTTCATGCTCCCATGAGTGTAGGAAAGTGTGAGGGAATGAACCCCCACACTCCCAAATGAGCTCCCACTTTGAGAATTAGAATCCCAATGGACTTCCGAATTTTTAGAAGGCAATTTTAGGGGTCAAAACTCATTGGATTGAAGATTTCCTTATACCATTGGAAAGCTCTTAAAACTTAGATGTCTAAAATGAGCTTGCATGACCCATTTGGGCACTTAAAACATAAATTATGGCTAAATGAAAGGCTAGGAGTCAAATTGCCAATTTGATTCCCGACCACTAAAAGTCGAGAATCGCATTGATTTCCTTATGTGCAGGTGACATGCCACATACTGTTGGAAAGCTCTCGATGAGGGCTAAAATGTTGCTTTAGACCTCACCTCAATCGGAGGTTTGCACACAAAGTTATAGGCCTCCAAAATTGCGGGAATCCCAATTTAGGGAATTTCGGAACTCCAACTTGGGAGTCCCAAGACAAAATGACATTTGAGTGCTAGCCCTATGGCCAGGCATAGAGAATATTATAAGGGGGAAGGTGGTGGTTTCCCTCAAGTCTAGGTCGTGGTGAATATCGCGAGTTCGTGTTTGTTCGTGGCTCGTCCGAGTACCAAAAATGTTCCAACTACGCATTAACCAACTTGTTGTTTGGTTTTTGCAGGTCCATGTGAGTAATTGATTTGCTTGTCACTCTTCCTAGTCCTTATCCCAAAGCTCCAACACACCCCTCTACCCCAAAGTGCTACAAACTAGGGAGTGTGTCCCAACTCCTTATCCTTCCACTGTTTTCACCTTTTGGACTCGCAATTGAATCCATTAAGGAGTTTGGGGGTGCGTCATAATCTATAATAGTTGTTAAGGAAGTAGGGCATCATCTACATGAACATTTGTGAACTTTTTGGATTACACAAGGGCTAAAAATCATTCCAATTACAAGATTTTTAAAGTTTACTCCAACACAATGGGAGGCAAGGTTACAAATAAAGGCTAAATTATTTGCTCACGATCATGTTAAAGTGTGCCTGACTTATTCTACTAAGTAACCAAAGCAAAGGGGGGGGGGGGGGGGGGAGGTTTAAAAAAATAACCAACAAGTCACAACAAAGCCACAAAAAAAAAAACACCACAACAAAAAAA
>Ga0116231_10009599_pt1 | contig 16188 bp, 11 predicted proteins | sample S1TSphgellanicum_2_FD_89695 | JGI IMG/M metagenome (GOLD analysis project Ga0116231, IMG submission 89695) | Host-associated microbial communities from peat moss isolated from Minnesota, USA - S1T2_Fd - Sphagnum magellanicum MG | ecosystem: Host-associated > Plants > Peat moss > Unclassified...
ACAAATGCTTCCTTGAATTTATTCCCCAAACAAATCTTAATAAAAATATTCACCCTCTTACCAAATCAGTCTATTTAACATTAATTTGAAATAAGATCTTATGTTAAATAGCCTTGTTCTTTTCGTTTCATGTTTTCAACTTTTTTTTATTTGGAATAAAATTATATTTGAATATTTTTCTTATATACTCCATGATATAACACATGTTTAATTAATTTAAGACTTTAAAAAAGTTCAAAAATCCAAAAAATAACTTGACAATATTATATTTATTCAAACTTTCATTATAAATCACCTAATGGACGTTGGAACCAGAAGGAAAAGCTCAAAAAAAATGAACATTTACAAAATATGTTTACAAATTAAACTTTAGCAATGCCATTGCAAGTTCATGTTAAAGAAAAGTTTACGTAGATCACATTAAAATTTTAACCAGTAAAACAAATTTTATTAAAAATAATTGAAGATACAAATTCAATATGGTGGCCACCAAGTTGTGAAAACAAATAACATTGATTTCTTGAAGAATTTTGAAAAGAAAAAATCCACTATTAATAATAAAAACATTTATAAAAAGCCTAAACAATTTAAATAGTCTAAATTTGAAAAATAAATTGAAAGATAATGTCAAATCCTTGTAAAATTAGAAGTTTTATTCTTGTGTATGGTCAAAAATGTCATCACATCAATAGCATCTTGGAATAAAAACTTAAATGGCCAACATCGTTTTCTCCCTTTCAAAGTTGCAAACATCGTCACGCAGTATGCAAACAATAGTCTAAACCAACTATAAACAAAAGTCATACTAACAAATAGGCCAAATTATGAAAACAAATACCAACTTAAAAAAGTTATAACAAAAAAATAACTTGCAAAATAATAATTTTTGAAAATGAATTGAAACAAGGTTTAAAATATTTAACAATATGGTCATAATGAAATCGAAATGTCTTGGTTAAGGGCAATTCAAGCAACAGTGGGCACAAATGTGATGCAAGGTCCAACCATTGCACCTTGTTCTTTGACAACATTTGTCCCCTAAATGATTCAAAAAAAAGACCACTCCACTTCGGATTCTAAAGCGCTTTGGTAGATTCATTGTCAATCAATAATGTTTAATCCTCCTTTACATAAAGTAGTCCAAGACAAGCATAATACATTTGTTTCAAATCTTTCAAATAATGAGACTTAGGGGAAATTTGGCTAAACATTTTGGAGCATTATTCACATCCCCAAATGAAAACAAACCACTCCAAGCATGAGCATGGCAAGAACTTCTAGCACATCCTCCAACTTCATACAAGACCAAATTGCAATGTAAAAGTATTTGAACGCCTAAGAGAGGAAATGTTGCACTCATGTTCTCACTTTCACTTTGCTCATATCAATATTTTTCGCAAACACTCATGCATTCCCATGTCGAACTATAGAATGCAAAAAATAACACAAAAGATCGTTGCATCTAGAATTAGCAATTTTTTGGGTCTATCAATTTGCAAATAGAAAAATGAACTCATCATTAAAATACGTTTTGAAACCTTGAAATACAACGACAAGAAGATGTGTCAGCACAAAACATACATGATCCATCTAAATAAAAAATATATTAAAGAATTCAAGAATTCAAGTGAGACTAACAAAGCAAACGCCTTATGGCCACAAGGCAATTATTAAAAATAAAATGAGAGAAGGTAATCAATGGATTGAAATCCTAAACTGTTTAATGAAAGAGAGTAGAAACATTCTCGAAATGTAATCAAAAAGAAAATAATAAACTACATTAATTGGGAAAATTTATTAAAAAACAACATGTCGAAAAAAATTTGCTAGCTTCAATTTCAACTTTAACATATTATTTTAATCGAGAAAAGAATCGAAAATCAATGTTAAATTGATATGCTAAGAATAATAGTAAATATATGACATTTTTTTTCAGTTTTGCTTTTGTATAGTACATTGCATCATAACTATCACTATAATTTTCAAATAACATCTTGTAATAATTTCACTTTGACTAATGTTTTTAATAGTCCCAAAAGGATTATGTTTCAATAAATCTGAACACTAAACCCAAAAAAGTGCAATGAAACCAAGTAAGGAAAAACAATGGAGAACAAGTAATCCCCATCGCTACCCGCACCTTTAAATGATTCCAAAAATATAGCACTACACGAATCATTGAATATAGATTTATATGGGGTATCATCAACAAGCAAGGTGTTCCCAACATGTGTCAGGAAATTTCAAAAAGAAAACATCAAAGTTCTTATGGAAAATCAACTTCTCAAGATGACAAGGGAAAAACTGATCATTTTTCTTGCACAACTCTTATTTAAGAACTCTTGATGGATCCAAAGAAAAGAAAAAGTTTCTTTAATTTCGTCTGGATATTTGTCGATATTGTAATGTCATGTAGCGAACTAAATATAAAATTCAAACTAAGACAAATTGTTAAAAAAAATTTCAATCTAAACCTGAATGTAAACATAGAATTGGTCTTCATTTGTGTATGAAAACCTGAAGTCCACTTTGCCACCAAAACCCCATTGAGGTCAAAAATGACATGCAAATGATTCACTTCAATAAGAGGAAATATTCTTGGTAATTAAGATTGATTGTGAAGACCCCAAATAGAAAGGGCATTATCCATACCCATTTTTTGGAGGTAAAGAAACCGCCATTCCATCCCCGTACCGAATAAGATCAATCTAAAACCATAAACAAAATTGAAATGACCCATTTAAAACATAAACTATAATTTTTGCAAACAAATTGGAAAAATAAAATAAAAATGATATCGACATTTACGAAAGAACTATTCACTTGGTCGTCAGCTTTTTCAATAGACGATGGCAAACCAAATGAGCCATAATTTGGACGCATAAGTTTTTCATAGTCATCTCGACTTCCACAAGTAGAATCGACACCCATTGAAAACCCAACGAACATAGTGCGAGCACCCTCACAATCAATAAACAACTCAATAACAAATGACTCAATATGATCTTGTTTGCTCATTTCGCATTTGACGACTTGACAAGGATTGATTTGATGATCTAAATGCGAAAAGGAAAATCAAAAGCAACCACAAAATTCGAAAACATTAAATAAAACATAGATCCAATCGAGAAGAATCTTACAAAACATTAAATGACAATTAAAAAACTAAACTCTTGCTATGAAAAAGGAGGAAAACAATTACCAACACTTAGCAACCACCATGTGTACAGAAAATAAATTGAAATCCTATTGGCCATAAGGTGAACAAGAGTAGAAATCCACACAGCTTGTGAGATAGCAATCAAAGCCTAATGGCCACTAGGCATACAATAGGAGAAACAAATGCCTAACGAATGTAAGGCTACAAAAACACAAAAACTCTTAAGGTGCTAACAACTAAAATGGAAGTTAGGAGCCTAAAATGAAGCAGAATTTAGGACTTGAAAATCTAGAAATTTTTTATCAAAATTATCACTCACAAGCATAGAGAAAAACAAATTTATTTCTAAAATTCACCACTCTCCATCAAAGAAAAAGAATTTTAATCATTATTACATTTTTGGATGAATAAAGTAGTACACGAGCACATCAATGTCATTTTATATTTTCACAATATGATTATGTACATTAAATAACATAATGATATAACATAGCCAAACCATATTTCCATATGGGTAATTATAATTATTATTATTGGTTTTATAGTGGGTTCAAGGTATTGAAAGGTTCGATATCTCGCAATGCCTCACCAATACACTTTTTCTCTTGCCCATCACCTTCATCCCTAATAACAACATTTGCGAACGATGCAATTGAAATCCAAACACCTAAAAAGTTTAGAGATGCCAACTCTTCATTAACTTGTAGATTCACATTGATTGGTTCAACTTCGGTGGCCTGAATCTATGACATGGAATTTTTTTCTTTGACTTGTTTTTTGGAGCCTTGCTCCTAGTTGTTGATGACCTTGCAAATATTTTCTCCCTTTGGACATAACCCAACCTACCATTGTCAACCGGTGGTGGAAGAACAGGAATTTCACTCACAATCAAGGCCTACAATTCGTCTTCCGCTTTGCTCCCTCCAAAACCTTCTTCATCACTAACATTGGCATCAATGGTTTGCACACCTTCTGTGATGCAAAGGACTTGCTCATCCCCACTAATTGCGACATTTGTGATAGGAACATCGAAAAACATCCAAAGACACACAAAAGGGATGATTTCATAGCAATTTCTATCAAGATCGTAATGGATAATCTCCAAAACTTTACATTTGTTCTCTTGTGTTTTGAAAAAAAATGATTTTACCAATTTGAAAATAAACAAAATGAAAATGAATAGAAAGTCAAATAGACAGATAAGCATACTAAGCAGACATATGTCACAATGCCTCCCTTGAAGATGCTAAATCAAACCATGCTATTACATATAATGGGTTCCAGATGTTTTGCAAGGGCTTTGAGGCAGATCCCATTTTTATAAAGTTGCCGATCCTTAGCAAAAGTGGACATTCCATTTTCAATGATTGATAGGAGTTTCTTGCTCCCCAAAATATCAACCTACACCGACTACCTGACCCTTTCGAAAAAAGGTAAACATAGTAACACAAGCTCCTTCATAAAGCTTGGGAGAGAGACTTGAACCTTTCCAACTCCTACCATGTACTATCCAAACTTGAACCAAATCTTTGTGATAAAATGTTGATTTCGTGGTAGTGGTGAAAAGAAACCTAAAAGACTCCCAATCACACAAATATGTGACCACCTTTGGAATGACCTTTGCATTGAATAGAATGTTTAGAAACAACTCCTAGTCTAGGCCTCTCCACACTATAGGAACTTCTTTAATTATGTGCATAGTGGAAACAACGGTGAAAGTGCTTGTATTGTCATCCTATAAGAAATAAGTTGAGTCTATTTTGTCAATAACATCTAGAAGCTCCACCATGTCATTAACCCTATCATACATATAATGGGTTTCCAAATGAATGCACTCAGCTAGAATTCCTTTTGGAGCAATGCTTCCTATCCACCTTTTTAATGTAGTTTTGAAACTTGAAGGCAATGTTTCGTTAAAGGGTTTCAATCTCATTTTTTTAGTATGAACTCCTTATTGAGTCTAGAGTCCAAAATTGAGAAGAGAATTTTGACAAGCTTGTGCTTTAACTTCTTCTCTTTCCACGCCTCATCAGAATATGGTTTTGGAAAATTGAAATGGATCATAATTTCATTTTGGATTACCACCTTTCTTTTCAATTGGTTCATAAATTCATACATTGACTTCAAGTTAGGTTGTCATCTGCCCTTTGTTAGTTGATCACGGATAGTTATTGTCTTAGCAAAAAAACTTTGAGCCAACTTTTCCAATTGCTTTTCTTTCAAATTTGAAAGGCAGCCAAAAGCTGATTTTCTAATTGGCACTAGAAAACAAGTCGACACATCTCTAGTCTTGTCCAAAATGTTACAATTATCCCATTCAGCAAAACCCATCTCCCACATGTGGAAAACCGGGTCTAAAAGAAGGAAAATACTCATGCGTTCCTTGGTAGATTTGACATTGAACATAGGCTTCAGCATTCCTCAAATTACTATACGATAACAAAAAAAAACAATCAAGAATGATCATAGATAAATCTTTAGCATTGAAATTAGTTCCTAAAATATAGAGAGAAAGAACTTACTTTGTATTTTTCACTAAGACGCATGGACCCATCCAAATTTGGGGTAGGCTTGTCATATGAAATCCAAATTCAACATGCATGTGACAAGCTCTTGCAATGTGATAATTTCATCAACAAGTTACAATCCTTGTTTAAATTTTTTAACATCCTAACAATTTTTACAAAATCCAACTCCCACACAACAACGATTTTGAATATACTAAATTTGTCCAAAACATCATGTGCATTGTTGGGTTCTCCACCAATTCTTGAATTTTAGAAAATGTTATCAATAATGGAACAAATATTGCAAAATTTATAAATGTTATAATATAACACAAAGAAAACTAACCTTTATAGCATCAATCATATGCTACCCACTAACGATCAACATTTGAAAGTTTTGAATGTACTCCCACTTCTTGGGACAACATGGAATAATGCAATTTGGCCTTTCCGGGTCCTCCAAAATGGCAAATATTAAGACCTTAGTGTCAAATTTGTTATACACAATAATTCACATCTTGATTTCATTTACATGTTTTTTGGAGAGAAGATGGCAAATAATTTCTGGGGGCGACATTTTAAAACGATTGATGGGTAGATTCACACCTTGGATCGAGGAGAAACCAAGGGGAAACAAATTTGAATATTCCTTGCTAATCATTGCATCCTTTATGCAACACTCAACAAGGTCAAAGCCTTTAGCCTCCTTGCCCATTACAATTTTCACCAATATTTTTTCTTTTATTTCTGTTTTTGTTTCTTCCTTTCATGGCCACTTTACAACCTGCTTTGTAGTGGAGCTCTCAACCATTGTTATAGTGTGTTGACAACCTCGAGAATCTTTTATGGTGTCTTCCCTCTCCAATTCAATGAACTCCTTGAATTTAATCCACTTCTCAAGGATAGCCTTAACGTTAATGTCTTTAATTTTGTTGACTTCAAACCCTTTCTTTGCATTGGTTCAAGCAAGTGCATCGTTTAATTCTTTTAACAAACACACAAGTCCAACTAATTTCTTGCGTTGGATCTTCAAAAAACAAGATCACATCTTCTGGAGATGGTGCCCACCATGCCATATCATGGATTGGCATTTGTTAGATCATGTATTCCATTCCATTCTTTCCAAAATAGAATTAGAATGGTAGAAATTGATGCTCCACCAACTTGATTACCCACACACATTTTTTTCTTAAAGCTCCCAACTGCCAATTGTTACTTTTGAATGGTGGATGTGAAACCTAAGATTTTTTCCCACCACCTTGACGAATAGAGGAGGGATATATTTCTAATGAAGAAAAAATTTCTATTAAATATCTTGTTTTTTTTGCGTGAGTTTGACTAGCAATCGTAATATTGCATTTTTTTTCTACGTGAAATCACCCAATGACTACCAAATGATGTTGCATTTTTATTTTCTACATGAAATTGCCTAGTGACTACTAGGCAATATTGTGCTATTTTTTTTGCATGACATCGCCTCCTGGCTGCCAAGTGAAATTGCATTACTTTGGGTGAAATCGCCTCATAGCCACTAGGCGATATTACATTTTTTTTACGGGAAACCACCTTGCAACCACCAAGCAATAATGTGTATTTTTTTTTTTGCGTGAAATCACTTGGCGGTCACCAAGCAATATTGTGTTTTTTTTCTATGTGAAATCATTTAGCGGTCGCCATGTGATCTTGCATTTTTTTCTTCAAGAAATTACCTAGTAGCCACTACATGATATCACACTATTTTTTTTATGTGACATCACTTAGTGGCCGCCAAATCATAAGGGGCCAAAAAAAACGTGAGATCACTTGGTGGCCACCAAGCAGTTTCATGCTATTTTTTTTGTGCAATATGACCTAGCAACCACTAGGCAATCTTGTGATTTTTTCTATAGGAAATTGCTTAGTAGCGACTAGGTGGTATTTTTTTTTTTTTTGCATGGAATCACTTGGGGATTGCTAGGCCATATCACACCGTTTCTTTTTATGTGAAATCACCAAGTGGCCGCTTGGCAATTTCCCATTTTAATGAAAGAGTAATTTTTAATCACCTAATGGTCGCAAAACAATTCCATGTCTAGTCTATAATGAATTGGAAATCCTCTAGTGGACACTTAGTGATTTTCCATTCCTAGTGGGAGAGGAAGGCTAATTGCCTGGCAATCACTAGCCCTAATCTAAGTCTAGACCTAACCTAGGTATAATGTGGCCTAAGTTTAAAACTAATCTAAATACCACGTGGCCTAATGTTAACGACAAAATAAAGACACAACTAGGAAAAAATTAAAAAATTTAACAAACACGGAACTTGGTAATGAATAAACAATTTTATCACTTAAACAAAACATGATGCTAGGCATGAAATGAACTAAAAACACAAAGGTTCCAACTTGCGTTGACATATTTTTCATGGACTTTTTTGGAAATTTTTAGAAATTTTAAAAATATTTTTTAAGGATATTCCTAGAAACTTTTTAAAAATTCCTTTATAATTTATTGTCCATGACATCTAAGTCTAAGCTATAGGTGCCATGTAGTTTAACCTAAATGGCCTATGTTTATGCGTAACATAAATGCCACATGGGGTGAACGCACACTATGAAGTACATAATTTGAGAGAAATTTGGAATCGCATATAACATCAAAAGTAACAACGCTTAAGATTTCATTCAATTTGAATTATTCTAAAGATTGGATACAAATGATTTGGGCTTCAAAATTAAAAGGAATCACAAGAATTATGAATACGAAATTGAATCATTATTGTGAATTTTTGTAGATGTACACCAAAATTTTAATAAAAGTTTTTTAAAAACCATTATTTGACAATAATTTTCCATTTTAAAATAATTTAAAACTGTCTTATTTTTTGTCAAATGATTAAAAAACAATTAGCCCAAGTAAATCTTCAAGAAAAGAACATTTTTCAACCAAAAACAAAGGTAATCATTAGCATTATCATACCATAATGTATTGATGAACATTTTAAAATTATGTATTTTAAACATGACTTTAAAAAAAAATGAAAATTTTGATGGGAAAGATTATTTTTTATGGTTTTTTTTTTGTATGTGTAAAATTTCATGGACAAGTTATCATTAAATGTGGTATTTCTTAATCCACTATTATAAATCATGATTTTTTAAGAAGTTCAAGTTGACTAATTTATCATTTTTAACTTTGGACGTGTACATTTTGACTAAATGCCAATGGCTTGAATGACACATGTATTTTTTGATTGATAAATTTGATTATAATGGTTTATTTGATTAGATATATATAATCAAGTTATTCAACCTTAGTCAAAATGGTCAATGATTTTGAGTCAAGTTGAACATTTAATCAAATGTGACATAGTCTACTACCCTATGTATTTACCTCCTACCTACTCACCCACTATTTACATAACTAGCTATTTACCTACCTATTAACCACCCACCCACCCACCCACCTACTTAATGGCTACCATTAAAGGTAGCCATTAAGTGTAACCACTATGTTTAAGCATTAGGTTTACTGAAAATTTAATCAAATTTTAACCATTATGTATAACTTAGGTTTAACCACTAGATTTACCCATTAGGCCAAATCTAATTGTGCAATTTAAGCCACTAAATATAGCCTAAGTTTAACCATTAGGTATAACCTACATTTAACCACTATATTTAACCATTAAATTTACCCATTAAGTTTAATTTAAGTTTAATCATTATGTTTAGCCACTAAATTAAACCTAGGATTAATCACTATGTTTAGTTGAGTTTTAATCATTATGTTTAACCACTAGGTTTAGCCATTAGCTTTAGCCTATGTTTAGACACTATGTTTAACCAAAATTTAATCATTATGTTTAGATATTAAAATTAGGCACTAGGTTTAGCCTAAAATTGGCTAGTATGTTTAACTAATGTTTAATCAATATATTTAACCATTATTTAGCCATATGTTTGGTCATTATGTTTAACTAGTGTTTAATCAATATATTTTACCATTATTTAGCCATATGTTTGGTCATTATGTTTAACTAATGTTTAATCAATATATTTTACCATTATTTAGCCATATGTTTGGTCATTATGTTTAACTAATGTTTAATCAATATATTTAACCATTATTTAGCCATATGTTTGGTCATTATGTTTACCCAAAATTTAATCATTACATTTATTAGGTTTAGCCAAAGTTTAACCATGAAGTTTAATTATTAAACTTAATTGATAAATTTAACCATTATGTTTAGCCAAGGTTTAATCATTATGTTTAACCATTAGATTTAGCCACTAGGTTTAACGAAAGTTTAGCCATTAGATTTATCAACTAAGTTTAGCCACTACATTTAGCCATTATGTTTAACTTAATTTTAGTTACTAGTTGTCACTTAATTTTAACCACTATGTTTAGTGATATGAACTAAACATGTGCAATAAAAAACTTGACAAATGTTGAACACCTTTGATGGTGTAGTCCATCTATAAGGATTTGGTTTATCATTGTGGGGGTTTGGGGTTCAATTTTTTATACTTGCAACCTATGTGCATGTTTAGAAGGTTAGGGTAAGTAGGTTAGACTAATGTAACTTGTTGAGGTTACGCTATTAAGTTAAGTTAGGCTAAGCGAAGTTGGGTTAGGTTAAGTTAAATAGGCTAACTTGTTAAGCTAAGTTAAGTAGGCTAAGTTAGCACCTACCTACTTAAGTGTCTTTTTTCAACCTATTTAGGTCCCTATTTATTACCTACCTACTTATCTACCTATTAATTTTTTAAACAATAATTTAAAAAATGATATTAATTTAGACATAAATTTGACCTAGTCAAATGGTCCATTGTTTATTGGTCAAATAATTGGTCATCTTATAAGTCATGTTGTTAATCAAAATGATAGTGTTCAAATTGATTACCTAATCACGTTAACAAGTCCAAGTCAACTTCTCTATATTGATCAGGTGGTTTTTTTGACACTTGTCATTTTGGGTATTTGTTGATTAGAAAATTGAGTAAAAAAAACCATGAATTGTAGTAGTGGTCCTTTTGTTGGAACTGTTGAGGTTTCAAGGTTCTAAAAATCAAAATAATATTTTGTTAGATTATTATATCATTCACAGGTGCATCAATTTTGCAACATAAACTATCATTGTTTACAAAATTTAAGTGAAAATTGTTTTCCAAATTTTCACCATGATGCATGAAAATTGGATAGGTACCAAAAACTATAAAATTAAGATAGTTTTTTGTGTACATTATACCATGCATTCACCCCATAACCTATTTTAACCTAGGTGTTTTATGTTTAGGTGTCATGTGGCTTAATCTAGGTGCCACATCACTTAACCTATGGATGTGGATGCACCACATGTCATTAAATTAATAATTGAACCTTTTGCCGAACTTAATTGCAACATAGTCAAACTTACAAATGGAAAATTGATGATTGTTAATGGGTAGAAATCTCTAGACTAAATAGTTCCATAGGCCTCTTAGTAACTACTAGTTACTAATGGTAGATTTATTGTCCCTTACCCAAGGGGTGGAGTTAGTGGGATTTGGTAGCTCGGGTTAATGAATGGTTGGGGGTAATTCACTCAATCATCTAAGAGATTTCTAGGAAGGGATTAAGATAAGGCCCTATTTTCTAAAGGTCAATGTTGTCCTTATGTGTGGTATGTGGGGATGGGGGATAGAGGAAGGAGGAAGAGGAGGAAATAAATTTAAAAAAATTGGGAGATGGAAAACTCTCACTTGGAGTGTGGAGGAGAAGAATAGAAAAAAAGATGTGTACTTTGTGTGTGATTTTAATGTAAAATGGTTGAAGGACTCGACTTTTTTATGTTGCATTGATGTTTTATTAAGTGTGGAAGGAGAGTTGTTTTGGTGATAAATGTAGGATGCTTCCTTTAGCTAGTATCTTTGCATTTCTTCTAGGATAGAAAGTAAGGGGGCTGACTCCTAATTAGTCTGTGGAACCTTAAGCTAATGGTTACCACAAGAGGGTAGCAAATTAGTCCATGGTGGTGGAAATCAATGGGTAACAGACCAGCAAGTTACTTTTTGTAAGTTGGAAAACATTGTGATAAACAAAAGCTATAAGGGGGTACGACAATGGGTTGCAGATGAAAGGGTCCAAAGGAGGGATGTCCAAGGCTGTAAGCGGTAAATAGAGCCACCAGAGAACTTGCAAACATGTGGAAGGAAGGGATAGTAATGTTGGAAAGGTCTATAGACCTTTTAGGGAGTATTTGGGGGACGTTGAATGTACTACAAACCTAGTGAAAGTAATTGCTTTCAAGTTCTCTTTCTTTTTCATCTTGCCCTCTTTCCATTCTACCTTTTACTCCTTAGATTAGAAAACTAATATGAAGGTAGGTTTCATCTTAAACAATAGACCTTTACCTTCCTCATTTCCACTTGTATGACCTCTTACTTACTAGTTGAATAGTCGTAGTAAAATAAGTGAAGGAGGTAATTCGTTATGTTAAGTAATAAGGGTCAACCCTGTCCCTTGGTCTTACCCCCTGGAAGAAGGGTAATGATTGGGGGCTACAATTTCACCCTTTAACAATGACATCATGCAATGTCAGTGGATGAAATTCATCTACCTTAAGGTTGTAATTGAAAAGGACCTTTTGACTATAATGGTAAATGTTGTTTGCATTTTAAGTGGCTTAGAGTGGTTAATATTGTTGTGGTGTTGACACATGGTTAATGTTGGTAACTAAATGTCATTTTTGATTTATACTTGTAAGTATTGGTGGTTTTTAATTGCTAAAAAAAATTCCAACTAAGTTTATCATTTCCAATTACAAATTGTAATTGAAAATGAGTTGAAAATGCAGTTGTAAATGTGGGGTCCGCCTCTTGTTGTTGTAATTAATAAATAAAAATTCTAGTTCCATTTTTGTGCCAAAAGTAATAATTATTTAAGTCTCTTTCATTGTAATATTTCCTTTTCTTTTGTTTTGATCTCATTATTGTGGCCTTCTTTGTTGGAGATATTACATTTTTCTTTGGTGAAATAGTCTTCAAAATTTATAAATCCTTATTTACATTTTTTTCAAGAGATTCCAACACACATGCATTTTTTCTTCTCACAAGCTTTTATTCCCCACATTCTTTATCTTTTGTAAAATCCATACTTTCAAGAATCATGTTAAGGTCTTTAGGATAGTGAAGATTTTGACAAAATGTCTATTTTTTTTCCATGGAATGAAAATGGCACAAATTCATTTTTTCTAATGTGTTTGATCATTTGAATTTCATGTTTTACATTTTCAATTTTTGTGGCATGTTCAATATTGTGACAAATCTCATTAGTGAAAACTTATTTCCATCACTATTCACATATTTTGCAAAAAGATCGCACAATTTTAGAAAAAAAACAAATCCACTTGCAATGAGGAAAAAAAAAAACCTAGATCTTTATCATCATGTTTTAGCTCATGTTGAAATGACTCTTTTAATTTTATGATTGTGATGGTCCAAGAAAACATAATATTTGATGTTAAGTCTCATGTAGTGTTGGTAGGTTCATTGGTTTATAATGTTCAACTTTGGGGTTTAGGTTCAAGTTCTTGTGGCTTGAACTTGAAGATGAAACCAACACATGAATCAAATTGTGGAAATAACCTTTTGTTAGAACTTAAATTCAAACTATGAAAAAAATAAAATTGATCAAAAGGAATAGTTTTTTAAGTAGGCAAGTTGAACTTTTAAAACAATCGACAAGTAAATTGAATTTTATCAGTGTCTTGCAATTTTAAACAATTGTAGAACTTCATCCACATATACAATCTATATTTTGAATTTGTCATAAAACTTCCTATAACCCATACAATCTCCATTATTGAAGAATGTGTAATGCATTAGTACGACTAAAAAAAACAACTATGTTTACAACTGGATTTATAGTCATATTGGATTAAAGGACTATGGTCATTAGAGTCATGTCGGACAACTTGTTTAAGCAACACAACATGACGTGGTGTCAAGTTGTGTCCAAAACTATTATGTGTAATGTTCACATGGGTTACATTTATAATTTTGTCATCAATTAAGACCAAGTTTAAAATGTCATTAAAGGGAATTGAACCCTCACATCCACATCCACAAACCAACTTCTTAACCATCCAACCAAAAATTCAACTTGTGAGAGATTATATCATCGCATAAATATAAAGATGTATATTTGAAATCTTATGAATTATCATATTGTTATTTAATTATCTAAATTCATAATGAAATTAGTTTCTCATTTTAATTACATAGTTCTAATTTATTTAAATAAATATTTTAAATTCAATATTCAAACTTAATGTTTTAAATTCTGATTTCAATTATAAATTAAATATAATTCATAATTTGTAACTCAATTTAATACTTAATATTTTATTTGGTTCATCCATTTAGATATGTTTTAATAATTAAGTTAAACTGATTTAATATATATTTTTGGGACATAAATTAAAATTAAGATTCTGAATTAAATTTCATCCATACTTTTAATTCCATACTTCTATAAAAATTATAATTTTCAAAATTTCAGATGTACATATATTACATAAATTTAGAATATTTATTTCAAAAATTGCATTGTAAACTTTTAAACTATAAACATACACATAAATATCACCTGATTTAATTTTAAAAATAAATTTCATTATCATTGATTAAACCTTTGTACATGTGTGCATGCCATTTGTAAAAATAACAAACTGAAATATAACATTTTTATAAATCACCGAAAAATGATTCCACTTGAATTTCATATACACATGTGTTTTCATGCAATGCATATTACATTATTATTTCCATTACAAAATGACCTATGAAAGTTTTTATGAATGTACATGTTAAATTATATTTTATGATGTATGATGTTGATTGCATATTTACACCATGTGGCAAAAGTTTAGATGTTAAATGTAATGTGATGGACATTAATTTTCCACATCATATCTTAAATAATATTATAACTTGTTTAGTAGGTGGTTGCATAAGACCGGAAATCTTTCTAATATCATATGTTATATCATAATGTCAAATGTTGCATCATTGTTGTTCGATAGTCACTTTAACAATTTTACATATTTAACTTGATTGTATATAAAATTGAATACATGTGCACATTATGGTAAACATTCATTCCATTAGTTGTAACAACCACTAGATTGCAACTACACATATTGCCACATAAGTTAAATAATCGCAAATGTGTTTCATAGTTTTTTCTTGGTTGTTAAACACCACTAGTTGTTTAGGAAATGGTTGCATAGGACATGAATTCTTCTAGCAATGGGCAAATGCATTATATGATGGTTCATTTTTTGAAGAAACAAGAGTGTACACAAGTCCGTTTTATAGTGTTGAATTTCTGATTTAATTTGATATTATTGGTTAAATGGTAATAAAATTCATGGATGAAAAAAACTTAAGACTGTGATAATAGGAGCCCAATTATAGATTCCAAAAAATGCATATTTTAAAAAAACATTGAAAAAAAATAAAATTAGGGACTTACAAAAATATGATTCAATTTTGACCATTCAAAAGTCTTTAATTGAAAATTGCCTTCCATTTTTGAAAAAATATTTCAAATAAAGGTTTATTATTTCATACCACACCACATATTGAATCATTGTAGATAATTTGGAATGGAATGCAATATGAATCACTCAATTTCCAACCATTTGAATCAACCAACAAAATCCATTTTTTTTTACATCAAAAGTTCATTATTAAAAGTCAATGGAATTTTATTTTAAAATAATTATACATATTTTTCATAATAAAATTATTAATCTAGAACGAAATTACCAATTAAAAAATTAAATTTTTTATTATTCATTATAAATGTCCAATAGATTTTAAGTCTTATGATTCAAAAATTGACCCCATGAATCCAAAAGTGAGCCACCATATCTTGTATTTGTGTTAATGTACATAGAACTAGACCTAATTTTAAAGTTGTCAAGTCCAAACTCCTTATTTGAAAAATTGTGCCAAATTTGGTGTTCAAGGTTAATTTTTTAAAAAAATTACACTTGAACTTGCACCTAAAAACCTACCATAAAGCTTTTAAGTGTCAAACCAAAATTTGAGGTTTTCTTTGAAGGAAAAACCAACAAAGATTGTTTTGTTGGGCCATTGCTCCCTATCCCATGAACATTCCTTGTTTTGATGAGCTGGGTCCAAGCCTTTGACATAATAAGTTTTCATATAGGTAGACATTTTGAACATTTTAATGATTGTAAAACCACTTGGGCTCAAGCTCTCAAACAACAAGAATGCTCCATTTCAATTGATGGGGCTTGGACCCTTGTTAAAACTAAGCTTAAGTGCCTCATTATACCTAATTTAATTTTAAACATTTTTTTGAAGTTTAAACTTTTAAATTGTGATAAAGAAGGGCAACATGTTTGTCCAAGGTTTTTCCAAATGACTCATTAAGTAGCCACTCATAGGTTATACAACTTTGTGAAATAATCAATTTTCCTAAGCACAAAGCCAATGATTTGTGGAGCTCTCTAAGGAATGG
>Ga0116231_10009600_pt1 | contig 16187 bp, 13 predicted proteins | sample S1TSphgellanicum_2_FD_89695 | JGI IMG/M metagenome (GOLD analysis project Ga0116231, IMG submission 89695) | Host-associated microbial communities from peat moss isolated from Minnesota, USA - S1T2_Fd - Sphagnum magellanicum MG | ecosystem: Host-associated > Plants > Peat moss > Unclassified...
CCGGCCGTCTGACGCACGTTTTCTGCGATCGCCGAGGCTCACGGCCACAAGAGGCCGCTCCGCTCCGGTGCTCGAAAACGCACGCCAGCCGACAGAGGCCTAGCGCATTTTCGGTCAGGCTCTTAGCTTCAGGCCGTGTTACGAACGATATGTGCGCACCTGCGACAGCGCGCGGGGTGTGATCCGTGACTGTTCCCTGCTGGCGGTTTGCGGCGCGGGCGCTGCCGCAAGTGTGCTGCGGTGGCGCAGCCAGGCGGCGCCGATCAGGCCGGTCTGCACCGCGATCAGGGTCGAGACGTCGAGGCTGAGGCGGAAGCCGGGGTCGAACATGCCATGGATCAAATGCGCCACCAGTCCGGCGGCACCACCGACGCCGATGGCGCGAGCAAGCGGATCGGGCGAGCGGCGCAGCCACCAGCCGATGACCAGGGCTGCGGCAAAACTCCAGATAAATGCTGCAAAACCGAGAATGCCGACTTCGGCCATCACATATAGATACAGGTTATGGACCACATGGTTGATCGGGCCGAAGACACGCGCATTGTGCGTGGTGTCGTAGAGCGGAAATGCATTGCCCAGATTGTTCAGGCCGACGCCGAGGAGCGGGAATTGCTCGATCACCGACAGGGCGGCCTGGTTAAGCGGCGCGCGCGAGTCGGCGCTGCCGGCATCGTCGCTGAACAGGCGTTCGGATATTGTCGGCCAGGCCAATGCCAGTGCGGCGCTGGCCAGAACCAGCCCGCCGATGCCGACGACGGTGCTGCGCAATTGCCAGAGGCGGCGGCCGTAAAAATGCAGGAATACCGGCAGCATGGTGAGCGGTACCGCAATCCAGCCGGCGCGCGACAGGGTGGCGAGTACGCCGGCCAGGCCGGCGCCCGTTGCGGCAAGATAGATCAGCCGTTCGCGCGTGCCACGTACGGTCAGCAGCATGGCCAGCATGAGCGGGAGAGAAATTTCGAAGAAATAGGCAAGAATGTTCGGATGGCCGATGGTGCCGACGGCGCGTGCCTGGTAGGCAAAGTTGATCGGTTCTTCGACGATCGCCTGTTCGCCGAGGAAGCCGAGCCCCAGGTCGGCACCGGTGGTGAACTGGATGCACGCTATCACCCCTTGCAGCACGATGCTGGCGGCGAGCAGGCGCAGTGCCATGCGGATTTGCGCTTCGGACAAATTCATCGCGGCCAGCATGGAGATCAGCAGCAGTGCCTGGCGCCAGAGTTCGAAACCGACCAGTGCATGGTCGCCGGCGCTGTGCAGGGAGGCAAATCCTGCTGCCATGAACAGCAGGGGTCCTGAGATCAGCAGCCAGACCGGCCGCTTCCGTGCGCGCCACAGCAGAAGCAGGGCGGCCACGTCGTTCAGGCCGATGGTGATGCCGGCGGCACCGCCGGCGAAAGGCACGTACTGCCATTGGCTGACGTCTTCGAGGAAGAATGTCTTGTTCATCTTGAGCGACATGCCAAAGATGAACACGGTAAGAACCGCCAGTTGCCGTCCGCGCCGTCCTGCCAGGATCCAGGTTGCGCCCGCGGCAAGCATTGCGGTGACGGCAATCTGTCCCTTGCCGCTCATGGTTGCCATGGTCACGGCCAACGCCGCCGCAGTCAGCCCGGCGCAAAGTCCCAAAAGTTTTTTGGTTCTTTTTTTCAAAAAAGAACGCCTTGCTTGCTTAAATCATCCGATCAAGAAACCGAGGCAAATAAGCACGCCGCCGGTTCAGCACGGCGCCAAGCACATGCGCCCGCCCGTCACGCAGCGACTGCACCGCGGCTTCGCCGGCGTCGCGGTTGGCGCGCTCGGATTGCAGCACGACGACGATGCCATCGAGGTGCCGCGCCAACAGTGCGCTGTCCGGATAGGGGTTGAGCGGCGCCAGATCGAACACGACGCATTCCGCGTAGCTGTGCAGGGCGGCGATCAGATCATGCATGATGCCGGCCATCTGGCCGACGGCGATGCGCTGCTCGGCGGCGGCCGGCATGACCAGAAGGCGGCCGTCGCCGGCGGGGCCGGCGGTGGGCAGGCTGAGGGCGTCTTCCAGCGGGACGGCGCCGCGGAGAACGTCGCCAAGGCCAGGGCCGGGGCGCAGGCCGAACACGTCGCGCAGCGCCGGGCTACGCTGGTTGGCGTCCACCAGGACAACGCGCTGGCCCAGCGTCTGTGCGACGCAGGATGCCATGCTCGCCGCGATGGTGGTCGCCCCTTCGCCGTGCAAAACCGACGCGATGCCGACCGAGGCCTGGCCTCCGGCACCGGCGTCCATGGCGTGCACGGCCAGCGAATGCAGCAGCGCGCCCTCGATGGCCGGGATGCGGCGGGCAGGCGCGGTGTCGCCGGAGGGCGTGAACAGCGGCGCCGGGGCGCGGATGAGCGAGGATTCGTTCACGGGTTTACGCTGGCATATCGGGAATGGTGGCCAGCACCGGCAGGCGCAGCGCGCGGGTCACCTGGCCGGGCTGATGAAAGCCGCGGCCCAAAAATTCGGCCAGCACGGCGGTGGCCAGGCCGGCCAGCAGCCCGAATGCGAAGGCCAGGCCCAGCGTGAGCACGGGTTTCGGGGAACTCGGCAGCACCGGCGGTGCGGCCTCGCTCAGCACCCGCACGCTCGAAAAATCATCGGCGTTCATTTCGCTGCTCACCTGCAACTGCTCCAGCTTGCGGCGGTATTCTTCGACGAGCGCGGTGGCGGCGGCCATGCGGCGCTGGATCGCGTCATAGGCGGCGGTCTGATCGGTCATGCCGCGCAGCGTCTGCTCGCGGGCGGCGATTTGCGCCTCCAGGCGGGCGATCTTGTCGGCGATGGCGGCGAGGCGGCCGCGGTAGAAGCCGCCGAGCGCCTGCTCCTTCTGGGCGCGCAGGCGGGCGATCTGCCGGTCGATATTCTGCACCGGCTCCGCGCCAGGTTCGAATTGCGCGAGAAGCTTTGTGCGCTGTTCGGAGAGCTGCACGTAACTCTGGTCGAGCGCCTGCGTGCCGGCAGCGGCATTGGCGGCATCCTCGGTGTCGATCCAGCCGCCGTTGGCGAAGGAAGCTGTCGCCGCCGAGAGTTTTATCTGGGCCGCGTCCTGGTCGATGCGCGCGCCGGCGATGTCCTGGCGCAAGGAGGCCAGCTCGGCCAGAAGCTGGGTTTTTTCGACATCCAGGTTGTTCACGCCGCCGGCGTGCAGGAATGCGGTCTGCGCGTCGCTCGCCGCCTTCAGCTCCGCCTGCGCCTTGCGCAACTGGTCCTGGAAGAAGCCGACCGAATTCTTGGATGCGTACACACGCAGATGCTGCTTGTTATATTCATCGATGTAGAGATTGAGCGCGGCGGCGGCAAATTGCGGATCGTTCCAGGTGAAGCTGACATCGATCACGTCGGTTTCCTTGACCGCGGTCACCGCCAGCGCCCGATAGAAGCGCAGGGCGAGTGCTGTATCGGGATCGGGTTTTTGCGCCAGGCCGGCATCGATCAGCATGGCGTTGACCGAGCGGGCCAGGCGCGTCATCAGGCCCGGCCTTCGCCGGGCCAAGGGGCTCTGTTCCAGGCGGGTTCTGAGTGCAGGCAGCGCGTGCATGACCAGGGCCGTGTCGCGCAGGATTTCCACCTCGTTATTGATGTTTTGCGCGCGTTCCTGGAACACGAGGTTGCCCATAGGCTGGGTCTGCATGCCCAGATCCTCGAATTTCTCGCGCCCCAGGCTGACGAGAACGCGCGTGACCGCCGTGTACTGCTTCTGGCAGAGGCTGAGGTAGAGGGCGGCGGCTGCGACCGAGACCAGCGTAATGAGAAGGATTGACCTTCCATGCCTGAACAGCAGCGTCAGGGCATCGCGCAGAGAAAGTGTGTCCGACTGATCCATGAGTGTATTTTGTTCTTTTTTGAAAAACAGAACCAAAAAACTTTCATCCGTTTGGAGCCGCGCCTGATCGACTGGCGAGGCTCCATATCCAAAAGTTTTTTGCTTCTTTTTTCTCAAAAAAGAAGAATCTTCCTTTTCCTAAAATTGGCGCTCATAAACAGTAACTTCATCCCCCGGCAGCAGCCGCGTGTGCGGCCCCGCGCTGCCAATTATGGCCTTTCCGCCGATGGTACGCCGCACGGTAAACCGGTCGTCCACGGCGCGGTAGGTAAACCCGCCGGCGCTCGCCACTGCCAGAACCACGGTCATACCCGGCTGGTAGGGATACTGGCCCGGCCGGTTGACCTCGCCGAGGACGGCGAGCGTTCGGTAGGCGGCGACTTCCACGGAGACGCTCGGGTCACGGTAGAGGCGTTTGGTATGGAGTGCGGCGGCGATGGCCTGGCCGAGTTCGGCCGCGGTCAGGCCGGCGGCATAGATCTGGCCGAGCAGCGGCAGATCGACAGTGCCGTCGGCGTCGATACGGAACAGGCCGGTGACCGCCTCTTCGCCCACAGTTATCACCCGCACCTGGTCGCCGGGGCCGAGGAGGTAGGTGGCGGTGTCGGCCTCGGGGATCGGCTGCATGTCGTCCGGCGGCAGGGCGCAGGCGGCCGGCAGCAGCGCCAGGACGAGGCCGGTGCGCAGAAGAGCCCGGCGGCGCAGGGCAAGACACGTCAGGCTTGCCAAGCTAGGGGACCTCCGGCAATCGCATTCACTGCCGCGCACCTACACGCGGAAGGGTGCACGATGCAATCGTCTCGTATTTTGTACTGGGCCAATATGGCCCTCCTCGGCGCCTGTGCCGCGACCCCAGTTGCTGCCCAGTCGATCGACACTTATCTGCCGGCTTCCGTCACCGGCGCAGATGTCGAGCCTGGCGTGACCGTGCTGTCGCGCGAGAGGCCCGGCTACGACCCGCCGGGTTTGCGCATCGGCGACTGGACGGTCGAGGGTTCCGTGTGGGAAACCGCCGGCGACAACACCAATGTCACCGGCTATGACACCGGCCGGGCCAGCGCCTTCCTCGATACGCGCGCCACCGGCGAGGCGGTGGCGCAATGGGCGGAGGACCGGTTCGCCGCCGACATGCTGGTGGAGGACGACGATTATCTCCAGCAGGCGCACCAGAGTTTTGCCAACTGGACAGCAACGCTGGCCGACACGCATATGTTCGGCGACAGTTCGGCCACGGTGGCATACTCGCATTTGTCGCTGCATCAGATCGCCAGCGATTTCGGCGCGCTGCAGGCCGATGCGCCGGTCGGCTACCAGGTGGACGATTTGCGGGTTTTTGGTACTGTGGCGCTGAGCCGGTTTACCCTCATTCCGCTGCTCGACGTGCAATATGTGCGCGATTCTGACGCGAGCGTCCTCGGCGTGCCGGTAAGCCTGGGGTACGAGGCGCGGACGGTCGTCACGGAAGGGGCCGAATTGCGCTATGCGCTGACCGACCGGCGCAGCCTGGTCGTCGTCGGCCAGGGAATCGAGACCGAGTACGGCCAGCGTCCGACTGACCAGCCCACGGAGTCTTCGACCAGTTTCCGGCTTCTTGCCGGGCTGGACACGACGGCCCGGGGCGTGTGGCGGGCGCGGGTGTTGCTGGGCGCCGAGGTGCGCAGTTTCGCTGCCTCCGCATATGCGACCCGCTGGTCGCCGATTGCCGAAGGCAGCCTGATCTGGACGCCCGACGGCATGACCACGGCAACGCTGGGCCTGACCCGCACCATCGCTGACCCGGCAGATTTTGGCGTGCAGGGCTACAACCTCACCAAGGTCAGCCTGGTGCTGGACCGGGAATTGCGCCGTAACCTTCTGCTCGCCGCCAGCGTCGGCGTCCAGACCGCGGATCCGCTGCACAGCGGCGCTTCGCAGACCAATGTGCTGGCCGGCCTCAGCCTGACCCGCCTGATCAGCCGTCATTTGCGCGTGGTGGTGTCGTACAGCTTCGATGCCCAGCGTGGGGACGACATAGTGTTCAGTGCGGGGCCCGGCCACCCGTCGGCGGTTCGCGGCGGCAATTACGATAGGCAATTGGCCGGTGTATCGGTGCGCCTGGCGCTGTGAGCGCGTCCCGCGGATGTTTGATCGGCCTCATGGCGACGTCGGGAAGCTTCGAGGGGCTGAAATTTGTAGAGGTTGGCCATTTTCATCCACGAGGGTCGGCAAACGGTGCGCCGACAAACTTTTTTGAAATCAGGCCGCGATGCTGACGCAGTTCGATGCCAATATGTAAAAGTTTTTTGTCCTTTTTTTCAAAAAGAACGCTTTCTTCCTGCAATCTCGCTGTTTTCATGGAAAATCTTTCCGACTGGCCACAGCGGCTTGATGTGGCGCACGCGCACCCGCTCATGCAGGCCGCAAAAACCTCACCCCTCCGCCTCCAGCGCCACGCGCGCCGTCGCCAGACGCGCACATTCCTCGGGCGCGGGCGAAGGCTCCTGTAAATCGAGCGCCTCCAAAGCCTCGATCATCGCCTGCACCACGACCAGGTGAGTGAACCATTTCGTGTCCGCCGGCACGATGAACCAGGGCGCATGCGGGGCGGCCGTTGCCTCTATGGCGGTTTCGTAGGCGTCCTGATACGCATCCCAATAGGCGCGCTCGGCCATGTCGGCGCTGCTGAACTTCCAGTTCTTGTGCGGCTCGTCGATGCGGGAGAGGAAACGCCGGCGCTGCTCGGCCTTCGACAGATGCAGGAAGAATTTGAGCACGACGGTGCCTTGGCGCGTCATGTATTTCTCGAAGGCGCAAATATCCTCCATGCGATGTTTCCAAAACTTCTTGCCGCGCACGGCATCGGGCAGATGCTGGCGGTCGATCAGTTCGGGATGCACGCGGCAGACGAGCACGTCTTCGTAATGGCTGCGGTTGAAGATGGCGATGCGGCCATTGCGGGGTGCTGCCTGGTGCACGCGCCATAGAAAACCGTGCGCGAGCGCCTCGGGGCCAGGCTGCTTGAAGGAGGTGACGTCCACGCCTTGCGGGTTGACGCCCGTCATGACGTGGCGGATGGTGCCGTCCTTGCCGGCCGCATCCATGGCCTGGAACACCGCCAGCATCGACCAGGTTTCGGACGCATAGAGCCGCGTCTGCAATTCGGAGAGGCGGGCGACGCCGTCGGCCAGCAGCGATTTGGCCGCATCCTCGTCCAGCCCATGGCCGGTGTCGGCCGGGTCATGGTCGCGCAGGCGAAACCCCTCGCCGTCGGTAATCCGCACGCGCTCCATGATGCGGTGCAGCTCCCGCTTCATGTGTGACTTGTCCATGGCTGTGTCCCGATGCTCCGGCGCCCGCCGCCTGGCCGGCCGAATTACCTTAAAGCGGATTTGGCGGGCGGGGTTGCCTGAAGGGCCGACTGAGCTGCCAGGCCGGCCTGGAAGGCGGCGATCGTATTTGACTGGATGTTGAAGCCCAAGGCCCAAAGTCCCACCACAATGCCGATCAAAGCGACGCCGATACCCCAAACGGTGGTTCTGGTCACTCGCGACTCAGCCTTCGATTCAGCCCTCACCTCGGCAATAGTCACCGAAAGCATATCAACCTTGGCAATCAGCATGTCGATCTTATGGTCGGTCGCCGCGGTCCGAACCTCCATCGCGCTATTGAATTGTGCAAGACGGGCCTCGGTTCTGGCCTCGGCGGCGCAGAGCTCAGCGTCGATTTCGCGGCGCGTTGGGAAGTCGGGCATGGGTTCGTCCGGTTGAGGGGCGTGTCGCGCGAACTCGGGTAGCGCGGGTTTGGACGCCGGCGACGCATCGCGTGCGGCGCGCCTGGCGGCCCGGCGCGAAGCTGGGTCGTCAGCGGTGGGCGGTTCGTCCCGGTCGTCGCTCACGCTTTCCCGTTCCCGTTGAACACGGCGCGCGCAATCCCCACACATCGCCTGACGCAAGTCAATCCGGCGGGCTACTCGGCAGCCTGGCGCAACGCGGCCCCTGCCGCCACCGGGCATAGCGGCAGGCATGCCGCGAGTAGCGCACCCAGCAGCAGCAGTTGCGCCCGCGCCGGCAAACCCGCGCCGGCCGCATCGGCCGCCGCCGCGCCGAAAATCACCACCGGCACGACCAGCGGCAACACAAGTACCGGCAGCAAAACCCCGCCGCGCCTGGCCCCCAGCACCACCGCCGCGCAGGCCGTGCCGATCAGCGACAGCAGCGCCGTCCCCAACGCCAGCCCCTCCAGCAACGCCGGCACCGCCGCCACCGGAAGGCGCAACATCACCGACAGCGGAAACGCCGCGCACAGCAGCGGCACCCCGGTAATCAGCCAGTGCGACGCCGCCTTGGCCAACGCAACCAGACTCGCCGGCAGGCCACTGAGCAGCAACTGATCCAGCGACCCATCCTCGAAATCCGCGCCGAACAACCTGTCCAGCGGCAGCAGCGCCGCCAACAGCGCGCACACCCAGATAATGCCGGGCGCGATCCTGGCCAGCGTCTGCGGCGACGGGCCGATCGCCAGCGGGAATAGGGTCGCGGCTACGAAGAAGAACAGCAGCGCACCCAGCGTGTCTCCGCCGTGGCGAGCCGCCAGGCGGAGTTCACGCACAATCAAAGCAAGCAAGGCGTTCTTTTTTGGAAAAAAGAACCAAAAAACTTTTGAATCATAAGGCTTAGCTGCCGAGATTTACGATTTTTACCCGGCGGTTCCTCGGTTCCGGGGTCTGGTCGGGGGTCGGGACAAGAAGCGATTCTGAGCCCAGGCCTACCGCCTCCAGGCGGGCGGCATCTACGCCGAACTTCTGTTCCAGATAGGTACTCACCGCCTCGGCCCGGTGCGCCGACAACTCCTTGTTCGCCTCCGGATTACCCACAGTGTCGGTGTGGCCCTCAATCCGAAAACGGTCGTGGCCCAGCGCCGGGCTGGTCAGCGCCTTCCCGAGCGCATCGAGCGTGTGCTCGGCCGTCGGCGTCAGCTCCGCCGACCCGGACCGGAAATCCACCACCAGCTTGACGGATGGTCCATCGGCACTGTCCGCCGCCGTCACCGGCGTGCTCTCCACCACCCGGCGGCTGGTGACATGGCTAACCCCGGGGCTAACCCCGGAGACCGGCGCCGGATCGGACGACGCATCGGGCATCACGGTCGCGGGACGGATACCCCGCGTCGGCCCCTTGAGCTGCGAGGGCGTGGCCCGCAGGCTATTGATAATGTCGTCGGCCGAGGGGGATTGGGCATACGCGCCGCCGGCGAGCACCAGCGCACCAGCGACGGCTAAACCGAGCTTGGGCATGGGAGTTTTCTCCATTTCATATCGTGGCACGCGCGATAGCACAAAATGCGACGGCGATACATGATCTTCCTCACACCGCACAGGCGACTCGCACGTGAAATTTGCCTGACAGGCATTTCGAGTAGGACCGGCAAGACTTAAGGAGGCCAAGCCTATCCTGCGGCGTACGCCAGGGTTCAAAAGTTTTTTGGTTCTTTTTTTCAAAAAAGAACTGCTCTCCTCCTGACCCTCTGCAAGACTTGTGGGCCGATGGGCCCGAAAACTCCAAGTGCGATTGCCCTGTCACACCGCCGATCTTTTCGAATCCGCCAGCCCGTCCTAGAATTGCGCCCAAGAGCCTGACTGAAAATGCGCCGGGCCTGCGTCAGTCGGCCGGCACAGGTGCATATTCGGGCAGTCTCTCACGCAGAGGGCGGAGTTCGCACAATGGCATTCCGCGTCTGGGCGGAAACCCACAACGGCGCGGTGCGCAAGCATAATGAGGACGCGCTCGTCAGCCGGCCGGACATCGGCCTGTGGGCGGTGGCGGACGGCGCCGGCGGCCATGCATCGGGCGAAATCGCCTCGGGCATGCTGGCCGAGACGCTGGGCGCGGCGCCGGACGGGCTCACCGCCCAGGAAATGCTGGTCGAGCTGCGCTCCCGCGTCGGCACCGTGCACGAGGCGCTCAAGCGCGAGGCGGCGCGGCGCGGCGAGGGGGCGATGATCGCCTCCACCATCGTCATCCTGCTCGTCCGCGGCGGACATTTCGCCTGCCTCTGGGCCGGCGATTCCCGCGCCTATCTGCTGCGCGGCGGCGTGCTGCAGCAGGTCACCCGCGACCACAGCCTGGTGCAGGAACTGGTCGATGCCGGTGCCATCACCGCCGAACAGGCCGAGCACCACCCGCAGGCCAACGTCATCACCCGCGCCGTCGGCAGCTTCGATGAGCTGGAGCTCGATAAAGTCAGTGGCAAGCTGGAGCCGGGCGACCGGTTCCTGCTATGCAGCGACGGGCTGTGCAAGACGCTCGATGAGGCGCGGCTGGCCGACATCCTCGATGGCGACGCAACGGACGCCGGCCCCGGCGTGGAGCTGATCGCTGCCGCATTGGAACAGAATGTGCGGGACAACGTCACCGCCGTGGTGGTGGACGTGCTGGCTGACGACGAGACGGACTGATGGCGCCCAAACTGATGACCCCCGACGCCCTAGGCAAATACACGCTGCGCGGCACGCTCGGCCGCGGCGCCATGGGCACCGTGTACGACGGCTGGGACCCCGTGATCGACCGCCGCGTGGCGATCAAGACGGTCAAACTCAGCGACGCTGAGGATGAGGAGACGGCCGAGGCGCTGGCCCGCTTCAAGCGCGAGGCGCAGGCGGCCGGGCGTCTGTCCCACCCCAACATCGTCGGTGTCTATGACTACGGTGAGACCGATGAGCTTGCCTATATCGTCATGGAGTTCGTCGAGGGGCGCTCGCTGAAATCGCTGCTGGATCAGGAGAAGCGGCTGCCGCCGCCCGAGGCCGGCACGATCATGCAGCAGGTGCTGGCGGGCCTGGGTTACAGCCACGCCCGCGGCGTGGTGCACCGCGACATCAAGCCGGCGAACATCATGCTGACCTCGGAGGGTCAGGTGAAAATCGCCGATTTCGGCATCGCCCGTATCGAGAGCAGCAGCATGACCTCGGTCGGCACGGTGATGGGCACGCCGGCCTACATGCCGCCCGAGCAGTTTCTGGGCGAGCCGGTGGATGCTCGGTCGGACATCTATGCCGCAGGCGTGATGCTGTTTCATCTGCTGACCGGCGAACGGCCTTACGAGGGCAGCATGACCTCGATCATGCAGAAGGTTCTCAGCCAGGATCCGGCGCCGCGGGCCTCCTCGCGCGCCGCGCTGCCGGCCGTGTTCGATGCGGTGATCGCCGGCGCCATGGCCAAGGCGCCGGCCGACCGCTACCCGAGCGCCGGCGCCTTCGCCCAGGCTTTGCGTGTTGCGCTGGAGACCGCGAAGGAGGACCCCGATGCCGACGCGACGATGGTCGCACCAGGGCCGCGCACCCGCGCCAGCGCCAGCAGTGACGCGACCGGCTCAATGCGCCGCGCCGCGCCGACGCCGCCCGACGCTGCCCCGTCGGCGGCCACGACGCCCGCAGCTGGGGCGAAAAAATCCGCTCCGCCTGTCGCGCTGCTTGGCGGCCTGGCGGCCGTTGTTCTGCTCGGCGCCGGCGGCGCCTGGTTCATGCTGCAGCCCGGCGCACCCAGGCCGCCCGCGGTGATCGCGCCGGTCGAGCCGCCAAAGCCGGTCACGCCACCGCCGGCACAGACGGTGGCGCCCCCGCCCGTGCCGAAACCCACGCCCGAGCAGGCGCTGGCCAAGGTCAGCGCCGCGCTTGCCGCCCTGCCCTGCACCGACCTGTCCGCAACGCTTGCCGATGGCGGCGGCATCGCGGTGTCGGGCCTCGCCGGCAGCGGCCAGCCGGAGCAGGATGCGCGTGCCGCAGGTGACCGGTCCGCCGGCGGACCGGTCACCTGGCAGGCGCGTGGCGTTTCCCAGATATATTGTACAGCCCTGGACGCGCTGCGAGCCGCCGGCACACGCTTGACGCTGAGTATGGGCGGCACATCGGGCAGCGTGCACATGGCCGACGGCGCCTTCATCGTGCCGCGCATCGGCCTGCCGGATTTTCCCGCCTGGCTGACGGTGGACTACCTGGCCAACGACGGCAGCGCCTTGCACATGTATCCGCCCGCCAGGCGCGGCGCGGTGCAGCAGAAGGCCGGAGCGGCGCTGACTCTGACGGCGCATGAGACCGGCACCGTCGCCCCCAGCCGCATTGGCTCGCCCTACGGCACCGATATGATCATTGCCGTGGCTTCCGCCAAACCCCTGCTGCCGCTGCCCAGACCGGCGGATGAGACGACCGAAGCCTATCTGAAAGCGCTGGCGAGCGCCCTCGAGGCTGCCCGCGCAAACGGCACGGCGACGGCCGCCGGCGTGCTGGTAGTTGAAACCTCGAAACATTAGCGCCACGTTTTGCCCCAGGCGGGGGCCGAGTCGTTTCTTCCATAAAGACGTGTTTCTTGCGCAGGCAATCCGGTGCAGGCGGTACTCCGGGCGCAAGGCCTTCTGTTTTGAAAAAAGAAGCAAAAAACTTTTGATTGTTTTGGCTTCGGACTCTCCGGATAGAGCGAGCCCAGCCGGTTGGAAGTTTTTTAGTTCTTTTTTTCAAAAAAGAACCGCTCTAGCTTCACCCAAGACCCGGCTTCACCGATCTTTGATCGTTCCTGACCCAAACTCGGTTGTATATCGGCAAAACTGGGTGATCCTGCCCCCGCAGGGCCTCTCCCGGCTTGACGGCGGCGTCTGTGCCGCGGCTTGATTGAATAGGCAGGGGTCGTTGCGGAGGTCGCGTCGGATGGCTGGCATAAAAGTCGGCGGCACAAAAGCCGCTGGCATAAAGGTCAGGGCGTTGGATCATTACAGCCAGCGAATGGGCAGGCTTGTTGAACGCCGCCTCTCCGAAGCGGCCCTGATCGCGGCCCGCCAGGAGGCCGAGCGCGAGGCGGCCGAGGCCAAGCGGGCCAAGACCGAAATCGAAATGGCCACCATCGCGCTGCGCGATGAGATCCTTGTCCGCAAGTCCGCGCAAAACCGCCTGGCCTATCTGGCCAGCCACGATCCCCTGACCGGGTTGCCGAACCGCACCCTTTTCAACGAACGGCTCGCCGGCGAAATGCAGGAGGCGCGTGGGCGCGGCCGCAAGCTGGCGTTGCTCTACGTCGATCTGGACAATTTCAAGGATGTGAACGACACGCTGGGGCATGCCATCGGCGATGCGCTGCTGCAGCAGGTCGCGGCGCGCATCGCCAGCGAGTTGCGGTCCGGCGAGACGGTGGGGCGAATCGGCGGTGACGAATTTGCCCTTCTGCAAGTGGACCCGCAGGACGCCGCGTGCGCCGGCAAGCTGGGCGAGCGGCTGATGGCGACCCTGTGCGAACCGTTCGACATCGATGGGCGGCCAATTTTCATCGGCGCCTCGATCGGCATCACCATGTTCCCGAACGACGCGACCACCGTGGAATTGCTGCACCGCAATGCCGATCTGGCAATGTACCGCGCCAAGAGCGATGGCCGCAACCGCTGCCATTTCTTCGACGAGACATTGAACCAGGAAGTCCACCGCCGCGCGCTGCTCGAGCAGGCGCTGCGCGAACCCGGGCTGATGAACCAGCTCTTTGTTGCCTATCAGCCGCAGTTCGACGTGCGTACCGGGCGTCTGAGCGGGGTGGAGGCGCTGTTGCGCTGGGACCATCCCGAGCACGGCATGATTTCACCCTCGGAGTTCATCTCCGTCGCCGAACGCTCCGGCCTGATCCTGGATATCGGCACCTGGGTGCTGCGCGAGGCCTGCCGGCAGGGCGCGCGCTGGTACAGGGCCGGGCATGAGCCGCTGATGGTGTCGGTGAATGTTTCCACGGTCCAGTTCCGCGTCGGCAATGTCCCGCGCCTGGTCGCCGAGGTGCTGGCCGAAACCGGGCTGCCGGCATCCTGGCTGGAGCTGGAAATTACGGAGACCGGCATCATGCACGACATGAATGGCGCAGCCGAAACCCTGGTCGCGCTGCATGATCAGGGCGTCAGCCTGTCGATCGACGATTTCGGCACGGGGTATTCATCGCTGAGCTATCTGCGCCGCGTCCCGGTTGATCGGATTAAAATTGACCGGAGTTTCATCAATGACGTCACCGTCAGCGAGGACGCAGCGGTGGTTGCCGAGACCATTGTGAAACTTGCCCATAGCTTACGACTTAAGGTTGTGGCAGAAGGTGTGGAGACACGCGCGCAGGCAGAGTTCGTGCGGCAGACCGGCTGCGCCTACGTGCAGGGCTTTTACTATGGCGAACCGATGGCGGCCGAGATGATCGAGAATCTGATGACCAAGCCAGCCATGCTGGCGCTTTCCGGATGAATGTCCTGGCGCCTGCCGCCCCGGTCTGCGTCATGACGCCGGCCGACAGCGAGCCTATGTCCCATGAAACGCCTGCCGAGGCCGCCAGCACCCAAACGCCTGCCGTTCAGCCGCAAGTGGGGCAGCCGCAAGTGGGGCAGCCGCAAGCGGGGCAGATGCAGGCCGGCCGGGTGCGTGCCGGGCGGGTGGTCTCCACCGCCGGCTCGCAAGTCATCATCCTGCTCGACCGCGACGCGGCCGGGCTGGATGCGGTGCAGATGGGCAGTCTGGTCACCGTGCGCAGCCCCCATGCGATGGTATTCGGCGTAATCGAAGGCCTCAGCACCCCGATGCCCGTGCAGTCAGGCGAAGAGACAGAGCTGAAAATCGCCGAAATCGGCCTGCTCGGCGAAATGCCGGACGCTGTCGGCAGTTTCCGCCGTGGCGTGTCCAAGCTGCCGTCGCTCGACGCCATCGTCTATATCGCTGACGAGGATGATACGGCGACCGTCTTTGCCCTGAACACGCGGCGCGCCGTCTCCGTCGGTTCGGTGCACCAGGACCCAAGGGTGCCGGCCCGCATTAGCGTGGACGACATGCTGTGCAAGCATTTTGCTATTCTCGGCACCACCGGCACAGGCAAGTCATGCGCGCTGACACTGCTGCTCAAGCGCATCCTGGAGCAGAATCCGAACGGCCATGTGCTGCTGCTCGACCCGCACGGCGAATATGGCCGCGCCTTCGGCCCGCGTGCCGAGCAGCTGACCAAAGGGAGTTTCAAACTCCCTTACTGGCTTTGCACCTTCGAGGAACTGACCGAGGTCGTGTTCGGCCACGAGAAGCAGGATGCCGCGATGGAAATCGTGCACCTGCGGGAACTCGTTCTCCAGGCAAAAAATGCCTTTGCCGGCAACGCGCGCGCGACAGGTTCGGTCACCGTGGATACGCCAGTGCCCTACTCCATGGGCGACCTCAACCGGTTTCTGGACCAGGCCATCGGCGGGCTGGAAAACCGCACCGCGATGCCCACCTATCAGAGGCTGAAATCGCGCATCACCGCGCTCCAGTCCGACCGGCGGTTCGATTTCATGTTCGACACCGGGCTGGTTGTGCGCGACGAATTTGCCGCCCTACTCGGCCGCATGCTGCGGGTGCCGGCCAATGGCAAGCCGCTCGCCATCCTCGACCTCGCCACCATTCCATCTGAAGCGCTCAATGTCGTGGTCGCCGTCATCTGCCGGCTCGCTTTCGACTTCGCGGTGCTCGGCGGCCAGAAAATGCCGCTGCTGCTGGTGTGCGAAGAAGCCCACCGCTATGCGCCGCAGGACACCGCGCTCGGTTTCGAGCCGGCCAAGCGCGCCCTGTCCCGCATCGCCAAGGAGGGGCGCAAATACGGCATCAGCCTGGGCGTGATCAGTCAGCGCCCGTCGGAACTCGCCTCCACCATCCTCTCGCAGTGCAACACGGTTTTCGCCTTCCGCATGTCCAACGAACGCGACCAGGAGATCATCCAGGCGACCCTGGCGGAGGCTTCGGCGGCGATGTTCTCCGTGCTACCGTTCCTGGGAAGTTCGGAAGCCATCGCCATCGGCGAGGGCGTTCCGGTGCCGATGCGGCTGCGCTTCGACGTGCTGCCCGACAACGAGCGCCCTTTGAGCAACTCCGCCCATTTCTCCGAACGCTGGGGCAGCGCCGACGTGGGCGAAGCCAGCGAGCTCGATGCCATCGTCGCCGCCATGCGCGGCCGCCGGTCCACCTGATCCGGGCGCAAGTCCGTGTTTGACGATGGACACGCGCAGGCCCGGCGGAAGCTGGTGCTCCGACTTGGCTGGGGCCGTGGTCTCAAGCCTCGGGCACCTCAGCCCTGTTCCTGCCCTGCCCCCCAGCCTTCCCGCACCTCGGCAGCGTGCGCGGTCAGGCGGCCCAGCACAATGGCCGCGCGTATGTCGCGCATAAGATCCTGGTAATACGTAACATTGTGCCAGGTGAGCAGCATCGGGCCGAGCATTTCGTCGCATCTGAAAAGATGGTGCAGATAGGCGCGGCTGTGGCGGGTGCAGGCGGGGCAGGCGCAGGCGGGGTCGAGCGGCGACGGGTCGGTGGCGTGGCGGGCGTTGCGCAGGTTGAGCACGCCG
>Ga0116231_10009601_pt1 | contig 16187 bp, 6 predicted proteins | sample S1TSphgellanicum_2_FD_89695 | JGI IMG/M metagenome (GOLD analysis project Ga0116231, IMG submission 89695) | Host-associated microbial communities from peat moss isolated from Minnesota, USA - S1T2_Fd - Sphagnum magellanicum MG | ecosystem: Host-associated > Plants > Peat moss > Unclassified...
GGGCAATGTTTGTTTTCGTGTTTTTTTTTTTTTTATTTTTCCTCCTTTTTTGTTTTCGTTTTCCGCCCACCTCCCCCCCCCCCCCCCCCCCTTTTTTTCTCTTTTTTGGTTGGCTATATATAGCCAATATTAACTCAATATCAAGTTTTAAAGAAAAAAATCCAGATTTTTATGCAATGATTTAAAGTGCAGAGCCAAAAATATAGAATTTTTTTTAAAAATTAATTTCATGTATATATTATAACTAGATTTATATATTTTGGCTAAATCACAAAATTTACAAATAAAAACACTGATCTTTGTTTTGTCACCAAGAATTCTCTCTCTCTCTCTCTCTCTCTCTCTCTGTGAAGACAGTCTCTGTAGACCACAGTACTTGATGAGTGTCTAGAACTGGTGTGAAACTAGACCAAAATTTGCCAGATTTATATACATGGTTGACGTAGCCTAACATAGCCAAAAATATAGAAGGAATAAAAAAAATTACTTTCATATTTATTTTTTAGCCAAATTTGGCTAGGTCTTCTGTGGATCATCACCACTTTGGCTACATCACAAGGGGGCAAAAAGAAAAAACCACTTGATCTCCATTTCATCACCAACGATTCTCTCTCTCTCTCTCTCTCTCTCTCTCTCTTTGTGTGTGTGTGTGTGTGTCTCTCTCTCTGTGTCTGTGTGAAGACAGTCTCTGCAGACTGCAGTATCTGATGAGTGTCTGCAACTCGTGTAGTCTCAGTAAGTCAGGGAGTCTGCACATCTGTGTCAGTAGCCCATGTGATGAGTGACTTAGTACTAAGTAGTTGTAATGTCTAGTGTTTCCTGTTTGGTGTGTAAGTCGATTGGGGAGGGAGCTGGAAGGGCAGAGAGTGATCCACAGACACTAAGTGAGCTCGGAGTTTTTTTTTTGGCTTGGAAAGGCTTTCACCACCTCTGTCCAGCCTGCTGCTGCTGCTGATGCTGCCAGCGCTAGTTTCTGTACACTAAACAAATGGCAATCATGAATAAGAGGCAGGCCACTAGGATGTACTGTGTGATCAGAGGCAGCCTTTTATTGGGTAGTTGATGATGCAACCTGTCAAATTGCAACCCCCTGGAACCAAACTCATCACTGCCATTTCTTAATACTCATACCTATTGTGACTTCTATTAGGTAATTTGGTAGTTGGGTTGGTTGCAAGCAAAGTTGTTATTGCCCCAAGCTAATGGACCTGCATGTGTAGATTTTGGGTGTACCCATCCAATCGATGGGTTGTTTTGAAATCTACCCATTTACTCGTTGGGTTTCTTCTCAAAATATGAATGTTGGGTAACTGATTTAATCATGTCTCTGTATCATTTTATTTTTTTGGGTTGTGCCTTGTCTTTTTGTATCACGAGGTTTCATACCACTATGAAATGTAAAAAACAATTCGTATGACTCATTTTAAAATGAAATTTTGTTTGATAAACATACAAATAATTAGCTTCAATTCCATGTTTTGAAGGAGCCACTTTGATCCGGCCATCACCATTTAAATTTTATTTTTTTGAAACAGTGGGCACTCTCCCAAAGTAAACTTCATACCTAGTTTATATTTATATATGAAAATTCAACTTTGGCCAAAGCATATAGGATAAAAGTGTGGTACTATTGGGAACATCTTGGTGCACTCGAAGTTGTTGTAAGGAGCCACTTGGATTTTGGCCACAACACCCAAAAAAATTTGAAACATTGAGCACTACCCAAATAGAATAATATGGTTACAAGTGCTGGCTTCAAACATTGGGCCCACCCTTATACGTTATGAAATTTCAACTTTTGGGCAAAAGTTATGGGATAGATATGTCCTAGTGATACAATGAACATCATGGGGAACAGATTGGGAACTTCGAGAACGTGTTGGGAACCTATGGGAACACCATAATCAAAAAAGAAAATCAAACCCCTCTCTCTCTCTCTCTCTCACTCACACACACACCTGGAGAATCTTCTGACCGAAGAAAAGGGCTGGTTTTAGGGTATTTCTCTACTCTCATATGTTTAAGTTACTAAGGAGTGAGGTTTGACTGCAGCTCACAGGGGAATATTAGGTGACCATTTTGGGCCAGGGTGAACCAGCTCCCACCAAGTTCACCATCCACTGGATGATGTCCATTATGACTCAGTTGTGGATGAGCTGGGTTAATCTCTAATTTCACTTTGGTAAGTAACACATATTCTGTAAGTAAGTAGTCCCTGTAAATAAGTAGATAGGTAGGAAAATAGGTGACTACTAGGTAAGTAGATGGTTTATACATCCAAATCCTTAACTAGGTACCTACTAATTAACCACCCATTTGTGGATTGCTAGTAGTTATGTGAAGGAAGTTGGCTAACCAGCATGCATGGTTAGCGAGGGAATTTGGAACTCAACAGAAAACTGTTCACCACTTATCATCCATTCATCCTCCTTCATGGTGCACTGGTTCACTCTGGCCTCCAATTTCCTTCCTGATTATTAGTCCAAAAGTCTGTTGACCCTACAAAACAATTTAACAGAAATTTTATGAGTTTCATCTGTCCTTTAGCCTTCTGGTTTCTAGCAAGAGTTGGAATAGGAACTTGGAAGTCTTGGGGTCCTACACTGAAATGTTGGTGGGTTGTTCACAGGCTGGATGTCTTGCACTTGATCCATTTGTGAGTTTTGAGTCAATCACCCCACCAGCGTCTTGTCTTTGCACAATTTTCAAGGAAGAAAGAAAGAGAGAGAGAGAGAGAGAGAGAGCAAGAGAGAGAGCCTGGGCCCTCCTCCTCCTTCACCCCAAGGTTGAGTGTACCATTGTTGAGTGTAAGATTAAGTAACTGATGGATGGAGTGAGTAACTTACCCCCGCAACCGCATGCACTGCACGGCCTGTGTCCCATCCATGAACGTGTTCTTTTCACATTTTGTAGGCCTTGATTATAAAATCAATAGTGTGACCTGTGCCGTTAGCCCAAGTGGGACCACGTCCTCAACTGATTTTTCCTTCCAAAACCTGGTTTTTTAAATTTTATTTGAATTTTCAGTGGCAGAAATCACTTAAAAATCAATATCTCCCACATTCTGAACCGAAATCTTACCAAATAAATTCCAATTCCAATCCCAATTCCTCTGAAATTTTCAGCTATGATTTAATTTAATTTAACTTTCAGTGAAGAAATCATTCAATATTCAATAACTTTTTGCACCATAAGTCCAAATACCATGGAACCATGCCCATGCACCCCCCCCCCAACTCCCTCCTCGAGAGCTTTCCAGTGACACCAAGAACACGATCTGAAGCATCCTGGTTCAGTGGATCTCATAACTACAAAACAAAACAAACTACCTTCCTTCATAGATAGATAGGAGAACCAGAGTAATATCATTCAGGCAAGACTGCACTCTTTTGATCAATGACCCAACTAGTTTGGGGGGAAAATTCAAGTGAAAATAATTTGTGACATTCAAAATTTGGTGATATATACATATATATGTATATATGAAAGGTTACAAACACAAGTAGGTACTAGGTATCACATATATAATTTCAACAAGGAAGCAAGAAAGTCTTTTGACCCATGTTATTTTCAACCTCTTTCTTCGCTTTAATAGCTGAATTTCTACAAAAAGATTTGGGGAGTTTACTTTCTTAAAATTTCACCTAATTCTTAGATTCTTTGACAAGATTTTTTTGTCGGGAAAAAATTTCCTCTATTCATTTCACACTTGTAGAGTGGATTAAGTTATTGTTGCTATTATGTTTGATTATGAAATGTTTGAGCACAAACTCATAATAAGATATTATATTCTTATGTGTTCCAGAAAATGCATAATAGAAGAAGATTTACCAATTGATGAAAAAAATAATAATTAGATTTCATATTTTATTTAAAAAGATAGACACATGATAGCATTTTGACAATGTTTGTTTGTGCACTTCATATATCATGTGATAAGTCATAAGTCACCTATTGCATTAAAATTCTAGATGAGGTTCAAGTTTTGCTGGAATTTCATGAAACTACTAGTTTATAAATTGAAAGGAAAATCCCATTTGCACAAATATCTAGGGAGATGTCATTGTTCTTTGACAAGGCCAATTATATTTGGTACTTCTCAAATCAAGCAAGAATACAACTATTGCAAGAGACTAGCTTCAAAAGGTGAACAGAGTCCAGTCTTCTTTTTTTTCCCCAATTTTGTAATGTAGACTTACCAAAAGTGCCAAAGTTCCAACCTAGGGGGTTTTTCTTTTTTTTTAATATTTTTTTAATTGGGGGTTTTTGTTTTTTGCTTTCAATTGTTTGAAGTTGCTTATCCGGAGTAACACAATTTTCTTAAAATTTGGTGACAATTTTGTTTGTTTGTTTGTTGTGGGGGTGTGTCATGGATGCTGCTGCTATAATACTCTCCCCTGAAAGACGGGAGGGAGGAAGGGAGGAAGGGGGACAGGCTAGTTTGTTTGTTTGTTTTGTTCCTTTCTTGTAATGAAAACCCCTGTCGGGAAACAGCCCCTTGGCTAGAGACATATCTGCAAAACTAGCAATTCTCCCAAAATAGGCAGCTTTGCCGTGACAAACTTGTCATCGTTTCAGGAGGCCAAGCTGTCTGCTATAATGCTATTACTCTCTTCCGCATATTAATTTCCATCACCGCAGTACTCCTTTTCGCAATCATAATTTTTTTGTCAGCACCTCAAGCAAGCAAGCAAAGCCTCTGTGTTCTAGTGTGTAGGTACTCTTCTTTTCTTGACTCTAGCTAGCACCTTTCTAATAGTTGATTTGATGAGAGTTTGATCCTCTAGAGACAAGTGCTTTCTCCTTTTTGAGAGCTTCACATAAGCTTAAAGATGCAAAAAAACTTTGACAAGATTCCCATGTTCACCAGACCCATTTTTAATGGGTCACATTTTTTTTATAAAAAAAGAAGACCCTTCCCAAAAGGGTTTTCTTTCACTTTATGACTATAAATTTTTACAACACTGCATATTTTCATCAAATCATGTAAAAATGGATTTTTTGCCCTCTTGGGTATTTGTTTATGCCCCCCTAATTGTGTGAGTGAAGAAGATCTTGGATGACGACTCCTCCTCATCATTAGAAGATTTGAATTTGAAAATAGGTTTAGGGTTTTGAATTTGAAAAGACTTTTCCCTCAAATGAATGAGTCTAAAGCATTGTAACTTATAAATGCCATGCCTTATATTGTGGGATGACAATGATGATGATGGGTGGGTGACAAAAGATCATGGATCTTCATCATTTGTAAAGGAGGGCTTGAATTTGAAAGGCTTCCTCTCTTCAATAGAACAAAGTCTGAAGTGTATCTAATATGAAACTTGGAGAGTGTTGAGAATTGAGAATTTTGTGGTTCATATCTAGTTTATAGCCAGATTTGGCTAAATCCTCTTAGGGATAATGGTCACTTTTTCTTAGGTCTTCTTGTGAAAGATCACAACTTATGATGCAAAAAAATTTGCTAAAGAAAACTCTTGGAGAACAACAATTCATATGTCCTGAATGAGACAAAACTTGGCATTAAATTTACTTCCCTTGAATGAAGATTTCAACCTTGATTTCTCCCTTATCCTCTCCCCCCAAAACCCCTAAAAAAAGCAATCTATCCACATTCAGCAACCACAGACACCTTAATTGACAATATAACAAAAAAATTCAAAAAGTGTAAGCTACTTTTCTCCAGACACATTTTATAAAGTCACAAGCATCGATGAATGAATACCAAGTAGTAGTGAGTAGTAGTAGCCTCTCATGCATGTTCCATGGAAAGAGGCAATTGGGGATCCATCATACTTCCTGTCGTCTTTCAAAATATCCATCAAGGGTAAAGATTGAAAACCCAATTTGAAATCAGACGGGTATTGTGTGTGGGATGTGGCCAAAGGTGGAACAAGTACAAAAGATTAGATGAGTCAGGTTTCAAGGCAGGAGTAAATGGTCTAACACATGCAAATACTCTGGCTGCTTGGCTGCTTGACAATAAAGATATAAAGCTGAAGGTGATAAGGGGGAGGGAGGCGATATGCCCCGGGAATATGGAAGGAGCTTGTGCTTATGTGTTCACGCTGCAACAAATGCAAAATAAAATAAGGGATTCAAAAGTGCACTCCAGCGGATAAGAAGAAAGGCAAAAGACAAGATGATAATGAGGACTCCAATCCAATCCAGTGTGTTTGGCTATCCTATGAAAAACCAAAAGAGAAAACAACAAAATCTGCACATGATCCAATACTCTCCACGTCGTCTTCTTCTTCTTAGTTGAAGATCCCACTTCCTCCCTCCCAACCAAAGAGATAAGTTTGCAAGTCCACCAGTGTGCATACATATACATAGATCCACAGCGGCTGCATTGGAATCAAAAGGAATTCCAAGGAGATCTCTAAACTTCAAAGCTGAACAAAAGTGTTCTGTACATATTATTACTCACTCACTACTGGAGCCCACAATCTAGAATCTGAAGACAACTTTCTTTTGGGGGACCCCTCTGGTTCCAGTTGTTTTTGTTCTTCTACTTCACTCACATACCCATATACCTACCGTTTGTTTGTTGGTGTTGCCTACCCAAGGCAAGGATATTTGTGTTTAGATTCATTATAGAGTATAGTTGCTTAAGGGATTTTGGCCCCCAGGTAATAATAGCTCTATTTTTACATGACGATTTTTGAAAGATGATATTTTGGCTTGTGTTTAAACTTGAGATTAGTTATAGAGTTATAATATATCTTGAAGGATTTTGGTTTCTTTTAGAGGATTTTTGAACATTAAGTATATTTTTGCATGGTGAAATATTTGAGTTTCTAGAATTCTTCTTTTGCCTTAAGGTGCTTTTTAATGTAAATGGCAAGGCCACATTGTGACACACCCCTTGTTTCTAAAGATTTAACTTCATAAACTCAGTGTTACTACTACTAAACGATTATGTACATTAATAGCATGCATTTATTTTGATTATTCATTCATGTAAACTTGCCAAAGTGAAGTGTCTTTTTATTATCTCGTGTTTCATTACAAGAAAGTACTATGACAAGAGGGAGGTTGTTGAGTATGCTTTGTGATAGATTAAATAAGAACAACCCATTTGGAAAATATCCTACCCATAACCCAATTACAACCATTTTTTGCAAGGCGGTTTGGCACAAGTGCTCGGCACTTGCTACTTGCCATTGGTATAATGTATAATGCTTTTAATAGATCAGTAGTGCCAGGCATCATGGTAAAGGTCATCTTTCTGAGGGAGAGACATTATCATCCTTGGCAAAGCCATGATGACAAATAATAATTGCCATATGGAAAAACTTCTCTAATTGGTATGGGGATTGGAGTAAGGGCTTTTTTTTCCAACCTTTTTGACCTATTCAATTCAATTTGTGAACAAATGAAAATAGTGAAATAACTTGTAGAAACATTTTGAGAGTGTAACATGTACAAGAAGGGGGGAGATCCATATTTTACCAAATTCAATTACAAGTATTCCATTTTGTAGCACATGAAATACCCACCCAAAAAAATGGTGTAGGTGTCTATTTATCAATATTGGGTTTACACCACAACCATTGGGCAGCTAACCATGTAAATCTATTTTAGACCTAAGTTCCCACCATAGTCTATGGCTCATAGATTATTTTATTTTATTTTTAAATTTTAAGAATGTGTATATATATATACCAGAATTTTTATACAAACCAACATGCAATGAATGAGATTTGGGATATGTTTTTTAAATAACCTAAACAGTCTTAACACTTTTCTTTGTGATTTTTTTCTTACTTGGGCATTGAGATTTTTCAGCCATTTGAATTATAGAGCTAATAATATAACAATCATTTTTTTGAGGTCACATTTATTTTAGAGTTATTAGATTGTACAAGCCATAAGTATATATACTTATATCTAAGGTAAAATTTTGGATGGGTTTGCATATTAATTGGTCTCTGATATTTGGTTGGACTAATAATAATAAAACCCACTATATATACAATAAATCCCCCTTTATAATCATGCCTTTAGTGACCGCCTTTTTTTGTGACACTAACGAATTGTGATTTAAATAGTCACATTCTATATAAACCCTTACAAGATTGTGATTATAGGCCAAAAAAATTTACAAAACAACCTTTTTATGCTAGAATAAAGGTGTCAATTGATTTTATTTTTTTATATGGCTTATTTTAAGCTCTACTATGCATTATTAGACTTGAAGAAGGTTGTGGTTTCTGCCTTTTTTTAATGTGACAAGTTATATTGAGTTTGAGCTCATTAACTATTAGCTTTATTTATCTTGTCAATTGGATTTTTTTAATTAAAATTTTCTTCTTTCTTGGCAAGTTCATGTATCTTTTGGTTGTCGAAATTATTATTTTTAATAAACTAGATTCATTTTTGTTAGTTTGCACAACTTGAATACAAAGCAACACTAACATTGCCAAACTACAATTTAAAAAACCTTAGTATTTACTCTAGATTTTCTCTCATTATAGTCATATTTACAAAGAAAGCTTTGCAAATATTTTGTGCTACTGGCGAGTGTGATAGTGATTTTAAAGAATGATGTTTCTTACTAAAATGGATGATTACCAAAAATTGTGTGACACAAACAAGAATGTAACTAAAATGGGGGTGATTATAAAGGGGGTTTAACCATGCTCAACCCTCCATAGTGAATAATACCTTCTCTAGTTTGTCTGTAGAATCCAGGTACCTCTAACTCACCAGTAGTGCTTGGGCTGTGTCCCTCTCCCTCTCTGTCCATGCGAGAACCGGCGGGTACATGGCGGGTATGTGAACCCTTTGACCCACAGTTCTTGAAAAATATGTGCAATGAGTCTCTTTGATTGGCCTATGACTATAAAACTTAAAACTTTTGGTAAATATATGATAGAAAGTGTGCATTTTGCACTCTCAAAACAAGAATATCAAAATCTTTTTGTTTGATTATTTTTATAATTTTCAAGAGTAGGCTATGGGAGAAAAGGGTGTTGAAAAATATTTGGCTTCTGAGGTGCTCGTTTATCGCCTCACTATACTTGAGTTGAATTTTTATTACTAAAATTGTTAAGATAACCAAGTTGATGATTCAACATTTAGTGTATCAAAGGTCTTCCCGATAATTTAAACACAAAGCGTAGAGCATTAGAGAGTGCACCGATGGCCTTTTAAATTGCCCAAAGTTGTAACAAGAGAATGCACAAAGCTGATAGCAAGGACCTAAGTTTGGTTGCACATTCCATGTGCAATGCCAGGCCATTTAATGAGAAAATTTTCAAAGGTGCCCAAAGGGAAGGGCTTCTTCTAAAGGAAGTGCAAAATGCATAAAGCTCAATTATTAATTACATTTTAGACCTTACTTGAACCTTATCTAAATTTTAAGACTCTGACATTATGTAAAAGGACATAAGACCCTTAGGTTGGGTCTAACCCAAGTTTGATTGACCTTTCGCTTTTGGTGAATTAGGTCGAGGTTTGAATCTTAAGGTAGGGTCTTGGCAAGGTCCAAGTTTTTATGGTGGGTCCTTTCCTATGTAGGCCCATCAAATTCTGATCCAACTAAAAACAGAACATTGGTCACAATATCAATAGGTTTGAAGTTTGAACAATAGGTTTGGGAGGGCATTTATAAAATTAAAAAAATTGGTGAGGGATTTCAAGTTAGTTCTTTCTTTCCCTAAGTTTGTATGAAAAAATGTTTTTTTTTTTTTTGGCAAACTCATAAAGAAAAAATTCCAACTATAGAAAGAGGCCAAGATACCAAACTTATGCTTGAAAGGCTTTTAGAGTTACATAGCTTAAGAAACACACAAATGCCTTAGTCAACATTAACAAATAAAAGTCTCTTTTTCAAAAGGCTCTATGTTACACATGACAATGCAAATATAGAATAGTGTGGTACCATTTTGAAGGGGAATGAATATTAGGCAAATGAAAATACAAGAAGGGTTTTGAGGTGATGATATTCATGTGGATTTGTTGATAGGGAAGTTTACATTTATTGAAGATGATGGTGGATAATGATTGGATGGAGTCTATATGTAGGTCAATTTGTAGATTTTTAATGTAAGAAGGTGAAATTTGGAATTGCACTTGTAAAGAAGAAGATGTGTGCAAATGCACTCCTCTTTCACCAATGATGAAGATTAGGAGGAGTCATCTAGGCATCCATGTGAAGAGATGGTTGTGTTTATTGAGTTTTCAATTGATAACACCTTGTAGAAACAAATCTTGGCAAAATGTGGATTCAATGAATTGGATGCAAATTGAAGGGGTGGGGTTGCTTGGGAGGGGAAAATGTTTAGGGAGGTCATCTAGTAGAAGGATTTATGGGCATAATTGAGCAGGGCATGAGCATTTTAGGTGGAAGTAAGAGGGAGCAAGAATGAGCCATAAGGGCATGATGGATTTTTGTTTAAAAAAATCTAAACCAAAATCAAAAACTCTCAATCTAATAGTATGGTTGATGAAAAAGAAATTTCAAACGTGCCATAATGCTTTGTTATGTTAATTTATGTATAGACCATGGGGTACTAGATGCTGACATGAAGATAGTATGTATGACCATGTATCCACATGGGTGTGAAGGGGTCCACATAATTTGCACATTGCGGATGGGAAAAAGGTATGTTAGAAGAGATGTTTCCAATGATTCCCCATGTATTTGGGCATTTCAAAAAAAATTACTTGTGTTATTTGTGTTGTTGAAACTATTGTGTGGGTCCAAAAGTAATTGGATATTGTTTGATCAAGGTTTGAGTTGTTGATCCATTTGTGGAGGGGGGGGTGTTGAGGGGAGATTTCATGGATGATTTTGTCAATATGAATGAGAGGAAGGTGTGTATGTATATTCCAAATAGGGTATGAATAAAAATTGTCATTTTGTAACTAGCACAAAAAGGGGTGATATATGTGTATGAAATTATCATTAGGTTGTAGGATTGGTTCTAGACATCCAAATTTGGCTAGGTTTTCAACCATGTCATTCCTTATGATATTTGTGTGTGATCTTATTTTGAGGAAATGAATTGGGTAGTCATTTTGTTTTATATTGGAAAGGATAGTGAGTAGAATGTGTTTGTTTAGGTGATCATGATGCGGTGAAGGGGAATTCACTACGGGGTTTTTTAATTGAACTAGGTTATCATAGGTCAAAGTAAATTAGGTTACTATATCTTTATGCCATTTCACAGTGGTTGAAACTTGAGTCATTCATGTCCACATTTAGTAGAAGCAAATCACAAAGGTGATTCATGAAGGTCAAGTTTTTAAATATTATTCAAATAATTATTTAAATTGAAATGAAAAAAATGATTTTTGATTAATTTATACATTGCATTACTATTATGTATAAATTATTAAATGTATGTATGGCATACATTGTTCATACTTAATATTTAATACATAACATGTAACAACCAATATGTTTCAAAATATTATTAAAAAAATATAATATATTACTTTTTGACATAAAATGTTAATTATTTATAAATATGATATCAATTATTAATATCTATTTTATTTTTATTTTTATTATTTTTTAAAAATTGCACTATGTTTGCCATAAACTCTTTTACATAAACAAATGTTGGAACATGTCAAATTATATTTTCTTGTGAAGAAATATCTTGTGAGTTGTTATTAAACAACGAAATTCAAATGTGTTTTCCTTTAAATTGGTTGCAATTTTGTATGTTTCTTTATTATATATATGTAAACCTTTGAAAAAAGTTCAAGAATAACTTTTTATTTCATTTGAACAAAATATGAAAAAAAGAATATATGTTCAAATTTGATTTGCAAAGCAATCTTGTGTAATTGTGCTGTATATAAATTTAATCACTATTATCACAAAAGAAAATAGTTGGATGGCAAAAACAATGGATTGTCTTTTAAGAAAAGAGTTCAAACCTTGCTACCAACAACCATATGTTGACCACATATAAATCATATTTTGAAAAATAAAATAAATATATATAATTTTAATTTTAATTCTTTTTTTAAAACGACGAATCCACTATTTCACTATTTGTGAATTTAGTGGATGAATTCACTAATATGTTTGCAGCAACTAGCCCTCGATGACTAGGGGGACATAGTGAATTCACTAATTTTTTTGTGTAATGAAATTGGGATTTTCATTAAAAATCTAATGAAACTCTTAGTGAATTTGGTCACACCTCCTACTAGTGAATTATGAAAAATATAAAGAAATACCAGGGTTTGCAAATATGTATGTGGGTTGATCATCAAGAAGTAGGTTGTTTGGTGAAGGGCCATTAGTTCACCTCAAAGGATATTTTGGCCACTTGGGACACATGATGAGATACGAATGTTCCAAGATAAGGAATAGACACAATATCCCATGCAAGTGGAATTCTCATCTTCAATGATAGAACCATTTCTACATATGCTTTGGACCATAGGGAATTTAAGGGGTAGGGGTGGAAGGAAGGCATGTAGAAGAAGAAAAGGAGGAGTGGGGTAAAGGGGTTAGTGTGACTTGTGTAGTTGGCTTAAGTGTGAGTTAGTTACCCAACTCAAAATTTGAAATTTTAATGACATAGATTACTCAAAATTCAATATCTTTTGCACCTCCGGTTTTAAAATGATGAAATCACCCTCATAAATTGCTATTCATTGAACAATTTCCAATGGTACCAAGAGTACACCCCAATTTCTCCTAAATTTTTTGTTTATATTTTCTTGAATTTTGAATGAAAAATTGTTCAATACTCAAAAACTTTTGCATCATAGGTCTAAACATTAGGAAACCACCTCGATGTACCCCTACTCATTGAGAGCTTTCTTTCTAACACGGCTGTAGATTTTTGGGTGATCACCAATCAGAAGTACATTCTCTAGCATGTACTCACAATATGGTGCAATCTTTTACTTTGTCACACAAGTAAAATGACTGCAGATGCTTTGCCAGCTTCACTAGGGCAAAGCTCATTGCTAACATTTCCAACCCCCTTTTTTTTTTCAATTGGAAGCTTCTTCTTGAAGGTGTGTGTCGAAAGGAGTCTTTTTGTGTAGGGTAAGGATTGAGAATGGGGCCATTCTGGGAATGCGGGCCTGGCATGGGGTGAGAGCTGAGTGGAGGACCTGGATTCCAAGAACAGCCCTGTTCAAGGTCCTTACCCAGCATTAAAGATCTGGGAGAATTTGAAATGGATGTGATTTATTTGAGGAGAGGAGGCACCTTCTGCAATAGTGTTCCTCATTTTTTTTGGAACTTACACATAAGGTGCCTCTTCTGTTGATGCAAAAAAAATTATTGAGTGTAAGGTGCCCCCCACATACACTAAAAAACATTCTACCAATTCTTTACCACTTTTTGCAAGATCATGAGTTTGTCACATGCAAATGGCTCTTAGCTCCTGTTTTGGTGTCTTTAGAAACTTCTATAGAATTCTTTGTATTTGTACTTTAGCTTTCACAGCACAATATATCAAGTGCAAGCTGAATGCTCACATTTCCCATGTTTGCTGCATTCTATTCAACAGGTATTTACGTCAATTTGTGATTGGAAAAAAAGAGAAAATCACAAGGTGTTCTATGTAAGGGTTTGTCATCTTTAGGTCAATTTGTCATTAGAAAAAAAGAGAGAAAATCCTAAGGCATTCTATTGACAGGTGGTTGTTTTTGGGTCAATTTGCCATGGAAAAACAAGAGAGAAAGTCCTGAGGCAAATCTTATGAACTGGATCCACAATATGAGACCAACTCCAAACTCCATGATTTACACCAGATAATGAAGGTGAAATTTGAAAGCTCTGATGTCTTGAGAACAACATATCTGTAGCTGATCTGAATATCACACAAGGTAAGAATAACCAGATCCTACACTTTACGAAAACTGATTATTAAAAACGACAAAATGCCAAGGAAGAAAGGGGGGAAAAAAAAAACTTTCCAGTACACTTCGAAAAAACAAGGCAATTCTCATATTTGCTACTAAAGAACATGTGGGACAGACTGTAAGGCAAGAAATGAAACCAAAAAAGAAAACTTGCATATGTTGTAAGAGTTGCAATCTTTTCCAATCCTCCCAGTTCAATAACTCTGAGTATGAAAAATATATGAAGTAAAGAAAATTAGATGCAAACAAAACACACTGCCATTCCAACTTACTACCCTGACTGCCCACACTGTTTACAACTTTCGAGACTCTCTCTTTTGAATGAGAGGTTCAGAAGTTAGAGAGGTACCTGTGCCGTATGCTCTCTAGTTGTTAAATGTAGTTGGAAGTGTGGACAATTGAAAACCCAAAGATCCACCAGCCAAATTAGTGGGAGGGGTGAGGGGCAAAGTCCCTTAGAAAGGACAGTAAATATGTATGGAAATTACAGAGAAAATCTCCACCACACCAATGAAGTCACAAGTGGTCAAGCTCACATGAAAACATGTGCATTCATGTTGCAGTCATTACCTTACAAGAGTCACTCACAAAGTTCCAGACCCATCACCTTCATCATGCTCACAAAGTTTCAGACCCATCATCATCATCACCAATAGCAGTAGCAAAGCTGCCCTGACTAGCCATTGCTTTCCTTCAGCAGCTCCCAGCACTGGAAAGGACAAGCAAATAAGCTATTCCCAAACCCTTGCTATGACACATAAGATGACATATTGCAGTATGCAGATTTGAAGTACACTAAGATGAGTCTGTCTATGTGCTGATCATAACCATAAGAGGAAACAAGGCTATTCAGTTTTGCCTTTCTCTCAGCTCCTATTCACATACAAGGTTAAGAAAAGTACAATAGCAGTAACAGTGTGTGGTTATGTGTACTCCTGACACATCTACGAGGAGAAACAGCCTTTTGTGGCAAGTAAGTACTAATTCCAGGCTTGAGAACTCTTGTGCCAAAGCAGCACTTGTTCTAGCTTCTGATGAAAAATGCTGTTGAGACCTGTTGTCAAGTGCACCTTCTCACAATCACAAGATAGGTTGTCTATAGTTTCCACTTGAAACTTTCTCCAGGACAACCGAAGGCTTGAGCAACAGTTAATGCCTTTAGATGACCACCATCATGCCTTGAACCAGTTCATTATTATTGAAAAGAGTTCCAGCATCATTTAGGCATATTTCTCATAAACTCACCTGCATCCCATACGTACTTCAGTTCTGATACTTGACAGTAGATGAAACAAAATCCTTGAAAAGTACCAAAATGTGATTTAACCTGCTTGAATAGCAGATGTTGCAAGTGCTTCTGGGGTAGTACTATCCTTGTGAAATGTGAATGCCATGTTTCGATATTTGCGAAAGATTGAGTCTGGCCCCAAATACATATCAAATATAGCCTTGCAGAGGATGGGTGAAGATATCACTGCCTCCACTCTGCAGCAGCCAGTGACAACTTATGAAACAACAAACTTATGATGCATGCCTCAATTTAAAGTTTGTTGGGAAGAAGGCCTCCATCTGCCTTTAGTGGAACTTCCTACACAGGAAAATCATATGCACAGCTCCTACATCAAATGAAGTATATTGGAATGAACTGAGCTGAATGAAGCTTACTTATTGTCAATGAAGACCAACAACTTGTCATCCGGTGTCCACAGCTGTACAGCAAAAGACAGCTCAAAACAAGTGAACTGTGAGAAGATGAGGAGAAGATCCAGGCATAGAGGAAACACAACCATGTCCTACTGAAGATGAACTTTAAGCCTTAATGTCTGTTCTCATGTATGTGGAACTATGTTTGGCAAGAAACACAGGGAACAACTTTGAACATGGGAGGTCAAATATCTTTCATAAGAATAGAGAAATCTCCATTCTCACAATGAAGTAACAACAAGGCCAACACTTCCTCAGGAAGCCACAGAAAGAACCAAACAAGGGGAGACAAAAAACAAAACGAAAAACGAAAAACACACACCAGTATGAACAAAAGTGCCAGTCTCACACCTGTTCAGGGACCATCAACAGTAGTATGTATGATAGTGACTTAACTATCACAACTTCCCCACTGACTTCATCAGCTCCCTAAAATGGGTAAAGGCCGGTGACAAGCACCATTCTGCGAACTGAGTTTCTGCTGCAATTCCGAAAGCAATGGGAAGACTCAGCCATACTACTGGCTAGCAACAGACCCCACAACAAAGACCAGACAAAGAAACAAAGAAAGACAGAAAGGGAAAAAAACAGGGAAAGACTAAGAACAAGTGGGCTTACAGGAAGCTCCCCACTTA
>Ga0116231_10009602_pt1 | contig 16186 bp, 7 predicted proteins | sample S1TSphgellanicum_2_FD_89695 | JGI IMG/M metagenome (GOLD analysis project Ga0116231, IMG submission 89695) | Host-associated microbial communities from peat moss isolated from Minnesota, USA - S1T2_Fd - Sphagnum magellanicum MG | ecosystem: Host-associated > Plants > Peat moss > Unclassified...
ACATTTCCTGTACTGCTCTTCGCTCAAATTGTTCATGTACGAGTCGACCGGGCACGGAAGGATAAGCTGCTGATCTTGAGCGGCCATGTCTAGTCTTGACTCTTGTTGTTGTGGTGGTGGTGGTGGTGGATCGAAGCTCCTGCAATTATTCAAGCTCTTTGCAACTTTCAACTGTAAAACTAGATGCCTGAAAAACAAACTCATGCGCAAAGATGAAGAAAAAGGTAATGTATTTCTGATGAAGCTCTTACTCTGCTTTGTTGCTTCCAAGTTCCTCCTGCGTGAACAACAACATCGCATGCAACTGAAAGATGAAGACAAAGAGAATGCACGTACTTACGTTTCTGAAGCTTTAGCTTTATGCTCGCATGGGGCTGCTCGCATCCGTGTGTAAGCTCCTCCTCCTCCTGGGTGGGTGCTGTGAGAAAACTCATGCGCAAAGATGAAGAACAATACGTGTTGGAATGGATATGTAGACGCTCGCAGCTATCCTGAAGACGACTCACTGCGCAAAGATGAAAAAAAGATGTATGGGATTGGATGTGAAAGAACCTCGTCGCTCTCCTTTAAGACTTAGTCGAGCAGATGACGAAGATGTGTTTGGATGGGATGTGAAGAAGCACCTGCTCGCGATGATGCCTCATGAGAAAAGATGAATAAAAAAAAGATGTGTTTGGAATGGATGTGAAGACGCTCGTCCATATTTTCCCGTTACATTCTACTGCAACAGTCTACTGCAAAACGTTAGAACTGGTCGTAGCTGGCGTGACGTAATGGAACTCTCATGAACTATAGAGACGGCCTACATTTTCACCCAGGGTGGTTGTCAAATAAGTACATCGTTTGAAATTGTGCCGGCTGTCATTACCCTTCATTAGACTAGGCTACACAAGGACTTAGGGTTTGGTGTCTACCACATAAACCTTTTGTGACAAGTTCTTCAAGGGCAACAATTTGTAATATGCTCTCTTTGAGTGTTTTGATCATTTTCTTCTTTTAGCACTTGGTACATTTTTCTTGGACGTCCAGTTTTCGATAGGTTTAACTGGTGATTTTTTTGGTGGTGAAGTTTTGTCATTTTGTAAAAAAATATTTTGAGAAAAGAATATTTTGTTAAAAATTCCTTGTTTTTTGGAGAATATCTGGCCAAAAAAGGAAAATAATCACCTGAATTGCCAAATTGCCTACAATATGAAGGGGTGTTTCAGATTTTTGGCTTTCATATTTTGAATATCATCAAGTTTGACTAAATATATTTATTTATGGATGCTCACCACTTGCACAACATCACAAAATTGAAAAGAAAAAAGCACTGACTGTGACTACTCTATGCACTCTCTCTACACATTTCTATCATATCCCCAAAGAAAAGGGAAAATAATAGAAGGTTTAAAAATCTTTGTGAACCTATGTGCATTTGCTTCTCTTTTCAATTTTTTTAAAAGGCTGATGTAGTATGTCTCAGCATCTCCTTGATGAGAAAAGCCAACTGGCACATCCATGTATAAGTAAAATTGTAGTCTTAATTTGCAAAAGAAAGGTAGTGATAAGTGAGCCGGCATGGCAGATGGGAGTAGCTAGACAGGCGGTTTCATAAGTATGTGTAGTTGTTAGTGAGTATTGATCCATGGTTACTCTTTGGTGTAGGATAAAGCCCGAGGCTGTGCACTTTACCAAAGTGGGAGCAGGGTCTTTATGGATTGTGTGCTCTATGGAATGTGTGCTCTATCGTGGGGTATTGCCTATGGACTGATTTGTGGAAGTGATTTAAAATATGTTTCCTTATTGAGAGGAGTTGTTGTTGAGTTGTTGATGGTATATTTAAGTGCACACAAACATAAGTATTTATGTTTATGAGGGTTTTTGCAAAGTGAATTGAACTATAAATGCAATCATAGTCTGCAAAGGTAGTGGGAAAGATGTAATTTGGGACCCCTCCAACTCAGATAGAAAATATAGGGGAAGGCCTCCTGCCAATGGCCTCTCCTAATTTGAAGGTGGTAGCTCAAGGGCATAACACAAAAACTAGGGGAGACTCCTAAGAGCAGGCCTTCCCCATTTTATATTGAATGGTGGTAAGTTAAAAGACTTTATGACTCCATGTGTATTGGTTCTTTCCTTTTTCCTTTTTCAAAATCAATTTTTAGGGTGGTACAATAAAGTTATCTTTTAAGTCACCCTGTCTTTGCACCCTAGTTTGACGTTGTAATCCCCATTTCATCAGTAATTTGAGTGTAGCCAAAAAATGAGCAAAACTGGGTACTGTTTAATGAAACTGGGTATCAATTTGCAAGATTTGCAGGATTTTGTTCAAATAAGACTTGATTGAATGAAAAAAAGAGAAGGTACTTTGATTAACAAATGAGTAAAGAGGACTTCTTCTTTCTGTACTAATCAGTCTTTTTTTTTGGGAGAAGAATTGCCAAAAGGTGACAAAGTTTTATGAAAACAAAATATTTTGTTACAAATTCACTTTCTTTTTGGAAAAAATATTCGCCTAAAAGGTGACATTTTTATTTTTTTTGAGAAGGGTATTGGCACATTTATGCCTACTGGCTACAGTTTTAAAAGTTCCTTGAAATAATGTTGCTAGTTAAGTTAAAATTGTTTAGGTACGCTCGTCACTTTGGCTCCATCAGGAAATTTTTAAAATAAATACTGGTACTTCCTACTGATATTGGATTGGTTGGTTTCTCACTAGATGGCAGTTGACAGCCCTTGTCCCGCCCCCCTTGCCTTTGGTTAGGTGCTTTATGCACTAGGGTTGACTTATGAGGTAGTGGTTTGGAGCGGTGGTTTTACCCATAAAAACTAATCTTTAAACTAATGAATTTTCTGATTTTCTTGGGACAAAACAAAGAATTCCCTCTATATTAACTCAAGTCAAGTATGCTTAAGAAGTTTAATTAGTCTTGTATATTAAACATGATAACTAAAAATCAATGTGTGACCTTCACCTCAGTCATTCCCCTGGTTGCAAAAAATGCTTCATACAGAAAGTGCTTCATGTCAACTATCAAGTCAAACATGAATTGTCCTGATTATTCCATTTTTCCAATTGCAAAAGGATTCACTTGAATTGCAAGCTTGTAAAGTTTTGCTCAAATTCATGTTTGAAGAAGTCTTCCAACCATTATAATCAACTTTTTTCTTCTCTATCAAGTCCTTGAAATATATTCTTGGCATATCCTTATGAATGTTGGTAATTCCACATATATCCCTTTCCTTTCACCTATCCCTTTCCCCTCACCTGCCCCAAACTATGAACTCCGTGTGCTTTGCTTTTTATTTATTATTAGCCTACGCACTATGCCAAGCTTTAATTTCTTAACCTCTTGTAAATGACCTCCAATACAAAACTTCATGAGTCATGAGACAAAGAGACATGTTGAAGGTATGTACTCTGTAGTACGTACCATTTATTTTCTCATGTACTTAAGACTTTAAGTTTTGCCATTTACTTGTCCCAATAATGTGTTAAAACTACTGAAAAATAATTGATTTTCACTAATGAGATTCACAAAAGACTCCAGATCCGAATAGGCTTACAATAAGTAGTTTAAGAAAAATAAAAATAAAATAAAATTTAGTGGAATTTTGTGTTGTTTCCAAAGTGGTGATCATCTATGGAAAGATTTATCCAAATCTGTCTATATAAACCATAGATGAAAGTGACAAAAGTTTAATCATCCATTTGGATACATTACAATACTTTGTTGGGAGTTGAATCATGCTTATGCTCCTATGCAAATAATTTACTACATTCTTGTTAATATATGCATCAAAGAAATGGATCTGTCACAAACCGGTGACTTGTTTTTTGGAAAAAAATCTTCAAATGCAACATTTCGCCTAAAAGTTACATAAAACTGTTTTTTTGAGGAGAGTGTCACCACATTTCAGGAGTTCCATGAAATAATGTCTCCAGTTATAAAATCTGCCTTCGTATGCTTGTCACCATGGGTCCATTAGGAAATTCACTGAATTCACTGTCACAAACCAAACACAAATCAGATTATGCAACTCAAATCTAAAGAAAAAGAAAAGCTTATATTGCAAATTAGCTAGTGAAAGTAATAAGTAAGTGAGTTTCAAACTAAGATCAAAAGGTCCATAGGTATTTCACTGCAGAATCACTGAATTTTCAGAGCACACATTGAATCCTTAATAAGTAAAGTAGTTAAATGAATTTCATGAGCTTTGTGAATATCCATGACACTAGAACTTTCTATGTGTACAGCCTTCACCTGATCTCACTTCCCACAAATTTCTCCAATAAATACAAGTCTACTTCCATCTATCAATGACCATGATATGATCAAAGAGAATAATGGATCAATACATAAAGCTTTAATTAAGGTACAATCATTTATGTGTAGAGTAAGGCAGTTACATAATGAAGGGATTTACATTAATGAATCACTCCTGTATTCTAATTGTTTTTGCTATCTACCATTTTAGCAGCCATGCCTCATGAAATCTCTCACGGGCAGTGTTTTTTTTCCTGGCAAAATTTCGCTATTTTTCAACAAATAAATTGGGAAATTTTGGGAAAGTTTTTTTTAAAAGTGTTAACTCGATTAATTTTTCTTTATTTTTTGTTAAAATTTTCCTAAATTTCGATATGAAAAAAATGAAAAAAAAAAAACACTGCTCATGGGGTTTGTAAGAAAAACATACTCACACACTTTTTAGGTCAAAGAAAGTTGGATGAGGTTTATGAATCTGCCTTGGCCAGTTCCAGTTTCTGGGCCAGTTCCAGAACTAGTTCTTAGGAACCAGGTCTTGAGGGGGTTTTTCTTTCCAATTTTGTGATGTAGCTGAAGTGGTGATCATCCATAAGATGATTTAGTCAGATTTGGTCACATACCAGATATGAGAGTAAAAAAAAAACCAGAATCCTTGTATATTCTTTGCTACCTTCTGGAACCTTTCATAAAAATCTGGCAATCTGGATATTATTTTTCTTTGAAAATCTGAGAAATTTGGGTCATTTTTTTCATGAAAAAATAATTTGCATAGGTCGAAATCAGTTTTTTTTCAGGAAATTTGGTGAAATTTTGCCCAAAAAAGAACTAGTTTTGTTTTCTTCATACATGCATGCCTACTATCTTAGGGCAATAATAAATTTTTATAACATAAAAAACAAAAAAAATAAAAAAATCTAACCAACTAAAAATTAATTTCATTATGATTTTTGTTATTAAATCTCCATCAAGTCTTATTGAAGATTTTAAAATAACATCAAATAATTAAAAACATTTATATCTCAAAAAAAATTATATCAAAATTTTTAATTTATTTTTATTGACATGTTTTATTTTAATTAATTCTTGCATAATCTTTCAAATCATTTTATTAAGAATCTCATTTTAATAAATTTAAAGGAATTGAAGCTAATTATTTATATATTTATTTTAAAAAATCCATTAAAAAAATTAGTCATATGAATTATTTTTTACTTTCATAGTGATATGAAACCTTGTGATACAAAAGGGCAAGTGACAACTGAAAAAAATTAAATATGATATAGAGGCAGATTAAATCAGTTACCCAACAAGTAGATGGGTAGACTTCAAAAAAACCCATCAATTAGATGGGTGCACCCAAAATCTACACATGCGCATCCATTAGCTCGGGGCAAAATAAAAACATTGTCACATGTGCAACTGTCTACTGCAACTGTTCTGAAACATCTGGACCATCCACCTAGTTGCTTACTGTAACAGGAATCTGAATGGGAACATTTGTGGACATTATACTTGCAAAATGAATTAATTTGTGTTGTTTTCTTTGGTTATGAATTGACATTATTTTAGTCATTCATTAGGGTTTCAAGATCTGCATAAACTTCAATACCATGCAACTTATTCAAAATAAAGAAAAACAATTTGCTTCAATCAACTATAAACCACATAAACGATGCCCATCATGATCACATAAAGCTACATCGATCAATAATACATGAAAGAACTGGATTAAAATTTCCTTCAAAACTCTAGTTATTAGGTTGAAATAAAATTGGTAACATGCATCAATCATCATTATTATCAATCAATTTCCTCACCAACCAATAAATTGGGGCCAGGGTTATTATTATTTTTTTCTTTCCAATTTTATGATGTAGTCTCATTGGCCACAATTCCAAAAAAGATATACAATATTAATTGGTGACAAGTGTGAAAACATTGTCCACTTTTCCAGGCATCCTTCTATATTCTAGCTACCTACCTAATACCTGGGTCAAAATCTAGTGAAATTTGAAATATTGTAATTTTATGAAAAATGCGAAAAATTAATCCCTTTTGTTTCTGTTGGGTCACCATGAGGAAAAAATCTGCCAAAAAAAACCATTGATCGGGACATATGTATGAGGTTAAAGCATACTCAACCTCATATTTGGATTAACCTTTAAATAAAGATAAACCTAATATAAGGGATCAACCTAAGTAAAGGGATGTTATGCAAATCATGCCGGCCCTAGATGCCATTTCCTGGCTTCTAACACTAGAGAACAGGTCATTCTCTAGACCGTAAAGATTTCTGAGCTGAAAGGTCATATCCTTGTCAATGGGGTTATATGGCGTAATTTCATGGATCCATGTAATAACTCTAGAAGATCCCAGGTCGGTGGACACTGTTTCGTAAGGTGATTATGGAAAGGTAAGTAAAAGATTTTTTTATTTAAAAAAGGTTTAAAATCCTTTACACAACAGTAGGAGTCATGTCATGGTTGTGAGTGAGACTTGGACTGCACCATCATTCACCTCTCCTCACCCTATACAGTAAGGTCTGGGAAGGAAATGATCTTTATGTGACCCAGCACTAGTGTCTTCTTCATGAATTTTATGATGGAGTGAAAGTGGTGATCATCCATAGAAAGATCTTGTAAAATCATGATAGGAAGATTTAGCCAAATCTGATTATACACCAAATATGAAGCTACACATTTTTTATTATATTTTTGGTTACTTATTACTAAGTAGAATCAAATATTAAAATCTTGTGATTTTAAGTCTTTTTTCCTGACTTCTAGCAATGGAAATTTGAATACCTTCAAAATCACTTCATTCTAAAAAAAATTCAATTATGCACTTCAAATAAAATGTGCACAGCATGGAAATATCTGAAGTGGAAATAATTTCAAAATAATCTTCATATTATTTTGTAGTTTCTATCTGTTAGACTCACTTATTCAACATACAAAAAATCATTAATCCAATATATTTCAGAATGTGAAAAAGAATTGAGCACATTATTTTAAAATACATTTATAAGGTTTTAAATCTTTGATTGGTTTATAATATATAATTATTCAAGTAAAATTAATTTACTGCCATAATCATGTTGAGCTTCATGATTATTTTCAATTTCCAAATGAAAATAAATTTAAATATAAGTTTTGTCATGGATTTAATTTTTATAATATTTTTAATTCAAAGTTTTAGACATTACAATAATTTACATATGTTGATTCATGCCATATATTTATCAAAAAATTAAATTTCAATTTTTTTGAAAAGTGTATTGTAACAATCAAAATTCACTTGTGAAATTATGTTATTAAATATTTTATGTTTTCAATCATATATCAATCTTTGTAATAAAAGTACAGAAATTGAAATCAATGGATTTTTAATTGTAAAAAAATACTTAATTTTTTTTTTTTAATTCAAATTTAAATCACATTTACATGTGTTGTATTGTATTTTTGTAGTAAGTTTTTCAAAAATTTAGAATTTAATTCTTCCATTTTACTCATGTCATTGTATCATATATATAAATAAATCAATTTGGGGTTCTATTTTGGAAATATTTATGCATTCAGTTGGATCATCAAAACTAATTGAATCATGGAATTTGAATAATTCAAGATAATTTAGCATGTACATTTCAATAGTTATTATAATTGATTTTCCATAATATCAAGACAAGTAGCAAATTTCAGATTTATATTCCATTTTTTCATTACATTGCTTTTCAAAACTTTCCCCTTTCAAATTATTTATTTATTTGAATAATTATTAAAAACATGAGAATTATATTTTAATAATTTTTTAAAAATTAAAAAAAATTCCATTTTACTTAATACTATTACCATGTCATTGAAAAATAACATTATAATATGTATGTCAAACTTTATGATTAATTTTAGTCATGTTAGTTGTATTAATCAACATAGACATGTTTAAGTGAACACAAACATTTACCACATGTGCAACATATTATTTGATTTGATTATAATGTTAAATTTTTTAGTCATAATGTACATTGCTGCTTTTGATGTTAGTGATGAGGAGCACATTAGTCACTTTAAATTATTAGTTTAATTTTGATTTTGATTATAATTATTTTAGACATGATGCTAGTAGCTTAAAAACAATGTTTTTGTAATAGTGAATGGAGGTTCCAACAAAAAAACGAAGAACCTTTGGTTTAGAAACCTTAGAACTTAATCTCTAACATGGCATTGAACCATTGAAATCCAAAAACTTGCTATCACTAGTCTTGACATCTTGACATGCTCAATTAGGCAATTCATAACTTTGACTATTTTTGACAATTTGCTAAACCTAGAGAACATTAGCAAGATCAACAATTTTTCTTTTCTTTTCTAAACTTTTATGGGGATAAACAAATTTTGGGAGCTAAATAATCCTAATCTAAATTTGCAAAGGAGGATGAAGGGCTTATAAACCACGGGGAACTTTCCCTCAATAAGGTTGTATTTATAAAATTGAACCAACTTTTGTTGAACTTATGAACACATGTACAAAATGTATAAATTGAAGACAAGAAATATTTTGAACATTTTTTACTGTGGAATCCTCAACATTATATGTGTATATACTTGTTATTGTAGGTAATACAAAAGCATTGCTTGCTTTTTTTTATCCTTGATTGGCCTTTTGCCTATCCAAGTTGCGTTGGTGGTGCCGAAACACATCTTGGTGCAACGAATACACACTTTAGGTTTAAGTATGCATGTTTACTAACCCAAAGTGTTTTTTGGCATCATCCATATTTTTTCCAAAAGAGGTGAATCAATTACAACTATGTGCACTAATAAGGTTTAGGTTATTGATTAGGCCCAATAAGGTGTGTTCCATGCAAAAACATGATGAGTTTGGTAAAGAAAGTTGTCATTATATTAGGTGATAATGAGTTATTCCAAAGGATGTTCCAAAACATAACCAATTTGGGCTTTACTTGTGATGATAAATTGACATAAGGTCAAAATATTAATATATTTAAAAGTTATTTAAATAAATTATTTTAAAAAAAATACAAAACATTGGTAATTCACAATCATATGAATTGTTTCTAAATCATTTTTCTTCCATTAATTTTAGAATATGAGATTTAATTTTGAACTACTAAAACATAATATTTCTAGTATTTAAGATGTTTCTTTTTGGCACCCTCATTGCCTCAAAAGATTTTTTTGGGCCTTTCCAACATCCCCCAATATACTTCCTACCATGCTTTCCCAATGACCCTTGATTTGAAAAAATATGAAATATAAAATATTTTCATTCTTAATGCCCACAATGTCCCCTATGTAATTGTTGGTGTCTTTTGACATTGTATCAATGTCCTCAACCCACAAAGGTCTTATAACTAATGAATTATTTAATAGGTCATTCAACTTAAAAATTTAGTTGTTGAATGAAAAGGTGAAACACAAATGCAATTGAATGTGAATTATGCACTTTTAAATGCCAACATGCACAAAACAATCTCAAAGTTTTCAAGACCTTGGTGTGATACATAGTGAATATGCTATCATAGTAGGGTGAAAAACATGTGATTTATGATTTAAATGCAATTGATTTAACCAAAATATTAAAATTTTGAATAATATAGAATTTAAAAGTAAAAGTCAAACTTTGAACATGTTTCAACTACATAAAAATGAAATTTTCTTATGATTAAAAAATTTAATTTTTTTGTCATCAACCTTTTTTGTTTTTAAAGTCTTCCCTATCTCATTTTGCACCCAATTTGCAAGCATTAGTGTGTTGCCCACAAACTACATCATTTTATTTTCTTTTTTCTTTTTTTGTCACCTTTTTTATTTAAAATTTTACCTCTTGTAAACCTCTTATGGCTACAAGTCATTCATCCTTGCATGCATTCAATTCAATGACATACATTGAAGGAAAGTTGTAACCCCAACATATTCATGGGATGTAGAAAACACAAATGATTTGATCATATTTTCATAATTATTTCAAGATTGTTTGAATTTTTTTTATTAGTGTAGTAGAAAGGTAACTTAAACATGTATTTGTAAAAAAAATTCAAAATTTCATTTCAAGAATAAAATGCTCTTGAATATTCCAAAATACTATGTATTTTTCTTGACAAAATTTTATTCTTTGAAAAAATAGATTTGAAAATTATAATTTAAAAAAATAAAATAAAATTAGTGTCAAAGATGCCAAGGTAATAAAATAATAAAAATAAAAATAACATGAACATATAATAAATTATGCAATAAGCAAGATCATTATTTTCTTGTAGTAAATCATACCTAGGGGGACACTTAATGTAAAATTTGGGATCTATCATGGATGGAAATATCCTCAGGTGGTACCATTAGGAACCACCTCAAGGAATGAAAAAGGAACCAAAAACATCTAAATCATTTTCTTGGGCCCTTTACTTTAAATGTTTCACAATTATAATTTTTTTTTCCTCATGTTTATCAATTTCATGCACTAATATACGGCTTGAAGTTTTTTTTGAATTTTTGAATTTTTTATTCTTAATTAAAATGGCCCTTTCATGAATTGATAGCCTCAATTTTGGAAATTCATAACCAAATTATACTCCTTCAATTAATTTCCTAATTTTTTTTAAAAAATGACTTCCAAATTACCTTAGAAAAAAAATTTCTAAGAAAATTCTCAAATTATGTTTCAAACTTTTGTTTATAATTAAAAACTTTAAGGAAAGGAACCAGCATTACATTCTTAAAACTTTTTCTAAATGCAATGGTTAGAAACATCAAAATACACAATATTTTAAATAATTTATTGAAATTTCAAAATCTATGGAACCAAAATAAATGTATTCATTAAAAAATTAATGAAAATATTTATTTAAATGTTTCCTATGATTTTTCAAAATTCGATGAATCCTAAAATGTACTTTGCAAGGCAATCCCCTAGACATAAGAAATCAAGGTGTGATGCTTTCTAGTGGTACCACCCAAAGAAACTCTTACCTCCATTTATGTCTATCAAACGACCATTTTAGGGGTATTAAAGAATTGTCCAACCTATTTTTTGTCACCCTATTAATATCTAATTTTTTAATACATACATATTAAAGCCTTATATGCGTTATAATCTATTATTTCAAATTATTACATACCCTAAATTATAATTAAATTGATTATTTGAATAAAATGTACCCTATAATTTTACCCAACGACCAATATATTGCACCTTATATTTTTACTCACGTATTTTCTATTTTTTTAAACTAGTGTGCCCCCAATAAGTCATATTTGCATAAGGGACAAGGATCACCAAATGAGGTTTAAAAGGTCGACATACAAACCATTTGATTTTATCAAGTTGTGATTATCATATAAATAGGTTTGCCATTTTGTTCATTTTTCATTGGAAGGCTTAAGGTTCCATCACCATTGCATGAATAAATAGCGCATCTAGTTGCACTATTGTCATTGTTAAGATGAACTTGCATTATTTTTAGTTATGTTGTGCAATTTTACAAAATTTATAAAGCTTTGGGCTAGGATAAATTAGCATTCAAACTAGTGGTACCTTCAAGTTTTTGAGTGAGGCCTTTTAATGGCCATATTAAGGTTGAAAAATGTTAGATTTGTACATAGAGGTTCTAATTTAGTTTGAGCATGGGACATTTGTATTGTTTAGAAACAATCTAAATGCTTTTTTTAATTTTTTGTTTTTACCATGGTGCAATTATGGGTTTTGGTTCACGCAAGGCCTAGGTAATGTCCTTTGGAAAAGGATTATACTTTTTTTTTGTTTTTCCTTCTTTATGAGAATATTTGTTGCTTGTAGTTATACTTGAAAAATATGTCTCACAAATGGATTCTTTCATTTGTGCACCCAAAAACAAATTAAAATTTTAAAATTTGCACTTTCTTTAGTCTAGATTCTAGGCCATTGAGAAATTGAAAAAATTGAAACAAAGTTTTGATATGTGCATTATTTTGTTTATTAGTTCAATTTTTAAAAGGTTTTGAACTTCATTTAAGGTTTCAAGTTGCATCTTATTGTCAATCTTGAAATTAGTGATTTTTTATTTTTTTTTGCAATGGAGTTTTGCCAAATTCACATTTTATTTATCTTTTCATAATCATTGTTTGTTACATTGGTGGAACAACCATTGTCACATGCACTCAAAAATGAATAAATTCATTTTCATTAAAAGAATCAAAATAATTCACTACTTTCACCATTCATGTGCAAAAAAAATAAATTCATGTGGACAAAAATATTTTCAGTTCTTTATACGAAGAGCCACCCATAAAAATCTCAAAAAATCTAGGAAAAATGCTAAAGGGAATCCAACTCACTTCAGATTTCAGACATGGAAATTTCATAATAGGCATGAACCAATCATTGATTGTTCACCTCCTATTGAAATATTGCAATAAATCAAGATTGATTGCTCATTAAGCGATTGTTGAGATACATTACCCATATTTGTTTTCATCAAAAATTGAAATTTTAAATCCACTAGATAATAAAAGGCATATACTAATATATAATGAGTCCAAATCCACTAATGAATTCACTAGGATTAAACCTTTTACTTGCACGTTAGTTTTTAATTGAAATGCAATCAAACCTTTTCTAAAAGTCAAATTTAATTAGTAATATCATTATCATATTATGCCCAAATGAAATGATTTAAACTTCAATCTGAAAGGTTTCCAAAATCCACACAAAAAAATATTAAAATTATTAAAACAATGCTTTAATTGATAAAAATTGCATGTAAACCTTGCATTTCAATACACTTCAACAATGATGTTTTGAAGACAATTTCTTTCTTAACCATCATTATCTTTCTCATACTTTGTCCAAATGAAGGAAAGTTTTTAAGTATGATTTTTTTTGTATTACGTAAATACATTTTAATCATCAAATTTAATACAAATAGTTCATAAAATATGATGTATCAACATATAATAGCGTTATTCTAAAAACCATTAATGTTTAGTGTATTTAGAAAATATAATTCATTTAAATATGGTATATTAAATACATAAATGTCAAATTATATATTATATTATGAGTTTGGTTATATAATTATAAAATATGAATTAATTTATATATTTTAAAATGAAAATTTTATTACAAATTATAAATAACTTCAATATTATATTCATTTTTTCACAAATATTTTTATTAATAAAGTATATAACAAATAAATATTTTCATATATTATATATAAATGATCTTATATGATAAAAATATTGGATCAAAAAAATTATATTTCCATGGATGAATACTACATTATCCATTTCTATCAAATGAAGCCCACAATAAAATATACTTTAGTTTAAAACTTTATATGTGATATGTACATAATTTTATATGTTATGTATTTTATATCTTATAAACATATGATAATTAAATAAAATTTTCCTTATTTATGTATCTATTTGGAATTTTATTATAGTCCATTTGGTTTCAAAATAATGGAATTGATTAATCATAAATTAATCTATATATGTTATTACATTAAATTAGTGAAATATATTATTTATAATAAATTATATTATATCTATATTAACACATATGATTAAAATTGGATTTTCATTTTTTTATTTCTTAAAAATGCCTTTAGATTGTAATAAATGAAGGCCTATAATAATATAAATGACAATTAAATTCAAAATTGTATGTAAAATAGATTACTAAATAAGGGCTAAGTTGGTTTAAATCACTTTTTAATGTGTCATATTGTAACTAATTGATGTAATAAAAGGTTTTGATAAATAATCTTATACATTATATATTAATTATATCTTAATAGTACTAGAAATAACATTCGTAAATTGTTTTGACTACAAGTGAATGTATAGTTGAAGTTTCATTGAAGGTGAAATGAAATTAAGGCATGATAAATTTGTTTCACTTTTACAACCCCATAGTGATTTAGGTTTGTGAATTTGGAGTCATTGTGTACTAGATAATAAAAGGCATAGTAGCCTTTAGGGTTCACTTGTGAAATTAGATTTTTTTAATTACTTTCATTCTTTGGTGTCTTTGAAAGATTTTGGAAATCTAAGAACATCTCGTTCCAATTTTTGAAATTTGTGGGTATCAAAGGATTGTTAGTTCCTTCATAGATGGAATAACTTGAAATCATTTTGGATTTTGTAGAAATCATGTATAATTTCATTTTTAAATACCTTGCTCTAAATACCCTTATAAGACCCACCAAGCTCTCTCCAAAAATCAATGCAACATTGAGACAAAAGATATGAAATTTTCCTTTGTCTGACCATTTTGGATTTTGGTAGAAGCTAATCAACAATAAAGGATGCTAACATATATCAAAGACACATATCAAACCATACATTGTATGTCTTAAGTTTTGGCAGTTCCTACCCAAGATTATAATATTTTAATTCACATTCGGTAGATAGAGGAATATGAAATGAGGTACCAATAATGTTGATGCCATTATGTTTGTGAGTAAAAGTCAAGGAGTGCTAGTTTTGCTTTAGTAACAAGAAACAAATGTACAAGGCACTCCTAGAGTAATCAAAATGTGTACAAAGGGAAATAACAAACATTGTGAAGGTGTAGCATGAAGTGATTCTTTTGTTCCAAAAAACTTAAATCATTTCAATCATTCACATTTTTGGTCTACAACAATGTACAATGAAAAAATTATCACTTTTTCTCTTGAATTCAATCTTCTTTATGGTAAAGATTCGAGGTAAGTATGCAAAGGTTTTCTTCTACTACTACACCTGAAGTGAAAACAGACTAAACTTATTGTTTGTGTTAGTATTGTTTGGAATCATTTGTATAAAAAGAGTTAAGGGTTCCATGACAAGAGTTCTTGGGGGGAAATAGGGCTTCTACTAAGACAATGTTGGCCATGTTGTTTCCCAAGTCATGTATTTCTCTTGACTTTCTAACTGATTAATATTAATTGGTTACTAAAAATGCAACATTTTATTTATAGTTTGGTGGTGCATTATATTTGTTAAAGATTGTTTAAAATCAAAATGAAATTGCATAATTATTTTCATAGTACTTCCTATGCATTCTTACAATTTATTCTACATTGCCCACTAACTAAACAAGAAAAGGCCTTCAATATTAAAAAAAATAGGGTAGTTTGATTCACTATCCCACTTGTAGTGATTTTCTCACAAGTCTAATACAATTGCAACCAATTGGTTTGAAAAAAAATCAGCATTTAATGAAAATAATTGAAATACTATTGGAGTCATAAAGGTATGACGGTATATGCACCGATCGACATGTTTACATTTATGTGCATCATGTTGGAAGCTTAGAACCTACACTCTTTGAGCATAGACAATTTTCGTTATCAAAACATAAAGGATTTTTATGACAAGAAGGTTCTAGAGTACCGACTATAGAAGACACAAATTCTTAGTGTGATTCTTCACCCTTGAGCTCTTACATCCTACATCAGTTGTAACTACCACTACAATGAATGAAATAGAATGTACAATGAACTCCCACTAAACCTAAAACTAGGTTTTCAAGCCACATCTTCTTGTCATGTTTCTTGTCATGTCACAAGAAGGATTTTCATTACATGAATGTTCTAGACTACTAACTATAGAACACAAAAAAATTCTTAATGTGATTCTTTCACCCTTGAGCTCCTACATCCTACATCAGTTGTAACTACCACTACCGTGAATGAAATAGAATGTACAATGAACTCCCGCTAAACCTAAACTAGATTCTCAAGCCACATCTTCTTGTCATGCTTCATCTCCACAAGTTTAGCTCTCTCCTCAGGTTTAGTTCTCTCGACATCTAAAGATTTGCTACTCTTACAAATGCTACTTCAACAAATGAGATTACACCGAATTGATTTTAGTTTACTGGACTGGTAGCTGTAGTAGCACTTCTAGTAGTTAGCATTGATGACTCTACATATTCATGTCTCAACTCTTTAG
>Ga0116231_10009603_pt1 | contig 16186 bp, 13 predicted proteins | sample S1TSphgellanicum_2_FD_89695 | JGI IMG/M metagenome (GOLD analysis project Ga0116231, IMG submission 89695) | Host-associated microbial communities from peat moss isolated from Minnesota, USA - S1T2_Fd - Sphagnum magellanicum MG | ecosystem: Host-associated > Plants > Peat moss > Unclassified...
ACCCTCCCCCACCCTTTAGTCAACAATATTTTTAATTTTATCTTTGGTGGCAAATTTTTGCAAGTTGGTGGTTCTTTTTGGGGAAAATTTAAAAAATAATGAAATTTCAAGGAAACTTTTTGAAGGGGTCATTCTTTTTTTTAAATAAAAAAAACATGTTAGTAAGAATATAAGGTGTTATATATTAGTTATTGAGTAAAAGGTACTATTTATTCAAAAACATATTTATAATTAATATAGATTATGTAATGATTAATATATGTTGGTTTAAATATGTGTGTATTTAGAAAATTAAATAATAATAAATTGAAAAAAATAGGTTAAACAATATATAATACACTCTAAAAATTGTCTTGTTTAATGCACATGGTTTAGAACCCCAACATTTAGTGACCCCTTATGAAAATAATGCAAGTTCAATGAATCTTTGTTAAAATTTTGAGATCACAAATTTGAAAAAACAAAAAGATATTCATAATGAATAATGATTAATAATTTCAATGTTAAAACCATAAATAGTTCCAACATCAAACTAACTTTAAACTTACATCAACATGATATATATATAAGTTAAAATTTTATAATAGGTTCTAGGATTGGTAGCCAAAATATAGAAGGATTTTAACAAACTAATACCTCAATATATTGTCTATAGCCAAAATATAACTAAATATTTGTATCAATGACTATCATTTGAACAACACCACAAATTTGAAAATAATAATAATAATAACTCATTGATGTCATTATTATGAAATCACCATTTTTGAAGTTTTTGAAAAAATTTAAAATAAATAAAAAATTTCATAGTTAAATAGTTAAACATAAACTTGTAACAAAACAAGCCTAAAAAAATGTTAAATCATGGTAACAATAAAAATAATAATATACCCAAAAAAAAAATTAACAATCTAACTAAGATTTATATTTCTCACACATTAAGAAATAAAATGGAGAAATAATTTAAGGATTTTTTTTTTAGGTTTTATTATTATGGCATCATGAACATTTGTAATATAAGACTAGGGGACAAACATAATTTAAATTTATGTAAATGTACAAGTTTGAACATTAATTTTTTAAAATATAAAGGTCTACATGGACCCTAGACTTTGTATATATGAACATTTTGATTTAATCTTTAATTCAAATATTAATGTGAAACATAACAAGTTTTTATACATTCATTTTAAAAAATTATGGTGAATGCAGATGCAATTAAATAGTAATGGATTTAACACATTCAAAATGAATGGTTCAACTTGTGTGCAAATGTTGATAATTCAAAAAATGTGAGGTCTTTATAAATTATTGCATGTGTTTTATTAAATTATGATAAATGTGAAATGCAACCTATGAACAATGGTTTCCACATGATACAAATGTCCAATTCAACTTATGTACCATGTTGAAAGTTGAAGAAATGTCAATAAAATCACTAACCATTATAGTGCAATGTGTACATAAAGTTAAATGCTACCTTAATTTCCACATCAAAAATTTGAAACTATTAAAAAATAAAATAATTTTAATTCTTGTATAAGTGCAAGGCGTGGCTTATGAGTAACATTATCCACTTGTTATCAAACCTTGATTCAACTTATGCTAGATGTTAATAGTTGAAAAGTTGTTAAAAAAATGACTAAACAATATTACCATTCTTGCAAAGAATCTAGGGTTGAAATGTTTTTCATGTCAATTTTTTTTCATTATTATAAAATTCAACATGGAGGAAAAAATCCAATGCTAGTGAACAAGGTAGTCATTGTTTTCACTATGGAAATTATGCACAAATAACAAGCAAACAATTTCATTTGCTATTTGTGAACAATGATAATAAGTCAAATAGTTGTCAAATTGGACAAGTAGTTCCAATGGGTGGTAGTGGAAAAACCCAAGATTTCTTCTTGTGTTTCTTACATTGTGGGTGCAGTAGCAAAGTTCACATCTAAACCTAGCCACGTCCACTTCACTGCTATGAAAAGGATCTACAAGTACGTGTGAGGAACTGTTCATTGGGGAATATGTTATCAAAGTAAACCAACTATTAATCTACTTGAAGCATACACAAATGCAGATTTTGCAGCTGATCTCATAGATAGAAAATCAAGATCAGGCTTTGTGGTACAAATGAACAGAGGACCAGTATCTTGGAGGAGTCAAAAGCAAAGTGACATAGCATCATCAACTACTGAAGCAGAGTATGTGGCATCTAGCATGACCACCAAAGAAGTGTTCTGGACAAGGCAACTTTTGACTGACTTAGGGTACACTCAACTAGCCCCTATGAAGCTTTTCAACAACAATTAGAATGCCATTTGGTTGATTCATAATTCAAAGTTTCACTGGAGAACCAAACATATTGACATCCAATATCATCTAATCAAAGAGCACCAAGTTTTGGGCAATATAGATGTGCTTCACATCAATACTGTCCACCAAGTTGCAAACATGTTGACTAAAGCATTAACTGGAGATCGTTTTGCAAAGTTATGCTGCTTACTTGGAGTTGTACCTCTCCCAAAAGATCTGCCAACTTATATGGACTGTAACTAAGATAAATGTTAGCCTACATGTCAGAGTCATTCAACCTACTTCATGAGTGGGAGTGTTGTAACTAGTTTTGTGATGCTAGGTTTCCTTGTTTTGTGAGCTCTGTATCCAGGGTGTCCATTATCAAGCATGCACTGCTCATGCATAGAAAAGGAACGTACACAATTTTTTGAATTTGAACTGCTTAAGAACTTAGGGACTGTCACTTTCAGTTTTGGAGTGAGCAGAAGCTTGATCAATTGCTTTGTGGATCTATATAGTGAACAACTTTGTAGAATAGAATGACTCTTTTGTTTTTAGATTCTTGCATAGCATGTATTTTGTGTTGTTGAAGCTTTCAATAAAGAATTAATACTTCATGTTGTCTTCAAGTTTTGTTCTCTTTGTATGTACATTTGATTTACTGTTTTACAGACCATCACCTCATCATGAAGGGCAGTGACTAGCTGCCATTACTCCAAACACAGTATTCATCAGCTCCTGACAGTCGGTGTGGGTCACTATATACTAATCAGCTCACATTTTGGGCAACAATTACAAAAAATCTCAACTTCCTGAGTTGCTATCCCCACTGCCCATTAAGCAGCAGGGTTTAAGTGTTTGAAATGTACCATAAGGGGTTAGCTCGATTGCTTCCTTGATTGCATTCTTCAGGTAAGACTAGAGATTGCCATACAAAGTCAGGGTTGGCAACCCTAATGCTTCTCATGAGGGATGGAGAAGGGATAGAGATGTGACAGATACCAGATTCCTTGGCTGCTGTCTTAGCTGCGCACTCAGCTTCCTGTTTGGCATGCCTCACTGCCCTTGATGTCCTTTCCTTCACTGGTTTAGAAGCTGCCAGTATACAATGAATGCACCATGCAATTTCATGATTTGCCTCCTAATCTTGCACACAAATCAGCTAGAATCTTAGAGACGCCATGTTCAGTCCTTTCCCCAACCTGCTATTGTCACTTTCTTGAGTTCAGGCTTCGTAGCTGTACTCTGTGGAGGAAGACTGGAAACTGTGACAGTCAACACTTGTGAAGGAGAGGGCTTACCCTTTCCAGGTATAACTCCAGCGATACCAGTTTTTGCTGGCATTGAAGATGCAAGAGGATCCAATGGTTGCAGCAACCTTTCTCCAATTCTGTCACCTGCGGTGGCTGTCAAGGGCTTCAGTGGTGATAACTCACTCGTGCTGTCCACTACCATGTTGTCGTAGCCATTGTTGTCGCTTCCTGCAGGGAGTTTCCAGCATGAATTCCATGCTTATCGAAAACCAGAACTGTCTTCCAGGATTGTACTCCTAACCCACATTCTGAAACCATGCTGGTACCTAATTTAAAAGAAAAAACGATTCCAGGGCACGAAATTCAACATGTGCAGCTCCGAACAATGAGTCCAAATGTTTTCTTGAAAATATCAGATCTCGAGTGGCGACAGTGGATTGCTACCTAGTGATGCGAATTTGACCAAATTGGACCCGCAAGCTACCTGTTTTCCTTGCTGGCGAGGAAGAGGTTCCGAGCAGAGAGTCTAGAGGATTATAGCTTCCTACGCCAGCGGAGAGGAACTCAATCTCTACAGGAGGACCTTGATTCGGCGATGGAACCGGAAGTGGAACCAGAGCTAATGATTCTTTCTGAGGTGGAGGGATGATGACAGGAGATGGTGACGAATTGGGAACTGTCATTCCAGGAGCTTGGGTCATGGCAACTTCTGTCATGTCTGTGCCGGGAGTCACGAAACCCACCATACGTACCTTGGGATCTACCGCAGTGCGGCGTTTAGCGTCCATGCTGCCTCTTGCTTCTTGCCGACGAAAATCGAAACCCAAATCAGGCATTTGCCTCCCCTAATTCCTATTCTGCAAAACCACCTCACAATTATCCCAGCTCCATATCCTCTCTTCTTCTTCTTTCTTCTTCTTCGTCTTCTTCTTTTCCTTGGGACCCCACTTGGCGTTTCCTTTCTTCGTCCTCTCCAATTTGTCATCCCCTGGTCGTATTGTTGCCCGTATCGCTCCCCGTATTCGTCGTAACAGGGGCTGCTGATCTTCTGGGGAAGAAGACTTTGTTGTCGGCCTTGCCTACTAGCAAGGCCCTTAAGGATATTGTTAGTGTTTAGATTCATTATAGAGTATAGTAGCTTAAGGGATTTTGGCCCTGGTCTATTTTTTATATGAGGATTTTTGAAAGATGATATATTTTGGGCTTGTGTTGAAACTTGAGATTAGTTATAATAGAGTTATAATAATATCTTGAAGGATTTTGGTTTCTTTCAGAGGATTTTTTTGAAGATTATATTTTTGCATGGTGAAATATTATTGAATTTTCATATTTCCTCTTTTGCCTTAAGATACTTTTTAATGGAACGGAAGGAAGAAAGATCATGTAAATGAAAAGGCAGGGACGGAACACATCCACAAGAAGTACAAGGCAAATAAAAGCATGAGAACACATGCAACAAAAAAAAAACATAACAATCAAAACACCATTAATACATTAACAAGGTGTGGGGCACGCAATGGCCCTACCATGGGCAAGCAAATATTTTTAGTAATTTTTAAAAGGATAAAACTTAGAAATTAAAGACAAAAACAAAGCCATGGATCTTTTTAAATGTTACATGTTTTTGTTTCGGAAACAAAATTGAGGTACATGGTCTTGTAGTTTAAACATGAAATATATAAGTTTTATGATCTATCCAATAAGTTTCTATATTTTTTGATTGACATTTGTCAAAATAAAATTATTTCATATATATTGTGATCTAATTGTGATTTGTAAATTGTTGTGCATTCCAAAAATGTTAAAATAAACTTATGTCGATGCATACAATTTAGTAATTGTTTTGATGCTAAAATGTTTTTTAACATGTTCATATTAAAATCGCCTATGAATATTGCAAGACATTAATGTGCAACTTCTTTTAATTTGCAAAAAATTGTCTTCCTACCTTTGTTCAAAAAAGCACCACTTGATTTAAGTGTTGTTGATTTTTTTTTTAATTATATTATTTTTGCATGGCGTCATCTCATTTCTTTGCATTTTCATTTTGGAAAGCTTCTTCCATACTTTAGGACTTCTCCGAAATGCCTATAGAAGCACGCACCACCTATTTGGTCACAACCCACCAATTATGAAACCACTCTTTGCATTGTCTTTGAAGCCTTTCTCTTCATGCACCTTGTTGAATGTGATTGGGAGGAATAAATTTTTTTAAAGAATGATTTGATTTGAAATCAATATCCACACTTTCCATTGGACTTTCATCTATGGTTTGCCATTGTCAATTTCAAGTGGCTGGCCTTCAATTATCTCATTCATAAGTTCATTCAAACACTTTCTACTTCTTTTGAACAAACTTCACCTTCAACATTTTCTACTTAATTCATTCTTTCAAGGAACACAACATCTTGATTCTTGATGATTTTTTTGCACTTGACACACATCAAGCAAATATGGTTTGGTTACTTCAAAATAACCTAGAAACATACAAAGGATTAGATTGTATTTTATTCCTTTTCTTATTTGGAATATGTGCATAAGCTTTGCAACCAAAATCTTTCAAATGAGATGCATCATGCCTCCTATCAATCCACACTTCTTGTGGTAGAGTTGAATTGAGGGCTTTGGTGGGACATCAATTCTTAGTGTATGTTGCCATGTTCATTGTTTCCATCCAAAACTCAAGTTCAAGTCCTTGTGCATGAATCATCCACTTAGCATTTGTTCCATAATTGTTTTATTGGCTTGTTTTGTAACACCATTTTATTGAGGAGAATATTGAACATTTGTTTGTTGTTGGATTCCACATTCAATGAAGCTAGAGTCAAACTTCTTGTAAACAAATTTTCCTCCATTGTTCAATTGCAAGTTCTTGATTCTCCTCCCCATTTCATTTTTCATCAATGCCTTGTATCATTTGAACTTGTCAAAGACTTCTCCTTTGGCTTTCAAAATGTACACATCTATAGATGAAAGTTATGAAGTATCTCATTTCATCATGCATGATGTTGTCTTCATTAGCTCTCACACATTGTGTGCACAATCTCTAAAAGTTTTGAAACTCATTGTTCCGAAAAGATATTATTTGATGTTTTTTGCCAATGCACTATTTACAGACATCTTGAGAAGATGTTATTTGACTTTTTTGCCAATGCACTATTTACACATGTCTTGAGATCTTTCTCTTCAACACCTATGTTATTTTGTGCATTTACAATATTATCCATTGTTTTTGCGCATAAGAATTTTCTATGTTGTCAAGTTTTTAATTTTTATATGATTAAAATAAATTATTCTTACAAACTTTGATGTTGCATGTCCAAAAACTTCAAGTTCAATAGACATTTATGTCAAAACAATGAAAGCAACTTGGTAAGTGTACATTTAGAGGTGAGGAATCGTTGAATTCCACAGCCCAACACCTTGTGGGTTGCCTGTAGATCATAGGTTGCTTGCAGCTCATCTAACACTTGCCTGTTGTCATGGCAATTGTTCCCAAGACCTCATTTCACAACTCGTCTAATGATAAGCAACCATGAGCTCCTCTAACACTTGCTCCAGCACCATTCACAACTTGTGTAACAATAATCAACTACGAGCTCCTCTAGAAACTGCCCTCCAGCACCCGCCCCAACAGCTGCTCATCACTACTGTTGCCACTTGCAGCACCTTGCTCATGACACCTCAACAACCTTAGACTTCTGGAAATTTCACAAAAGTTCAAGACTCAAATGTTTGTATAATGACTTATCTTCGATTTCGGGTAGATTATGATACACTTATCTATAGTCACTGTCAAGAGCTGATGCAGTGACCTGGTAGTCATTGCTTTGCACGGTAAGATGGTGGCTCATAAATTTAGTGGTGTTTCCAAGTATTGTTGTGGAGTTTCTCTTGCAATCTCAAAAATGTGTCTTGCATGCCTTTAGTTAGATATTCTGCATCCAACTATTAACCTATGTGTTGAAAGAATATGTTCAGGGTGTAGGACAGAGACTGTTCATTAGCAACCAGCTTGACTATTGCTGGAATGCCAACACAGGAGGGCTTCCCAAAGGCTTGACAATTCCTACCACTGTGAGATGAATCTGTCTTACAGCCATAGGCTTAATGAGGTCATTCCATGTCATGAAGGCTTGTCTCAGGATAAGAACTTTGTTGCATCGTGGACTCTAAATCCAGGTTCATTTAGGTTTGAACATTCAAACTGCTAGAAAACTGAAGGGAGCAATCAGAGATGGAGTGATCATGTCCTAAGATCTCAAGTTGAAGTAATTAATGCAGTGTGAAATAACTCAGCATGAACCTAAAATCAGCATCCATCAAGAGAAGGACCGCATGCTTTCCTGCCTGTTTCTAATTTCTCTCTTCCAAAGAGGCCAGTTTGGATAAGATCCACCCACACAATTGAGAGAACTTGTTGGACATTATGTGATAGATGATGAAACATGAGAGTAAAAAAGATGATTGTCCACTATCTCACAATTGGTTTGGTGCAGGGTTACTCAATATCAGGCCTTGTGCTGTAGCTTTCTTGGATAACCACTTTAGTAATTGGGGTCCTGTAGCTTCCATCTCTTGGCCCTCATTCACTGACAAAAATGGAGCTCTCAAATCATTCAGATGTGCAGCCACTGCCTCCCTTGTGCCCTTATTCTCATCAATCTTAAGCTGCCATTCCCATGCTTGCAATATTTTAATGCGACAAGGAAGTTCATCACCAAAAATTGCAGCCTTCCGGATGCTGTCCAGCCAAGTGAGCAAGAGGACCTGTGCAGCCCCAGTGGACATGGTACGAACATCTAGAGCCCATTCCTCATCTCCCCATTGAGAGACATTCTGACCAAATACTCCTAGAGTAACACTTATCTGAGCAACTTTCAGAGCTTTAGTCTCGTACCCAAAACTCCACAATGCATCAATCAGCGCATTATGATACGCCCTTTCCAATTCCATATTTAATCCATCTCTTTCCACCCGTTGAAATAAAGCTTTTAATCGTGCCCATACATCCTCTTCATCCTGCCTATTGCTACCAAGCTTCCTGTCTTGGAACAAATTACATATATCAATGGAGCAACCAAGCCTCTGTAGGGACTCCAGGAGAGGGACCGTGTCTGCACCGGGTCCACATCTTGCCAGAGCTACAAGCAATGATGTGTGCACCAGATACTTAATCCCAAATTGGGCTGCTTCAACATCATGAATCAAACCCCAAACTTTTGGATTCAAAGAGCCTTCCTGAGCACAAGCTTCAATTAGTGTTGCATATGTGTTTTGGTTCGGCTTTAGGCCTCGGATCTGCAAGACCTCATACACCTGAAATGCTGATTCAAGATCACCAACCCTTGTATGAAATCGAATTAGGGCATTGTAGCCACCAGTTCCCATTATCAGATTCTCCAACTCAATTTTGGCAATGAGAGCTTCACCTCTATATATTTGACCACAAATACTATAGGCCTCAAGCAGAAATGTGAAGGATTGAGTGTTGGGTGTTACTTGTTTCACCTTCATCCTTCCCAGTACTCTCTCTGCTTCCTTCCACTCACCTTTCCTTCCATAACCTGTAGTTCACTAAGTTGGATCAGTGACATTATGTGCATTGCACTGTTTTGCTTCTCTGGGACATCTGAGCAATTTCAGCTTCCAGCATTGGAAAATTAGAATTTCTCCCTTATTATCTTCAGCACAATTCAAAATGCATCCAAGCCCTCAGCTTTTAATGCTTGAGGTTCACAACTAGGCTTTGGGCTTAGTTTCCTTATTTGAAACAAATTCTGGGACTTCGAAGGAATATAAGAGAAAAAAAGACTATTCTTACCGAGAATAAGCCAGTTATAACATGCCAGTGAGATGGGCATCCCTTGTGACTCTGCCTCGACTAACAATTTCTCAGCCTCTTCAATGCAGCGCATGTTGCAGCAAGCCCCAAATGCTGTGCTCAACAAAGTCTCATCACACTCTCTTCCCAGAAACTTGGGTGCCTCACGATATATTTTCAAGCAGTCATCCACCATTCCTTTCTTTGCATGGGTGTCCATCAAAAGCTTCAAAGTTGTGGAATTGGGCTGCAAAGAATAACAATCCACAAGTAATAAATTCTCAGTGACCAATGCTACCATGGCAATTTACTGATTGTTGATCTTTATCACATATAAATACAACTTTTTGTGACCCAGCACTTAGTTTGCATGCTTCAGAGACTCCTACAAACTGCATACAACCTTACTTGAACATTGGCATCCAACATTTCTGCAAACATTCTCAGGGCTTGCTGTACACTTCCACGACCAAAAACCAGTATAAGGGAATTATAGGTCTCCACTGTTGGAGAATAGCCTGCATGCTTCATATCATCTAAAACTTGCCAGGCATCTTCATACTGGCCACCGCGCCCAAACATAAAAAGCAGGGTGTTGTAGAAGACAAGGTCTGGTTTGTTTCCATTCCTGCGAAAAAGCTCCAGCACTTCCTTCACCTGGAATCACTACAAAATACAAAATGAGCCCTATAGACATTGGTTCAAAGGAAACCCTACATCATCTGTCACTCATACAAAACCATGCAGACAATGTAGAGCAAAGAAATAGAAAGTTGCCATATGCCAAGGGAAGATAATCCTCTAAAAACTCATCGCATTAGCAAGGCGAATGAGCAAGAGATAGCACCCCATCAAAGTGGCATGCACGGCCATAAGCATTAACAAGGGCGTTGAAAGTTTTCACATCAGGTTGCACTTTAGTCTTCTTCATGTCTGAAAAGGTGTTGATGACATCATTGAGACGCCCTGCTCTCCCATACACATCCAAGAGTGTATTGTAAGTGACTAAGTCAAAGGCAGGTCCACCATGTCCAAGTCGTGTACCTTCAGCTCGAAGAGTTTTTACAATCAGTTCAACCTCCCGAAACAGCCCAGCCTTGCCATATACGCTAACTAGAGCATTGTAGACTGCAGTATCTGGCTGAAGTCCTAAATTTTCCATCTCCAGAAGCACTGCATCCACTTCTTCCCACTCTCTTGCTCTCCCAAATCCATTAATAAGTATGGAGCAGGTTGTCAAATCTGGGAGCACTCGAAGCTGTATAGACAGGTAATAAGAATGATGTTAGGTTCCAACTGACAACCTGCTTGATCACCAAATACATATTAATATTGATGAGACTGCAGAAAAAACTCTACAAAAGACACTTTGAAGGTAACTATCATATCAGTTCCAGCCAAACCAAAATAAACATCACAAGAATGAGTGCTGTCACAACCTTTTGTGTGTCACTAAGAAAGACATCAGCCCATCACCTTCATTATGAATGGCAGGCAGTGACTAGCTGCCATTACTCCCCACTGACGTCACCAGTTTCTTACATTGGGTGTAGCCAAGTAGATAATATATATGTGAGATTGCAGAAAATTCTCCAAACAACATTTTGAATGTAACACGACAATGAGTGCAGTCATACCTTAATCAATCAAAAAGTGTCAGACCATTACCATCGCACTATATGTGTAGATAATAATATGCTCTAAACTTAGGGTAACACAATATGTAAAAGAAATCTGCAACCTGAGTTTCTGTCACTTTTCCAGATCAACAGAAAGAATGATCATGATGTTGCCTAGCACTCAAGAGGCATAGCCAATAGACGAGTCAATAGTATCCCAATTCCAATTGCAGCAAGCTTGTGGGAGTAGGCTTCACATGTATTGCCTGGAAAAAGAAGGCAAGGACCAGAAATAACTCCTCTTTACAGTGAATCCAAAAGAAGAGAGATCAGAGCACACAGAGGAAGACAAGGGGAGAAACATGCATGGTTGCCATGGCTTTGTGACCAGAGGACTCCCATCCAGTCTGAATTGATTGGAGGAGAAGGGATTGTTCTCTTAAGATTCTCCCCGGTGGCCATAGACCCCCTGTTTGAATGGAGAACAAGGAAGACCAAGAGCTGGGTATGACTGCAAGCTAACCAGATTTCCTCTAGATTGCTTGCATGTGTGTACCCACACAAAACACAGAAAGAGAGTGTGTGCTCACAAAGATTCTGACAACAAGTTCTGCACCTAAACTAGATCAAGTGAAAGAAGGTTGACAGAAATTTGTGGTAAAAACAAAAACAGAGAGGGATGCAACTTGAGAGGAGGGACCTGCAAATCCATTTGGAAACTGGTTTGTACTAGCACATATATCTTGTTTGCTCTACTCAAGTAATACCACAAATTAGAAACAACATTAGCGGTATTGAATTTGCATAAAACTGTAGGGACAAAGTCATTGATGCTTGTGGAGAGGGAATATCCTGAGCACTCCATCAAGCAGATGAACAATCTCTATTTTGTATCAAAGTGTAGGCCATAAGGTAGAGCTTTCTTGCTCTGATATTTAGTAGTGCTGAATGTCTGAATTAAGGTAATTCAGCTGCTGGTGTTATTAATCCAACCTGCCTAGGTCTGAGTACATACACTTGAACTTAAAACTAGCTCAGAGCTCTGATGAAACCTCTGCAATCAAACATTTCACCAGCTATCATGCCATAGAGTCATATCAGGAACATGAATCATCATATGTTCAGGGAACGAGTTGTCTTTAGGGGGTGAAGTTCATCAGGACCCCTTAGTTTTAGAAACAACCCATGATAAAGGAACTTGGAAGTGACTTGACTGACCCAAAGGGTGGAGAAACAAACTCATGTAAAACAGCCAAATAACAGTTCTGCTGCCACATTCTCTATCAGCACCCAAAAGCTAATGGACTCTATGATCCTCATGTTAAGGTGTTCAAAGCATTATGCAAGTATACTCCAAGGGTAAGAGAAAGAGACATGCCTTCCGCATTAGGGCATAGTAGCGGCCAACTTCTCGGATGCGGCCAAGCCGGGAAAGTGTGTTGAAAATAATATTAAATGTCACTGAATCTTGTTCAACATGCTGCTCCATCATTAGGCGGTGTGCATCCAACAGGCCCTTCACATCTCCTGGAATCCCATCCAGCATGCCCCTGGGTGTAAGAGGAGGAAAGATAGAGTGCCCAAATCACATCATTGGGTGGCTCTATGTGAAGTCATGTATTTTCAGCAGCTGACAATTATGCCATAGAAAGCAATATTTCCTGGGTGGACTGTATATACCACATGAAAATAAAGAATACATACCAAATCTACTGTAAGAACTGAGGATTGTATTGTATGTGCTCCTCTCTGGGACACACCCACAGAGTTGCATTTGCTCAAAGGTCTCAATAGCTTCTTTGTGCCACCCCTTGCGACTGTAGATTGTGATCATAGTTGTGTAGGTGAGTTTGTCAGGAGCAACATGCTCCTGCCTCATCTGACCCATCAGCGCCTGTGCAATCTCGCAGCCTGCACGATGGTCATTAGACTCTCCCCATCCTAGCAAATTGTGCTTTCTCCAAGTCTGTAGAATAAGTCCAGGGAGAGAAGTTTACCTACTGCAGCTCTTGTACAGCCATCAATGAGCGTATTGTATGTAGAAACTGATGGACGCATACCCACTTCCTTCATTCGCTCAAGCATGGCTATCCCTCTTTGCAAGCTGCCACTCCTGACGTAGCCAGCAATCAAGGAAGTATATTCATTTTGTCCTGGCTCTAGACCCTCCTTCACCATACCTTCAAATAGAGACTCAGCAACATCCATCCTTTGAGCTTTTCCAAGCAGAATAATCATAGTCTGGTAGATAGTCACATCTGGCTTGTAGCCTGCTACACCATGCATCCAGTCAAATACCTGGAGTTTAACCACACCATCATATAACATCAGAATCTCCTTCTTGTAAAGACTCACTAACTTGATTGCATGCTTCCTGATGGTAGAAGAGGGAGGAGGGGGAGAGGAAGGACAGTACGAGATAGCTTACAGACCTGCAAGGCAGTAAGCCACTCTTTCTGTTGCCCAAGCTCACTTAAAACTTGGTTCAGCTCAGACATCTTGACTCTTCCCACGTACTCTGTCATCACTTTGGCAACACCTGTCCCACTTCGTAGACCTGATAGGGCTTCTACAACTTCTTGCACAATGCCTGATTGCTTAACTACTGCTTGCTGGCCTCGTGGAATCCCAAGACCAAGTCCTCTTTGCCATGCCAGTTTTTGAGAAAGGGGCTCTCGAGACAGACTTCCTCCCCATTCTTGGTAAGACCCTCCTCTCTCAGCCTCCAGCTTTCCTCCCTTGAAACCTTGTGCAGTTTTTGAGAAACTTGCAATGTTATGTCTTGTCTGGGAAGACTGTTCAGGATCAGTTGCTCTCTGTGCAAGGGTCTCCAACACTCTCTGGATATTGAGCTTCACATCTCTTTCAGGTCCTTTGGTATTGTCTGGTGTGGAAGAAGTGGAAACTGTGCCTTGGGATAGCTCAAGACCTGCATATCAACATTAACATCAGCCAGTTTTTGAACATGAAAGTTTCAGGAGAAGCTGTTTGCAAGATGAAACTTGATGAAGTTGTACAAGTGTTCTAATTACTAACCTTCTGCAGTCAAACTTCTGGGGCTTCTTGTCTCATGCTCACACCCTTCAATGTCATCTGTGAAATCAGGCAAAGTCAGACTTTCTACAGTGTCTATTTTGTGAGCTTGACTCCTTGAAATGCTTTGGATCTGGTGCTTGGGAAAGTTTGATGATTTTTCGGCAGCTGTGAGAGAGCCAAATGGCAGATGGACTTCCTCCTGACTTGCCTTACTATCCATTTTTGGAGCTACTATCTTTGAGACACTTTTGGTTTGGCACTCAGGACTATCTGATATACTCTCTGCGGCTATGGAGGGTTGCAATGCCATGTGCTCTTCATCCTGACTTGCCATTGCATCTGTTTTGTGTGTTAATTTTCTTGAGGCAGTTTGGGTTTGGCACTTGGTAACTGATATGCCCTCTGCAACTATGGAGGACTTGAATGACATATTGGCTTCTGCCTGACTTGCCTTATTGTCTGCTTTATGAGCTATTAGTCTCTTTGAGACTCTTTGGGTTTGGCACTTGGGAGCATCTGATCCACTTTTGGCAGCAATGGAGGAAGACTCCACTGGCATCTGTGCTCCCGCCTGGTTTGCCTCATTGTCCACATTCTGAGCTAGTCTCTTGGATGTGCTTCGAGTCTGTGGCTTGGGAGCATCTAAGAAGCTCGCTGCAGCTATTGAGGATGCCATCGCCATATGCGCTTTCTCAACAATAAGGTCTGCCAGTACGAAAAAGAACCAAAACATCACCAAGATTGCACAGGACATGCAAAGAAGAAAACATCATGTAGAGAGACTGACAGAACATCAGAGTTTGCAAAGCACCTGCAACAGCAGAAGAGGTCTCTATACATTGTGGTACATTGCCCATGGTTGCAAGAAGCAGAGGTCCTTTCTCAGCCATTCTTCCAAATCCGTAACAACTCCTTCTGAGACTGAACCTTCTATGATTCACAGGCTTCATTTTGAGCGTCCAATTGCTCACAAACTTGACCCTCAATCCCGGTCTCAGGCGCTCCATCCCGTATCCACCTTGAATTGCTGCTGATCCCCTACCTCCTGCTGATGAAGCCAATATCTGCTGATGCACCTGGCTTGGAGCTCCCCCGTTGTTACAATTCCTTGCGCCAGTCGTTGCATCATTAACAGCATCTCCTTCACAGCATTGCTTCATCCCATCTGTGGCACACTTTTCTAGGCTTACAAGAACATGCTTGGAGGAAGAAGAAGGCAGGGCGAAGGCCAAACTGCTGTGCGATGGGGATGAGGCAAGAGGATACAGCCATCGCTCTGTGCAGTGCATGATATATCACTACCCCTCCTCTCTGTCTCTGTCTCTCTCTCTCTCTCTCGCGAATTTGAGACTTCTATTCACTATCTTGCGGATTGGGTCTGGTGGGTCTTGTGGATTCTACTCACCCAATTCTCCATCACCTACAGAACCGTGAATTGCCCTAATCAGCAAGCATGCCGGACGAGTTCCCACCCACTCCTGTCGCCCATGAGACCAACCCTAGAAGATGGATTTGGAGCAGATTTCGGATATTTTGCTCCTAATTCTTTGCGCACTTTTGTTTTGCGCATGGGAGAAGCTCGTTTGTGGGACCAGAGACGAGTGCGAGGGAGGAAGGCAGGTACACAGAGAGACGGGTCATAGGGAGACAGGATTTTCTTCGGATTTGGATTTCTTTTTCAGTGTTTGAGGTGGTCGCAATGGCAACTTTCCGTTCTTGCATTTTCAAACTCGCCCATTGTGGTAGCAGCGTCTCTCAACTCCGAGGAGAACAACTTCCCACAACTCCCGCGCGTGCTGCTGCTGATCAGCATTCTACATGCAGACTGCGAGGGGTGAGGAGGATATCGTGCCCAATCGAGATTCCCACGCCGCTCAAGAATCAGAGCGGGGCTCAGATTGTAGGGAGAAACTATCCTCATCATCCCCTTGGATTCTCGGCCAGGTTCGATGGGATGAAGACGAGAGGAGGAGGGAGAGTGTTCGACTCGCATCCTTCTACTTCGTCGTCAGAGGAGGAACAAGAGGAGGAGAAGGAAGACGAGGTAACGGAGGAAGAGCTTATTGAAGGAAGTATTCCTATGCCTAGCGAAGAAAATATTAGGAACCGCGTGATGGAGGAAGTGATGCAGCGTATGACTGATGTGGATTTGAAGGAAG
>Ga0116231_10009604_pt1 | contig 16186 bp, 9 predicted proteins | sample S1TSphgellanicum_2_FD_89695 | JGI IMG/M metagenome (GOLD analysis project Ga0116231, IMG submission 89695) | Host-associated microbial communities from peat moss isolated from Minnesota, USA - S1T2_Fd - Sphagnum magellanicum MG | ecosystem: Host-associated > Plants > Peat moss > Unclassified...
GGCCATCCCCACATTGAGTAGAACAAAAAAGGAACTTCAAGGGAACAACACAAACCCAACCCCCCCACCCCTCCCCCCCCCCAAAAAAAAAAAAAAACACTAGGGCCCCTTTAATAATACATGTTGCCTCACGTCATTGGTTGCAAGAATGTTTTTTGCCTACCCGTGTTCTTTGCCATTTTTGGCCCGGGCTAATGGTAGGGCCATGAACTATGGGTGTATTTACCTATTGTTGGTTGTTGACTGACTGACTAACTTGTTCAGCAAACAATTGTGTTTTTCTTCACTACTGGAAGAAGGTTTAAATAATCATTATTTTTTAAATATTAATATTTAAAAAAATTATTAATAAATATTTTTTCAAAAAATTTAAAATCCAGATTCTCCACTTTAAATTTTGCTTTGTTTAGACTCCAATACACTGGTCAACATGTCCTAACTTTTCATCCATCTTTCTTCTTGCCCTCTTCTTTTCTAGGGATGGGGGTGGTGGTGGCCCAACATCAATCATCCCATGCATGCATATGACCCAACCTCATTGGAAAACCTCTAGAGAGAGAGAGAGAGAGAGAAAGAGGACAAAACAAAGAGAACCCAAAACAAAAGTGTCATAGAAAAGAGCATCATTGAAGCTTCCTATGTAGGTACTTAACCTCACCTTCTTGTGTTGCTTCTCCCTTGCAATTTCCTATGCAAAAGGTGTTGCTTTTCCCTTGCAATTTCCTATGCACCCTAAAAACCATTGGTGAGGATCCCCAACATGATTTAACACTAAATGGTGACTATCATAATTAAGTTGTAGCATTTTTATAAAAGTGCTACTAGAAGTGGTGACCTAGGAAGAAAGGCCTAGGTTAAGATGTGGGTAATTTAATTTTTATTTTTATTTACTAAGTGGCCAAAAAATCCCTAAAATAACATTTTTTTTGTTTTTTTTTTAAATTGATTTTTTTTTTTGGTGTCAAATTGTGAAATTTCACCACAAAAAAAACACTAGTGTATATAGGTTGGAATAAATGCATTACAAATTTGAGTCTTTATTACAATAAAATAATTAGAAGCATGTATACATGTTACATGATGTGTTGTGCTCATTTTTTGGGAGATAGATGTTAAAATAATATTACATGCAATGTAACGTTTTGCTAACAAGTATCCCAATAATTTTTTAGCATTAAATAATGACAAGTTTTAAAAAATTATCCAAACAAAGAAAAGACAAATATATGTACCCCCAAACTAAAATCCTAGTCAAAATTTTGCAATTTTATTATTAAAAACAATAAATATGCAACAAATTTGATGCAATATTTGATAGGGGTTATAAATTTTTTGTGATAATAATGCTTTTACAAAAAAAGTTAAAGGTAGAAAGGACATTAAGAAAATCTCAATTTTACAACTAACTTCATTTGCTTATAATTTGAATCTAATTTGATATCTCTTTACAAACTTCTTTTTATCAAAGTGGCCATCCCAAGATATTTGCAACTAAAGAAATGCATCAAATGTCAAATACACTTCATTATAATTGTAGATTGGGATTTTTTAACTTACATCATCTAAATTCACCATATTTGGTATGTTACTTTATCTTTATTGTTTTGGAATATGTTTGTTTGCATGCATTAGTTTGGAATACTACACAACAAACAACAACACATTCAATGACATAGTTATTAGCAACCTAACCAAATTATACAACATCACATGTGCATGTTCTTCTATGAGCAAGACAATAGTTTTCAAAAAAAACATCATTTTACTTTTGAAAAATATTATCTTGTATGCACAACTTTGATTTTGATAAATTCAAACATTAGCAAAGTATAACCCTATAACACAAATATAACAAAAGTCATCATAAATGCACAAAAATAACATGTATGGTTGAACAAACTAATTTAATTTAAACTCCACCTTTCACCTCAAAAATCCAAATGCTTAAACACACAAACAAAAGCCACAACATGAATCTCATTAAAAAAATAAAATCACCCTTCTCAAAAATTTCATCATTATAAATTACACTTTACATGTCAACTTCTAAAGAAAATGGAAGATTTTCTCACATCATTTTTAAAAAAAATGCAAATAAACAAAAACTAAGAATCACAAACCTTTAACCTTCAAGTTTTTTAAATAAATAAAAAGATTTGTAACAACCTTTAGCTCTACTTTAAATTTAAAAAATTAAAAAATCTTAATTATGTAACACATGATATGATAATTGTATCACCAAAAGACTTTAAAATGCACAAATTGTTTAGAAAAAAAGACGCACTTTTTAGTTCATCTTGATATTTTTGACAATAGGCACAAATGCATGAAGGTTGTTGATTCGAATCAACCTTTGTTAATGAAACAATTAGACGTTTAGGGTAAAGACATCAAGGCATATAAAGGCAAATCCATATGTACACCCTAATTGAATTTGTAATACAATATACACATTGTTTTTAATTTCATTCCAAAAACAAACTTTCACCTTTAATGGATTTTATAGTTTGACAAGTTTGTACAACAAGATAATGTTGTGAGTTGTAATGAATAACTAGTAATGAAACAATTGAACAATAGTTACAAAATAGTGGAAAAATAATACTTATGCAATGGTAATCTAGTGGCACAACTAATTGTATCAATGGGAATCATAGTGGATAATTAATTGTTAACAAGTTGAAAGTGTCATATTTAATGGGTGGAAAAAATGCATATACATGGCATGATCATATATGTTAATGCCATTGATTAATTGCAAAATAGTCATTGATTGGGTGTTACATTTACCCTAGTTGGAAGGTAATGGTCACACATTCTTAAATTGTAATTTGCCAACAAAATCAAATATGATTGACTATAATTATAGTTATAGTGCGTGGATTCTAATGTATAGGTGTCCATCTTGCAACTAACTTGCAATTATAGTGCAACCCATTGATTTTATGACATGACATATTATTTATTAATTCCCCATATTTCCATGGGATAATTATAGCGTAGTTGTATATTAGTTCTTTTGAAGCTTTAGTTGAAAAGTAGTTTAGTTGCCACATAAATGATTTTTCATTGTGAGTGAAGTTCACAAATTTGAATTTAATTTAATTTAAAATAATGATTAATAGTGATTGGATCAAATTTAGTTATAGATATCCCATGTATTTTTTTTATGTGGGAGGGGAGATGTGGAATTGTGCTTGTAAAAAAGAGGATGTGTACAAATGCATTCATGCTTTAATCAGCATTGAAGATTAAAGGAATCATCCATCCACCCACATGAGTGGACAATGTTTAAGAGAAGGTTATGTTTGTCAAGTTTTCAACTAATAGTAACTTTTGAGAATTGCTCATGGCAACATGTGAATTTTTTATGAATTTGGTGCAAATTAAAGGTCCGGAGTTTAAGGAGGAAGGAATTTGTGGGGAGACCATTTAGGAAAAATATATTTGGGTGCAATAGGGCATGGCAAAAACATATCAAATAGGAATAAAATTTCAACAAGGGGATAATAGATGTGGCAATGTATCCATATGAGTGTTAGGAGGTCCACATAGTTTCCACATTGGAGTTGAGAAAAAGGTAGATTTATAAGACATGTTTTTAATAATTGCCCATGTATTGGACATTTTGAACATGGAGTACTTATGTTACATGCATCATTGAGATTGATGGGTGGATCCATAAGCAATTGGACAATGTTCGATCAAGGATTAAGTTGTGGAGTTATTTGTGGATTGGGGGTGTTATGGGGAGATCTCATGGATGTTTTGATCATTGTGAGCAAGGGGAAGGTGTATGTCGATATTGAATACATCTTAGAAAAAATTCCATTTTGTCGATAGGATGGGAAGCCCAATGATATTTGTGTATGAGATTACCATTGAGTTGGACATCCAAATTTAAATAAAGTTTCAGCCATTTCATTCCCTTAATTGTTCCCTTAGATACATGCTTAGAATCTCATTTTGAGGAGATGGATTGGATAGCCAGGTTGTATATTTGAAAGGATTGCATGTAGTATGTATTTGTTTGGGTGATGTGAAAGAACTTGTAATTATGAAGGAGATAAAAAGTAACAAGGTTGTTTGTAAATATGTACATGTGGGTTGGTTGGTCATTGAGAAGAAGGTTGTTTGTTGGAAGGCCATTAATTTAGCTTGAAGGATATTTGTCAACCTAGGAGGTGGGATGATATATGGATGTTCCAAGATGATGAATAAACACCATATCTTGCACAAGGAATTGTTGTCTTCAATGACAAAGTAACACGTGTATATAATTTGGGTCATATAGGGGATTTAAAGATTGGGGAGTGGAGGGAAGGCATGTATAAAAGGGGAAGGAGGAAAAGGGTAATGTGATTCAAGCAAGAAGGATAATTGTTTCCATTGTTTGGAGAATGGGATGTGCATGTTGGTGAAGGTTCATGGGTTGGAATGGATATGGTGAATTTGCTTGATATGATTATGGAAAGTGATGTTGGGATGGTGAAAGGTTGGACACAAACAAGGAGGAATGCATTGAATTTAGTTCTATGTAGATAGGAAGGGAATGTAAAAAATGTCTTATATTTAAATGTGTTGCGTGGAAAGTGGTAAGTAAGGTCTAGATATTTGTGTATGGTTAAGTGAGAGGGTTTACATGGTAATAGTTTAATCTTGGGATACAAGGAATATAATGAAAGCAAACATTTGTGAGTAGGAGGTTGCATCAAACTAAACCCATTAAGTGGTTGTAAGTTAGGGTGATTCACATTTTGTGTCACATTATTATTTTTTGCAAAGTTTAGTGGATTGACATGCCATAAAATCATCAATATGCCAATTTTACAATTTCATTAAGACTATCAACATGTTAAATGAGAACCTATAGAAATTGCATTTCATTATTCTATCATTGTTACATATTGAGCCAAAAAATATATTTTAAATCCTAGTTTATGGGCTTCTTTTGAATTCAAGTAATTGAAATTTGAAACAAAATCTCTTTCTAAATTCCCCTTTTAAGCTAAATTTTAGTGCATTTGATTCCATTATGACATTAATTAAGAAAAAAACCTTTAAACTACTTAAAATTATTTACTAACTTTGTATATTTTTGAAATTGCCCTCTCAAAACCAACATTCAATCCATCTTTGGAAGGTGCCTCAACAAGTTTTTTTAAAATTAAAACATTCCTTTGTATGGTTTCACCTTTTATGTGTAAAACAATAGTCAAAATAATATATCTTAAAAAACACATTTTCCCATTGATTTGTTGCCACTCATACCCTTGTGATTACAAAAGGAAAATGGAACCACAACAATTGCCACCATCTATGATACGCACAATTTTTTTTTTCAATTGTTCATTTAATATAATTGGTTCTTGAAATCAATTCCCATTCCCCACTACCTAACTCCTAGTATGGTGAAACCTCAATTTTGATATTACATTGATGTTTTCCATTTCTTAATTCGTAGATGTTAAAAAAAAAATTACAAATATTTGTTGAGTGTCTCCTTCACCATGAAAAAAGGCAAAGATGGAATGACAAGTGGGAAAATTTGGATGAATAACCTAGGCCCAAATGAAACAAAATATGCCATCATACAATCACATCGGTATGTTAGTGGAAGTTGTGTATGGACTATGAACGTTAACTCTTAGAATGTGATCTTAATAACTATTATCATAGATATGTCTTATAGGACAATTTCATTCCCATGAAAAATATTATAGTGACAATATGTTAAAAAGTTACCTGAAACCTAGGAGCATCCCATTGTATAATTATTTTATCTCTATTTGACTCTAGGTTAGAAATTTGTTCATCCATGAGTCAAATTATGAATTCAACTGTTAGATTCAAATTTTACAAATTCATAGTTCTTCGATAAAATTTCAGCCAAAATGAAGCAATGGATGATGAGATATCAAAGGTAGATTGAGCTCCTATAGGATCAAGCAAATGTTGCTGAAGGTTGGATTTGGAGCTTCACATGCCAAAAAAAACCTTTTGACATAGATTAATGAGTGCATTTTAACATCTAGTGAACCAAGTTGTCCATCCTTAGGAGTGCACTAATGAAGGTGGATGGGGATCACATGTGAGTAACAAGGGGCTAAGAACAACTCTAGTGATAGTAAAAAAGAGGCCTTGCATGCCACTTTATATGTTGTAGTTGTGTGAAACTAACCTCCTCCTCCAAAAGTGGCTAGGATGGTGGGGTTTGAAAACCTTCATATGTAAGGATTTGTTGTATATTTAGTTTGTTAAACATCATTTATTGATGATATGTTGATATTCACGATAAGCCAACCAACTTTATTGGTTCACTTGTAGCTTTTAATTACAATTTAAGAATATATTGTGTAAGGTTTACTACTTATCAATGGGGTAGGGGCAAGTAACACTATATTTAAAATATTGGTCTTGTTCATTAATTTTTGCCCCTGCCATTGGAACTATTCTAACTTTGGAACGTCATATCTAATGAGTACCTAACTTGGTTGTTGTGAGTTTCACATTATGATACATTACATGACTCTCATGGTAAGGTCCATTTTTTGGCTAATGAAATTTTGAATCCAAACATTAGTAGCACTTGCCCAACGTTGAATGAGTTCAATTGAGCTTTGCTATTCATTGTCCCTTGCTTGATTTTGGCTAAAGTTTCAATTAAAGACTTTTGAATGTGTAGATTTTGAATCCAATGATTGGGTTTGTAATCCCATTTATGGATGAGTAGATTGGACATCATATATAACTCCAACTTTGAATAGAGGTTAAATGGGTGTAGAAAAGGTTTAGGCTTTAAGATTTGAAGAGTTAAACATGAAAATTAAATAAAATATTTACATTATGAATACTAAGAGGGTATGGTTTAGCTAATATGGACACATTTGATCTCCATGTGAACTTTGAGTTAAACATGTTGATTTAAACAATTTTGTGATGGACAACATCTAGTGAAACATTGCCAAGATCCATAGACTTTAGCTTCCAAGAGGAGGATGTATATTTAGTAGCTTTGCTTAGTTCCAAAAAGTTTATAGCCTACCCATCTTCAAAAAAATTAATGCCTAGTTCAAACACACATCAATAAAATGATCACACATTCTCAAATGCCCCCAAACATATCACTAGAACTTTCAAAAGATAGGTACAAGCACCCAAAATTGTTAGCGGACTTTGAAACATGCCATACTATGGCCTCCTATAGCTATTCAAATATGCTTGGGAATGTGTGATTGCAATAGCTCTTGGTTTGAGGTTATTTAAAAAGTGGTTTAAGATCATAATCCAATGCATTTCAAATATTTTCAAACCTAGCCCATTCCATGGCCTATTTTGAGCATATGTGGCCTAAGTTTTAGAACCCTCTATTTGACCTTGTTTAAGGTCATCTTTTGAGAATTTGAAGTGCTACAATTTGAGTCACCATTTAGAAGGGAGCATATTGATATCACATGGTATGTCTATCACAATTCTTAACAAATTCATAACTAAGTGAAGAATTCTATAAAAGAAACATATTCAAGTTGGGTTCAACTTTAAATCCTCTTGTTTTGAAGGGGAACAAGAGTGTTTTAAAAAAAAAGTCTGATTTACTCAACATGCTTATTCAGATGGTTGCAGGTACTTACTATTGGCCCATATTGTGTATTTCTTGCATATTTTATTGTTCATTATTTTTGGGAAAGTAGACTAAAAAGTGAGTTCATCATTGGCTTTGCCCATAAGGGAAGAGAATATGCATTGGTGTAAGATTTTGGCATCGAATTTGACCCAATTTGTGAGTGACATTTGGATTATGTGTAGTGTGCATATGATGAATGGGAATGTTCCATAGAAATGCATGCATGTAGGTGAGAAGTTCTAGATTCAATACGGGAAGTTTTTGGGTTGAAATTTGAACTTGCCATAAAGGGCATAGTTGTTATGTGATGAGTTGCTTCTTCTATTTCAAATTCCAGGAAATGAGGCCATGTTACCTTCTATCACAAAGTTCAAGTTACAACCGTGTTCAAGTGTTTTTGTTCAATGGTTGTTTTAGAAGTGGCCATCCTGGAAAGCTATGGGAACTTCACAATTTGGAGAACATGACGATGACCATAAACCATTAACCCTCTTACAAAGGGTATTTTGTGTAGTTCTAACACATGAGGAGGTGGGGGAAATTTAAGGACATGTGCAAGGCAATAGCAAAGAGGAGACTGACTCTTTCTTGATATATGGCAAGTATATACTTGGTATTGATATTGGTATGAGTCAGGTATATACTTGACATTACCTCAGGTTCGATACTAGACCGGTATTGGTATAAGGTTGATATTGCCTCAAGTCATACACGATTGGTAGGTTCTTCAAAACTGATATTGATATCAATACCATATACCTAGGTTTCACCATACATATCAATACAACACTGGTAAAGACCACGAAAAAAATCTTTAAAATGAAAAGATGTGAGAAGAGAAGGAAAATTTTTAAAAAAGAGAAAACTATGAGAACCCACTTCATAACATAAGAACCTGCTTTGAAGCAAAACAATGGCAACCTCTTGCGGAGGAAGAATAACAATGTATAATGTAGCCTCTACCAACAATAAAAGATTTTCTTCATAGTATTTAAGTGTTGAAATGGCCAATCAACATTCCCAGCACAGTAAACCCTAAAATCCAACTTCATGTAAATGTACTGATTTTTAAGCTTTGGGAAGTGGTTTTTGGTCACTCCAGATTCAGCTCCCCCCCCTGGCCCTGGGCCTTCACACCTAAAGGAAACAGCACTGAGACTTGGGAAGAGGTTCTCAAATCACAAGTTCATTAGAATAGAATAGAACAAAGTTTTATCTCAACTCCACCTGCAGGGATGTTTAACTGACACCAATTCAGACTGTGTGGTTTGTATGGCTTGCAATTGCTGGAAGTACCCACATTGACAAGCCTTCTTTGTCAATTCACATTGTCTGGGTTTGGAACTTTGGAGGGCTTCCAATTGCTTCAAGTACTCACAGTATTAATATCTCTTCTTTGTGATCCTGCTTGAATTGACATGCATGGCTTTTGATGTACAGTACTACTGCATGAGTGGTGTGATCAGGAAGGCTCACCACTCTCTCAAAGGCAGCAGACCAATAAGAACATACTTTCAAGTGCTTGGAAGTACAACATTTTGACAGCTTCTTTTGTGATTCCACTTACATCAACATGCATGACTCTTCCAACCAAATGGGTACACTATTGCATGATTCTGGAAGGACGGCTCACAGGCTACTTTAATGGAAGACAGGCGAGGCCTATGAGAACCTTACTTTTGGACATATGTACTGTCTTCATTGAAGGGTCTTGCTTTATTATGTTAAGTTGTCATAATGCCACTTGGAGCAGGGCAGCCGAAGGATGCTCTCTCTTATTTCAGGCATGCCCTGCTCCTCAGGCATTAACCCACACTTTCACTCTCATCTGTGCTGCTGCGGCATGCAAGAGAGAGTTTCGTGCATGCTCATCAACCTTATTGGTAAGGAAAGGCCAATTCAATCAGTTTTCTGGCAGTTTTAAAATGGCAGAATAGGCCAACCATGGGTAGATTATGTTGTTTCAGATTCAGTCAGTCATTTCCGAACCGACCTATTCCAGTTTTCAATCTATCCCTTGCCCCAGTAACTTAGGTAGGAGCCAGAATGTACCCTATGGATGAGAACGCTCTTCTGCCTATCCTGGAAGTGCACATGAAAGGAACAAAAAACTTCCTTTTCAGGTCCATCCAAGAAGTCCCTAGTTCTCTAATGCAGAGGACAACAACACACTGTTTACAGGTTGGTGAGCTTAAAAGTGACTAACAATAATTGAATGGATATCCATGTTTGTAGTGTACCTCCTTTGAGTTGTTTGTAGTGTATCCCTTGACTTGGCTGCAGCCAACAAACATATCCCAGTCCATGCATCAAAGACAAAGTTGCAAAGTAAACAAACACCAGTATGTAAGTTTATAGTCTTATCAATGTGTTGAAGCCTGCAATCAAAGACTAATTTGCAAAGCAAAAACACCAGTGATGTAAGTTGAGTGTCCTTATCCATGTGATCAAAGCTTGCTTAGAGTTTCCGAATGGGCACCTTTTGAAGCTTGCGAAGCTGGGCTGTAGTAGTGTGTGTAATAAGGTGGAAGGACTCACTTTTGGTAGGGTATCAGAAAGAGGATAGAACACAGGTTTTGGCTGGACTAAAAAGTGGTGGGCATCTAATCTTTATTCCATTTCTCCAGAGGAAACGAGTGCACAAGTAATGTGCAAGAACCCTGTCTGTCTGCTGTAAATAGCTATTACAAGTTGAACTGTCAGTTCACTCAAGATAACTAAGAAAAAGAAATCAGACCCACCAAATCCAGCAATTTATTGGCCATAACATTTTTTCTTCACACCTACACACAAGCCTACCATTCAACACTATATTAGTACACTAATTCTATTTTACAGATGGCTAAAAAAACGCTATTCAACAACTCCCCCAACAACTTCAGAGCTTTTCTTTTATCAAATTGGTAAAACCTTGCCTTGTCAGATGAGCTCAGCCTGCAACACCAGAAGCAGCTATTTGCAGACCTTTCTTGTGTTAGCTTTCATTTAGCCTGCCATAGGAAAAAGCAGCTTGTCTCTTTCCAAATCCTTTTGTTGCATCAATTCATATTATCTCCAAAATCATCTTCCTTTTCTTCTCTGCAGAAATGGAAGAGTTGAGATTGATTTGGTGTTTTCCTTGCCTCAAGAATCCTTGCTGGTCTGTTCTGCTGCATGATAGTTTTCGCCCTTTTGTAATCCGCACTTAACAACTGATAATTCTAACCTACTACTAAATTTGCAGGTCAGTATGAATGCAGTATAGTGCAGCTCAGTGCAGCTCACTATAAATACAGTATGATGTCAAAATCATCAAGCCTGTACAAGGAAGAACAATGACAAGATAGACAATCAACACCATAATGATTCTGCACCTGGGATGTCACCTATGGAACAACTTTTAAACAGAGAAAACTTGTTGTGATCTCGCAAGGATTTGAACCCTGCTGTCTGCCCATCTTGCAGAAAGATCTTCAATTAAGTTGCTTTTGTGATGGTGGCCCAAGCACAAGAACAGAGAAACTTACTTGATTGACTGTGGTGCATCTGACATCCAAAGCATACAACTCAAGATTCCAACAATCTGTGGTGGCAGAAACAAATTACAGAGCTCTCAGTTAGATTTGCAGTTTCTTAAAGGCTGCACTCCAATCCAGAACTAAATCTATCAAGTCATGGCTCAGGAAGTGCCCTCTCCTTAAATTGCATAGCATACATTGCACAGTCAGTGAGAAAACCCTATTAAGGAGATGACTCCTAGGGTTAGACGACTACATAATGATTTGCAAAACTGACAATCACTCCAACTTATGATATCAGGCTAGACACCAGATCTGTCATGCCAGAGAAAACATCACACTGAAATTCCACACACATTTCCAGCACCAACAAAGTGCATACTGGTAAAGATTTAGGTTGTGCTTCTCTCATACTCAGATAACCACAAACAATCCTCATACAAGCTAAGATCTGCAAGTAATTGCAATCATTAAGGATCATTACAACCAGAATCAATCACCTGACCAGATAAGGTAACTTCACCAATATGAAACACTGCCACACATCTCAACCATGACAGCATGTACGGTTTGATTTCTGTATGGAACACTTGCCAATGCTGCAGAAATCAACTGGCCCCCATTAAATCCCTGATGTCACTCTTCCCAGTAGTCACTTTCACAAAGCAAACAAACACCTGATTTGCAGTAGCTCAACCATCACCATGAGCACTCAATGCCAAGCCCGTAGAAAACTTCGGCTCTGTAACCTATTCAATTCCTTGCACATTTTTCACTGAAAATACATTGTACATGGTTCAATCCACAATACCTGAAACCCACGTTCAAGCAAAATCCCTGAGCTTGCACAGCAACACATCCAGCCCCCAAACAGAACCCTGTGGGATCACAAACAGAGCAGAGATCAATGAGAAAACAGCAAACAATTGCACCTTACAGAAAATGCCATCACTTAATCTACAGAATTATTTATTGCAGAGCACACAATTTGCAATATATCTAAAGCAAGGTACCATAAAAAGCAAGATATTGTAGGTTTCATAGATCAAGCAACACAACCTCATTCGTGAAGTTAAACAATGTGTCATGAGACATAGAACAAATGCCACACACGTACATCACAAGACCTAAAAATGACTAAATGCCTCTTGCGAACCAAACAACCCAACGCAGCACGCAAATGCAATCCGCACCCAGTTACGCATATGATCACTTCTTGTATGTGCACACAAATCACGTGCACATACACATTTTAAAATGTCATTGTAGGGAGATGAGCAGTGACGGAGAAAATGTAAGGAAACAAAAGAAAACAAAGAAATTCACAGGAACCATGGAAGAAAATGTAGCTTATGGCAAGTTGAAAGATATTCTTTGATTATGGATTACAGAGACATGACATGTACCCCCACATGCGAACATAATACAGCACAAACAAACATTGGAAAATTTTTGTGCTGAAAATTGTTGTCAGAAGTGCAGGTGACATTGCTCTTTGCTCAAGTTATTGAGAATTCAGTACTAGACAAAAACTCCATTCATTTTAAGCTGCAAAAGGGCTTATTCCATTAGCAGCTTTACTTTCAACCTGGCTAGAGGAAATGGTGATGGTATTGTTGGAACGGTGAAGGATCACAATCAAGAAAGATCAACCACCTTTGCAACATGCCATGCAATCACTGCCAAAGCACAGGAGATTGATGTGCATAGGACAGGAGATTTGAAGACAACAAAACACATGATTGCTGCGAAGAGAGATGCTCAAACAAGAGGATCAAATACTCTCATCCCACCAAGTGTGTAACTTTTGGCGCACATCCAAGAGGAGATTGGAGAGTCAAACTACTTCATCATATTAGATCTTAGATTCGACAGTTCAATGATATTCTATTGACACAAAGATGGTTTCCCAAACCCGCTGATGCTGTTTTGATAAGCCTGGCTCTCTCCTAAGACACTAGAGTGCCAAGGAAACAGGAGACATAGTGTCAATTTTTCCCTGCTTCGTCAACTCAATATTTTATATACAGAAACCCAGTTCCGCACACCAGACTGGCACGAACCTATACTTACATCCGTATGGTGATCCAACAACATGTCTAAGCCAAGAGACTTACGAACAGATTTTACCAGGCAAAAGATAATTTACATCTGCAGCAGAAGTGCGAGGGATGACGATCCCGGCTCATAAACAAAATTTGGTTCCATCGTGAACATTTTTGATCATTGGAAAGACCAGCGGCCTTGATCCCCTTGAAGAAGAGTAGCTTACTCCAGTACCCGTGGCCATCTTCACTGGCCTCGTTAAGTGCTCCCTGAAACAAAAACAGAGGCCATAATATTAGACAAGCGCCTACCTACGCCTACCAGCTACAAGTACTAATAGAAAATGGGGACCATACCTGCAGAAAAAGTGAAAGACATTGTGCAAGCTTCAGAGTTGGCAACTAGTATGAAAAACGAACAGATGTCGGAAGAAAGAGTCAACACTTACTCGTTGGTGAGCGGCTTTAAAACGTCAGTCTCTTCCGATTGGGAAGCAAAGGCCATGCGGTTGAGCCTGCTAGCTCCCCTTGGAGGACTTCTTGTCAGCGAATTCGGAGGAGGGGCCGGAAGAGATACTACGGGCTTCAAAATCATCTCCGGTATCGAAGACGTTCTCGGCTCGGGAGAAACTCCTAAAACGGCTTCCACTTCTTCTGTCTTCGGAGGGCTTGATGGCATAGGCCTTCCACCCCATTGCGTCTGCGATCGATGCAGACGGCAGCGGAACGATCCAGCGTGCTTCGTCGGCGCACATAGACAAGTCATTTTCACGGGTGCACTTGTTGACACCATCGTCTTCTTCACCGATTTCTTCGACGAGATTTTGGCACACGGTACTGCGGAGACTGTCACCGGCGACTTCTCCCCGGAGGAAGGAGCTAGCGGCTTTAGAACGGCTTTCAAGAGGTTCGAAGCGTGCATTCTACTGCAAAACTAAAAAAAAAGAGTAACATACACACATCAGCCACATGAAACCAGAATCATACTAAATAATCTTTCAGGACACGAAAACGCTAACAAAAAACTACACACAATCCAAAATATTCAGCTACAAGTGGAAACGGGTAGATTTTTCATAACAGTAGAAGTAACGCACTAAAACAAGACGTCAAGAACCGAGATCGATTACAAGTCTATCAAAACGCTTCAACAAAAAAACAAGCAGAAGCTCAAAAGCATAACTATCTCGAACGTCAAGAACCAAGATCAATTACAGGTTTATCAAGACGCTCTAAAAAGGTAACAAGTAGAAGCCTCAAAAGCTTAGGAAACTCCACCTGTAGGCAACGAGCAGGTAACGAGATGAACGCGACGGCGGGGCTTCAGCGGTGAAGTTGAAAGAAACGGAAGTAACGGGAAGGTAACAAGGTGGACGCGACAGCGGGCCTTCAGCGGCGAAGTTAAAAGAAATGGAAGCAGGAAATACCGATCTGAGAAAGGCGATCCAGACCAATATAACTAATACGAAAAAAGAAAAACAAAAAAAAAAACGGACGAAAGAATCTCGGACCAGGATAAAAGGCAGGAGGAAAAAATGCAACTCCAAACATCTGTGCGAAAGAACTTCGGAGGAGAAGAGCAGAGAGCAGCAGAGAAGAGATGTGAGGAGAAGAGAGATGACAGCGAGAATGTGAGCGAAGAGAGCAGATCCAAAACGAGTTGTAAGCCTGCGATGGCGCACTATATAGTCGCGAGCGAGCGAGGGAGCCTCCCTCGCGCAGCGCGAGCCTCTGAGCGAGCGAGCGGCCACCGGCGCGCTCCGGACGGGCCGGGCCCACTCCGACTCCGCCCAGCCCGTTCTTATCAATGCACTGCACTGCACAACACGCGACGTGATTACCTACCTACTTCTCCACTTACCGTGCGTGGCACGACTTCTGTCACTGCGCCATGTTCCTACAGTTCATGTACCTCTCTGGACAGAGGGCCATGTTCATTTCACACAGCAGGACATGAATGAATGAATGAATGCATGAATGAATGTGAAACCTTACTATTCTCATGTACCCACTTGTAGGCACCTCCTTTGTACGGGGACATTTGCATTTCACACAGCAGGACACGAATGAATGAATGTGGAACGTTGCTTTTCTCTTGTACCTCATGGGGTTCTTTAATTCTCAAATACCAGAGTACCTTAGCAGCTCGGTCGGGCGCAAGAAATATTATTATTTGTAGAAATGCAAAAAAAATTCAAATTTCAGTTTTTTTTAGAGAACATTTTTTGGTGAAGGAAATTGATGAATTTTTTTTTGAATATTTTAATTTTCGAAATGAAATCTTCAAACTTATTTCATTAATTGGCAGACATGTGCTGAAGCTGACCAGCAGTACTAGGGTGGGTTATATTTTGGAGTTGAAAAGGTGTTGGGGGTTGTGTCTTTGGAACTTTTCTTATATTTGTTTCTAAATAAAATAGAGAGTCTCTTTGAACCTAATGAGGTTCAACCACCAGGGAGTGACCTAATTTTGAGATTTTCAGACCTTTCAAGATCATTCATCACTCTTATTTTATTGTGCCCAAAATACACGAGCAACATAATCCATATATAAGAACAGGTGAATCCCAAATTTGACAAACTGGAAAAAAGTATGTAAAGATGGAGTGAAAGATACCAAGGCTTGAAGTTTTGGGTATGTGTAGGGTAAAGTTTCAAAGTGAGAGCATTCCCAAAACAAAACAAGGCTTATGACAATACAAGGGGGCATTGAGTCGGGCCTTCCATTTTGATAACGTCTCGCACAACAAATGAGGTTTATCACCATAAAAGCACAAGATAAAACTTTATCATAAGCCAAAAAATATGTTATCATCATACGTGGTGAAGAACCGATACAATTTATCCAAGAGCATGTGGAGGGACCCTTGCTCTCAATAAAGCCCCCCCCCTTTTTTTTTGCCTTAGTCAAGAGAAGGAAGCTTTACCTGTAAGGTGCCTCCCCCTTCCCACACCCCCCCCCCCCCCCCCCCAACCCCACCCCCCCCTCCCCCCCCCACCCACCCCCCCTCTCCACCCAA
>Ga0116231_10009605_pt1 | contig 16182 bp, 9 predicted proteins | sample S1TSphgellanicum_2_FD_89695 | JGI IMG/M metagenome (GOLD analysis project Ga0116231, IMG submission 89695) | Host-associated microbial communities from peat moss isolated from Minnesota, USA - S1T2_Fd - Sphagnum magellanicum MG | ecosystem: Host-associated > Plants > Peat moss > Unclassified...
AAAGTTGTTTTTTTTTTTTTTTTTTTTTTTTTTTTTTTTTTTTTTTTTTTTTTCCAATTTTATGATATCAAGAATTTCACATTTTTTGTCCAAAATTTTTAGCAAACTAAGTCGAGTTTCGCCACTTGGTGAGAAAAATAAAAAGGCAGCTGCAAAGGATTTTTAGGGAATTGTTTTACTAAATAAATTCGCCATATTTAGCAAACTAAGTCGAGTTTCGCCACTCAGTGAGAAAAATAAAAAGGCAGCTGCAAAGGATTTTTTAGGAAATTGTTTTTACTAAATTCGCCATATTTAGCAAGATTTTTTTTATAAAAATGCTATATAGCCTGAATAGGACCGTCATCATTTAATGCTAATTAATGCTGGGGATCCTCGCCAATGGTCCTACTTGAGAAATTTGCCAAAAAAAAAAAAAAGACCGCTGGTACTAACCAATGTGGGGAAAAAAACACATTTGAGAACCACAGTTATATATAATAACCAGGTATTTGATTATTTTGATAACCATGAGTATCAACCTTGATACCCAGCTTGACCCGCAACGTGCCTTGCTGCAATTTCTAATACCCGTCCCACTCCGGTACAAACTATAACTAAGTCATATATTATAACTGGGTATTTGATTTTTTGATAATCACAATTATTAACTTTCATACCCACATTGATACCCAATGTGGGGTTTCGTGCAATTTCTAATATTCACCCCCACTCTAGTACTAACTTCCTTATTTACTTATTTACCTACTTAGTTCAAATTTATAAATAAGTATGGTACTAGTGTTTTTCTTTGTGGCGAAAATTCATCCAAACGTGAAAAGAAAGGGTTGGTGAAAGCCTTTTAATAAAAAATTGGGTTTTTGTTCATTTTGTTTTCATAATTCAACCTTGGTTAGGAGCGATGCACGGCTTGGATCCATCACCACCTATGTTGAAGGCCCCATTCTCATGTCACCACATTTCGTGAAACAACCCATTGTCATTGTCTCTTTGCTTATCTTCATCAAACATCGCCACCTTTGTAACAGGGAAACAGGTGCCATTGCCATTGCAAAGGTGGCATTGCCATTGCAAAGTGAAAATGAGAAAAGCTTTGTTGCCATACACACTATTTCCCCATAATTTTTTGCCATCTTCTCATGTTAAGGTTAACTTTGTGTCTTATTGGATTTAAGGTTTTTCAAGTTTCATTGATTTTTTAGGTGGTTGTTCTTCGAATATTCAATGCTACAACATTATAACTTGTGCATAGCAAATCAATAATCAGCATGATAGTGGTGGTGGTAAGTGGTTGTTGTGAGTTGCAGGTAGTTGGAGGTTGGGACAATGGAATTGACATTGAAACTTGACAAATGACTTTAAATTTTAACTTCTAAGATGTTGTAAAATAAAAGGTTACAAGGTAGACAATATTTCATTTACTTACTTGTGCACACTAATTGTTCATTCGTGATTTCAAAAGTTTAAAGTTGAATGGATTTTGTTGTTAATGAGCATTAAAATCTTATAGAACTACGTTTAAGAGGATTCATCACCTTTCAACATCTTCTTTGTGCATGAAGCAAATTGTAGCACACAATGTTGCCTTTAAAACCTTTGAACTTCAAATATAAACTATTATTTTCTATTCTATGCCTTTGTTGAATGTGTAGTTCAACTTTGGGTCTAATTTTGCATTGTTGGGTTTGCCAAATGTGGCCATTTTCTTTGGTCATGCATCAAGTTCTAGATTGTCCAGTGTGTCGAGTCTTATTTCCATCTTTAGATCATCAAGTCAATTAGTTACATGCGGCACCCCTAGATTGCATGGATCAATTGAGGCCATTGATGCATCAACTTTAGGTGTTTCAAGTTATATTGATTTTGGCAACTTGGGTGCTAGAAAGTTATGTTGTCACCTTTGGTTCATTTGGTTTTTTAGGCAAAAAGAAAGCATCAACCTTTGCCAATGGTGCATTTGCATCAACTTCTTCTACTCAAGTTCTTAATTTTGGAAAACTTATAAATAAGAAGACCAAAAAAAAAATTAAAAAAAGGGTGTTCAAAAAATAATGAGCTGCCCAATTTCTTTGGGTTAAATTTGTGTTAAGCCCTACATGCAAGATCCACATGGTGTGCTACAAGGTTTGTGCCATGGTTGAAGATAAGGAAAAACTTTTGAACCTTAAATTGGATGGTTTACAAAAACATGTTGGAAAAAAAAAAAACCCTAACTCCTCATCCAAGAATTTTGGTGGGTGATTATTATATCAACAATGACAACCAACACCAAAAAAATGAAAGGGTTCATAACCAAGGTTCATATTCTATTGTAGAGTCAGTGGTCAACGGAATAAAGGTTGAAAAGAAAAAGAAAATGTCCAATTTGTGACAATTTTCCATTTGTTGAAACAAGGCAAACCCATGTTTGATTTTTAAACATATCAAAAGTCTATTTGACTTCTTGAAGTACACCACACCCAAGAAACACTAAACAAACTCAAGTGGTTAAAATATGGCAGTTGCCATGCACAATGTCATTTTGAAGCAAATTATATTGTTAGTCCAACATACTAAATTCATTTTAGTTAGTTGTGGTGAAGTCACCACTTTGGACAACCCATCCTAATTTTATTGTCCAAACTTCATCATCCCTAACCCTTATTGCAAAGATTGAGGGTTTATTTTTTTCTATGTACACCTATACTACATCCAATCCCCAAAAAAACACTTGGAGCACACCAAATTGGTTGAAATAACTAAGTTTAAAATTTTGTGGATTTGGTGGGGTAAAATTTAATGTGTTGCCAATAGTTTAGTACCATGAACCCACCACATAAATGGACTATGCTACCTTTTGTTTCAAGGTCACAAAAACTACACAAAACTAACAAGGCACTAAAGTTATGTCCATGGTCATTAAAGAGAATTGGGCAACTATATGTCAATATGTAAAACACCAATGCACTTCTACAAAAAAGGTTTCATAATTGAGCTTGATTTATAATATTTCCAATGCAAGCTAAAGCTCATGAATGTTATTGACATTATTTACCCTGAATACTGGGTGCAACCATAAACTACCTTAACATTCCTTAAGCATCTGCAAATTTTTAAATCACATTATGTTATCACAAGATCATTCAACCAAATGGCAAATCACATGTGCCCTTATTAGATCATATTTCACTTGAACAATAATTTAGTTTTTTTATGACCACCATGTAATCCAATATTGAAGTTGCCTTGAAAGCTCCACATGATTGCAATCCCAACCACTCAAATGTGGAGAAGGTTTACCTCTAGTGTGATTTTGAAAAATATATATTTTTAATATTTCAAACTTGTTGAATTTGCAATCATTGTTGTTCTAGGGAATGTCGAAAATGAATGTACCTTTTCTACCATCATTTTTATGAAGTCCAAATTGAGGAACCATCTAACAACTAATCTTGATTTGGTTGTTAGCATGTATGTTCAATGTGTTTTTATTCTACAAACGTTTCCATTCCACATTCCCAACATAAAAAGCAAATCTCACTATGGGTTGGGATTATAAAATTTTAAAACAATTTACATGGCATTTTCATGAATCTTACTTCATGCATTCAAACAAGCTCATAAGTCTTAAATCCATGAATTTTCCCATTCAATAATGAATACAAATAAGAATGTTAGTATTAATATTTTTTGTTTACAAGTCCACCTTCAATTGTAACATGGCAATGTCCTTTTCTAGACTAAGGTTCAACTCCCTTGAAAAGCATTGCATTAAATATGCCATCACAAAAAACTTTGTGACAAATGCATCTTCAACTTTGGGTTTTAAAAGTGTCAAAATTTTAAATCATTTTCATCTAATTATCGTTTTAGATTTGTAATAAAATCTTCTACCCAATATAATGTCTACTCCAACAATGCAACCACTTTCAAAAAGGTTGTACCATGATATAGTAGCTTAAGACTTCCAACTTTAATCAGTATTTTGCCTTAACTACCCTAATTTGATGTTTTGTTAAAGCTACAACAAGAAGTCATAAACTCACAAGCTAGAGGAGTTGAAGTGCCTACTACAACATTGAAGTCAAGTAATTCATTGAATTGAGGAAGGTAGTGAACTCAAGGACCAAAGAAATGAATAGGAAACCAAAAAAATATTTTTTCCTTTAAGTTTTTCTTTTTTGATTCAATGGCACAATTTTTTATTGGAATGTGATGACCATTCTATTACACACATGATGCATTCTCATTTTGCATGGACTTCCCACCAACTTTATGCATGCTCTATTTGGAGGTAATTTACGTGTATGGGTATGTGTATGTTTGTTATATCACCAATTATTTGGCATTTTGCTTTTGCAAAATGTCTAAAGATTTATTTGTGAACATGATCTAATGTGCATTAAAAGTTAGGTCTAAGATGTGTCCTTGGTTGTCCAAAACTACAAACTTACAGTTGATTGATATTGACATTTATGGGCATTCAATAATATACAATATATTATCATGTGAACAACAAATAACAAACATTGAAAAGTTTGTACTCAAGAACTTTGAAATTGTATTGTTCAATTGTCCACCAAGTTCACTTTGGTCATGACTCATGAAAATGTTAGAGAACTTAGTTGCTATTTACAATAATAATGAACATTGAAAAGTCTTTATTCAATAGCTTTGATATTGTATTGGTCAATTATCCACCAAGTTCACTTTGATCATGACTCATGAAAATGTTAGAGAACTTAGTTGCTATTTACAATAATAATGAACATTGAAAAGTCCTTATTCAATAGCTTTGATATTGTATTGTTCAATTGTCCACCAAGCTCACTTTGGTCATGACTCATGAAAATGTTAGAGAACTTAGTTGCTATTTACAATAATAATGAACATTGAAAAGTCCTTACTCAATAGCTTAGCTTTGATATTGTATTGTTCAATTGTCCACCAAGTTCACTTTGGCCATGACTAATGAAAATGTTAGAGAGAACCTAGTTGCTATTTACAATAAGACTCTCATCAAATTGCTAAAACTTTGACCCTTGCCTCTCAAAATTGCTTCTACCAATAACAAGTCCATGTTACCACAACTAAAAGTACCACCATCCTTATATGCACCCCTAAAAAATTAAAAATTAAATTAAATTAAAACATAATAGCTCTTTAAAATATTTTCACTTGGTATTTTACCACCTCAGTCCACCTAGCCTAAAAGATAGGGACCAATTTAACAACAATGAAAAAGCCCCCCCAACATAAAAAAATAAAAATAAATTAAAAAAAAACAAAAACAAAACAAAACAAACCCTAATGTGGTACCCAGAGTGTACCTGTTATGTGAATTTTAGATTTCTTTTACGCTTCTTCTTCTACTACTGTCCCAAACAACGCAAAAGAAAGACTGGAAGAAAAAGAAGGAGGAGACGACGACGACGACGACGACGACGATATGTGTGCGCGCGTGCACAGGCGCTTTGCTTGCTTGCGAGAACGGAGATTTTGGGCGCTGCCTGCCTGCCTGCCTCTCGCTCTCGATCGCACCACGCGCCCGCCCGTCGCACCAAGCTGACTACACATTCCAGACTTCTTACTCTCTTGCAAGAAACAATAGCTTATGAAAATCTGTCTGCAAATCAGAACAAACCAATTGTAGACTGGATCTTTGGAAAAGTACCCAACAACTTTCTCGTATGATCCGTGACGCAAGCGGAGGAGAAGGAGAGGAAGAGGAAGAGGAAGTGGAAGAAAACTAAGAGAAGTTGAAAGAAAGACAACCAAAAATACACGGAGACTCCAGGGTATTGTGTTGAGAAACAATGTTTAAGAAATGAATGAATGAGGTCCGGGACAACAAGGGGAGAGAGAGAGAGAGAGAGAGAGGAGAAGGTGGGTGTGTTTGGGTGGATAGAAAAGTTGAGAAGATTGCATGTTGAGGAAGGAGGGGAGAGAGAGAAAGGATTGAAGATTGAGAGAAGCTGTTGTAATGGCATTGGGCCACAAGAATGGATCGGTAACAGCAGTAGCAGCAGCTACAAAATTTCGTCGCGGCGTTACTTCGAGCTGGCAGCAAGAGCGGCGACAGTGGCACAAGGTCAATGATCGCAAGGAAGTGGCAGCAAGAAGAAGAAGCGACGACTGTGGCCGCGGCACGGCAAGCTCTTTGTCGTCGTCGTCCGTCGTCACCCCTCCAGCAACTGATCGTCCCGTTCTCTGTGTCCTCAGGTCGACGCACAAGATGGCTTTCTCGCATCGTCAACGGTTGCGCAAAGCAGGTGAACTCCTGGAACCGCAGCTGAATTCCTTCGACCTCTCTCCTCCCAAGCCCCATACTGTAAAACCCAACGTCACCTTCTCTAACCGGCAGCGCCTCAGAAAACGTGGTCTGCTGAACAAGAAGACAACCTCGTCCGTCGAGGACGAAGTCTTCGATTTTGTGGAGCAGCTCTTCCCAGGTGCCAGAGCCGATTATCCCCCCTCCTCCTCGTCCTCCTCCTCCTCCTCCTCGAACAACAGCAATGGCGACTCCTCCGGGAGCATGGAAGCAGCAGCCATGGCCGATGATGATGGGATCCGTCACACCACCAACGCTGCTGCTGCTACTGTCCCAGAGTTTCCAGTAGCCGATGATGCAGAGAACAACAACGGCTCAGAACAGGACTCTGAAGAAACAGTAGCAATGGGTGCTAGAGAACAAGCTGCACAAGAGAGAAGAAGAAGAAGATGGGGCTTCAAGCTGAAACTAGGGCCCAACGGCAGAAGGTTACTGAGCGGAGCCATAGCTGGAGCTTTCTCAAGAACTGCAGTGGCACCATTGGAGACCATCCGCACGCATTTGATGGTTGGCAGCCATGGCCATTCGCTCCCTGAAATCTTTCACTGGATCATCACCAACGAAGGATGGCCTGGGCTTTTCCGTGGCAACGCCATCAATGTCATTCGCGTCGCCCCCAGCAAAGCCATCGAGGTTAGTGTTGTTGTTGCTCTCTCTCTCTCTGCTTGCTTCTATTCCCCAGTGAAAAGCTTCAAACAAGCATTCACCCACGAGCAAAGCAAGCAAGCAAGCTCGATTGCAAACCGCATTTCTTCACGTTTTTTCATAATTTTTTTTCTTGGGTGAGCTTCAGATCTGGCAGAGTTTTTCTTCCTTTGTCGTTTTTCAATTTCTTTGCTGTTGACATCTTCCTCCTAACCCTATCTGGATCTGTTGTTTGTTTTCCTTCTGAACAAAAGTTGAGCTTCCTAACCCTAACTGGATCTGTTTCTTTTTTTTCCTTCTGAACAAATGTTGAGCTTCCTAACCCTAACTGGATCTGTTTGTGTTTTTCTTCTGAACAAAAGTTGAGCTTCTGATTGGAGATTGTACCTCTGTTTGTTTTCTTTTCTCTTAAACAAAAGTGGAGCTTCTGATGGGAGATTGTGGCTTAATATCTTGCATTCTTCTTTGCAGCTCTTTGCATATGATTTTGTGAAGGCATACCTGAGTCCAAAGGATGGGACACCAGGCAAGCTTGCATTTCTGCCAGTATCACCAATTGCAGGCTCCTGTGCGGGCATTTCATCAACTGTGTGTATGTACCCGCTTGAGCTTCTCAAAACTCGCCTCACAATTCAGGTAGGTATTTTCCAATTCCTAGTGTTTCCAACTCGCTGGTTTGAAAACTTGCCCAAAGTTCAAATCTCTCAAAAGACATCAGGGATTCAGTGATGCATGACCTTCTACATGGAATCCTTCAGAACATGGAATCCCTAGAACACATAAAATATAGCAATGAAATCTCGACAGCATTGTTGTGCTGAATTGTTACCCTCAAACATGGAACCCTTAGATCTGAACAACAGAGTCAAAAGCAGAAAGAGAGAAACATGTTGCTTGAAGAAGTCTTAGAGGGTTCAACAAACACAATCTCTCATGGAAGGAAATCGAACTGAAATCTCTTTTGGTTTTGTGATCAATCAGCCTGGTGAGTATCAAGGCATTTTGCATGCTCTTTGGAGGATAGTATCTGAAGAAGGTGTTTTGGAGCTTTATCGAGGCCTTGCTCCAAGTGTCATTGGAGTGATCCCGTATGCTGGTGTCAACTATTTTGTGTATGATTCATTGCGTTCACTTTACAAGAGATGCAGTAAGACAGACAGGGTTGGGAACATACAGACATTGCTGATCGGCTCGCTTGCTGGAGCAATAGCCAGCACGAGCACTTTTCCTCTAGAAGTGGCACGCAAGCACATGCAGGTCAGGATCCCTACACTGACCCCATCTTCCACAATTAGACTCTACTACAGCCTCAACAAATCATGTGTGTCACATCAATTTCATCAAAGTTTTTTTATAACCTAAGATCTCAAGCATTTTGGAGTCGTCCATATCCACCCTGTGAACATGTATTGCTTCATCAACCTTAGAACCCTAATCCCTTTCCACATGTGTATGTTTGAATGAACCTTGTTTCTAGCATGATTTGTTTCATGGGTGGTGCTTTGATTCAAGGCCTAGCTTGTTTATTACAAGCAAGCAAAATTCATGAAACAGCTTTGGGGATCAAAGCAAAGCTCTGAAAATGTGATCTGTATGGGTTTTACCTCAGAATTGAAACTCAAACAGGAAGTCATGTCCTTTGAACATCTGTTCCCTAGAGAGAAAACAAGCCAAGGAGTGGATGAGTCTTTTGTAGGACCTTCTGGAAGGTGCAGAGAACAGAGAACTTCTCAGGTTGGAAAACTAGAAAACAGTTTGGGGTCATCACCTTCCACCTAAGAGACATGATGCTGAAACTTTGGAGTTTGATTCTTTTGTGCAGGTAGGGGCATTGAAGGGGAGGGTAGTGTATAAAGGCACATTAGATGCACTTAGGGGAATTGCAAAAGAGCGAGGCTTGAAGGGTTTGTATAGAGGTTTAGGACCCAGTTGCCTTAAGCTCATGCCAGCAGCAGGTCTCTCCTTCATGTGCTATGAAGCACTAAAGCATACCCTCTTGGAAGAAGAGCTAGTTTGATTCTTCCTGCTCTCTGTCTCTGTCTCTCTCCTTCCCTTCCTGATAGGACATTCCCTTTGGCACTAATCAGAGTCTCTTAAGAAAGTAGGGGATATTTGAACAAAGACAAACTAGAGCCGTTTCAGGTGGCAAGTTATTCAATTGGTGTATTTTATGAGGTTGCAACAAAGCATTAGCGCAGATAAAATTTCCTCATGTGTTTCGATCAGATGCTGTCATTGAACAGCACAACAGCACAAAGGGACCAAAGCTACTTCAGACAAGTTGTTGAACCGGCAAAATTTGCCAAGAAGTCCAAATGAAGCCCCATCTTACAACCAGTGTGGTGATTTGTGAGGTATTCTCCACTCTTGAAACTACTCCCTTCTGTCATGGGGATGGACACTCAATTTCTATCTTAGCAAGGCAATCACTGCAGAGACGCAGAGGCTGGCTTGGTTAAACTTAGCACCAGTCTTCCTTACAAAATTCAGTTCTTGAACGCACCAAACCTAGATCTCTCTTAACACCCATAACATTCTCTAAGATCTCGGCTTTGCCCATCCTCCTCCTCCTCCTCCTCCTCCTCCTGGGTGATTGGAATTTGAGACTCATCCCAAAATAAAAACACCCATCATGTCCTGAAGACATTTAAACAATACCTGTTATCAAGTAGGCAGAAACCCAAATCACTTTTGCTTCTCAATCTCTGGAACTTGTCACTGCCATGCCTCAATTCTCCTTGTAATATGCACTGCAGTACATCAGATGTTTACTTGCATGGGCACCGCATTCGAAAGTTTCTTCACTTGCATATTTGAATTGCAAAGCGCTTTGCGCAAAGCAACGCATCCTTCCTTCTCTATCTTTATTAGTATGTCCTTGTGCCCTAGCCTCACATTTCAAGAATGATGGAACCCAGGTAGGCCTTTCATGGTTCGTGATTTGCATTTGACATTTGTAGAGTCCATAGGGTTTAGACAAATCACAAAGTTTTACTTGAGAATTCAATATGAAAGATGTAATTCGTTCTTGTGATGTAGTTGTGAAATTAAAGGACGATGTAGAATGATATAACCACAATGACAATATGATTTAGGTAAACAAGAAATTGTGTTGGCATTTGTTGTGCATTAAGAAATGTATTTATTATTGTTTTAGGTTGTTGAGTTACTTTTGGGTGTTTAGGGTTTATGAAATGATATTCATGTTACTTTTGAATATTCATGATATTTTTTTGCATTTCATATCTTACTATTTTGTACATTTTTCTTAAGTGTAAAGTAAAATAATTTATTTTTGTGCATGGATACGAAATAAATTATGCATTGATTTTAGCTTGCCATAAATGTTCTAATAATAAATAATGTGTTCTCATGTCAATAATGTTCCTCTTTAATAGTATAACTAGTTGTGTTTGCCCCACACATCTTTAATAAAACCTAAAATCTTACATGCACGTCTACTATCTTAGGGCAATAATAAATTTTTATAACATAGAAAGCAACAACAATACAAACAAATTAATCAATTAAAAATGAATTTCATTATGATTTTTGTTATTGAATCTTCATCAAAGCCTTATTGAAGTTTTTAAAATAACTTCAAATCAATTAAAACATTTATATCTCCAAAAAATATATTAATATATTAATAATTTTAAAATTGACGTGTTTTATTTTAATCAATTCTTGCATAATCTTTCAAATCAATTTTTTAAGAATCTCATTTTAATGAGATTTAAAGGAATTGAAGCTAATTATTTGTATGTTTATCAAACAAACTTCATTTAATTTTTTTGTCATATGAATTGTTTTTTACATTCCATAGTGATATGACACCTCATGATACAAAAAGACAAGTGACAACCCAAAAAAATAAAATGATATAAAGGCATGATTAAATCAATTACCCATGTTCATATTTTGAAAAGAAACCCAACAAGCAGATGGGTAAACTTCAATACAACCCATTAATTGGATGGGTGCACCTAAAATCTACACATGCACGTCGATTGATTTGGGGCAATAACAAGTTTTTGAAGGCTTTAACATATGTATAATTTTTCATTCATCTAGATATTATGAAAAAATCATCAAATGACATGTCATGCCACAATTCCATGCATGTAAAGGTTGAGGGGATTTTCTTTTTCTTTTTCTTTTTTCACATGGGAAGTGAAGGAAAATGAAATTGATACATTCCATATTTAATATTGACATGTTTATCTATGACAATGGATTTGAGCATCTCAAAGGGTTACATCCAAAATAGAAACAACATTTGTTATACTTTGTCAACAAAATATTCAATATCAAAATGACATATTTGCAACATTTGAAATGCATAATAATCCATGATCATGTTCATTACCTTTATTATGAAATTTCATAACAAATAGAAGTTTTTAATTATACAAATAATGTATCATTAGATCTTTAAAAAAATTCCACAAATTGCTTTCAATAATCATGATACCATGCAAATGCCACAAGATTTTTTCTTACTAATTTAATATCTTTTGTTTCTAAACTTTCAAATGCATATCTTGAAAATATGTGTTTTTCAATTTGCTTAAAATCACAATATTTGCTTACATTCATAAAGCCTTTTCAAATAATGGGTGCATATTGAAGAATGTCAATATGGTTGATAATTGTATTGACTATTATTGTATCTTGTAAGAGAAAAAAAAATTCAAGAAAGTTAAAACCTATTGAAGAGCACAATGTAACAAAAACATATGAAAATTTTGAAGCAAACATGTTGCTCAAACAAGATTATCAATCCACCTTCATATCTTTCTAATTCACCCAAACCTTCTAACGAGATGACTACAAGAACATGATAGATCCTCTAGGAAGAATCTAAAGGAGTACGTTCATAAGTTATTTCTTGCCTTTCAATATTTAGAATTCTTTCTTGCACTTTATAAGTTGTTAAAGGTGGATTGGTTTGATTGACAATGTTGTTTGATGAGTTTACATGAGTATACATTTGATTTTAGCTTGTTGTCAATCCCAATGGCTAAGTTGTTTAGAATAAAAACAATATAAATGATAACTATCGGAATGATGAAAAACAATTACATTTAATCCCCAACAAACAAGAAATGTTTTCATTTTTTCTCCCACTATGAAATTTATTTTGTTATTGGCCTTTTAGTGCATTTCACATTGCATTGATCCTTGAAGATGGATATCATCATCTATTATCAAAAAAATGAACTTCATTTTGTTAATGGATTTTTTAGACTATATGAATGAGAGGAGAATGACATTGAGGTCATTTTATGTTTCATTTCCTTCTTTTTTTCATTTATAGAGATGTACACTACCTTTATTTTTCTTTTCCATTTTTAGGTGTTGCATTTTGGTTGCAAAACATAGACCACGATGCAATTTGGGTTTTATTGAGTGAAGTTAGGGAAACATTTGTTATAGTGTGACCTTGTTGTAACAAACATGTATTTGTGGTGTCATTGTTGTGGGGTGGTTGCCTGTAGCTTAAAGGGCACAAGGTATTTTGATTTGAACTTGAATCCCTTGGAGCATCAAAGCGTTATTGATACTTTTACAACATGTAATTTATGGGACCACTTGTCAAATGCTACCTATGATTATTGCCCAACATGCATATCTTGCTAGAGTTTTTGTACACATGTTCTCCATCTACAAGTTTTCTCTCATAACTTGTAAGTGGAGAACATGCAAGAATACCCCTCATAGTATCATCATTAGGGACCTTATAATCAATGGGTTTGGCAATGTCTCAATTGTGCTTCATTTCTACTAAAAAAACTAAAGAAAGAAAAAATGGACATAATGATGAAAGTCAACCTCAAGATGTGTCAAGACTTCCCCAATTAGGAGGTGGAAAAACTAGCAATCGATTAAAAGCTAGTGAAGGAAACATCTTACCATTATAGTGAACTTCACTAGTGAAGCATGAAAGAGGCAAAATGGGTAAGTTTTAGAAAGTTTGTATTAATTAGATCGTTATTGATTTGTGTGCAATGAATGTGGAACAAAGTTGGATAAAACACAAAATGATCAAAAATCTCATCATGTTGACATAACAATGTAAAATAATAATTGACATTGTTCAAGAGTGAATGAATAATGTTCACAATTCATACAAGGGGTAGAAGCATATTATAGTGGATTTCAATCAAGTTTTGTTGTATATAACTTGAATTCATTTGAGAAATTTAGCAAAAATAAAATGATTAATTGAAACACTTATATTTTAATCCTCTTTGCTTTGGAAAAAAAATACAATAAAAATATCAATATTTAATCAAACGTGAACTTTGCGATGAAAAATATATCTAAAATTTAAAAATTATGATTATGAACTTTTTTGTTTTCATTGGAGTTGAAAAACATATTTACAACTTTGGAAGAGGAGGAACTTTACATTTTTCTAGCATGTCTAGTGGTGCTTTACTCTTCGTAACCCTGTTGGACATAACCAAAATACGGGTATCACCCTCAGCTGCCACCTTGGGTGATACCCTTATTCTGGTGAGGACCTTGACAATTGGGCCTTACCTACCTACCTACCAACCACAATTCAACATGGTGCCAACTGTGGTAGGTACTGAGGGGGGTAGTAGAAGAAGGTACCTAATTGGGTGGGGTGAGGGGGGGGAGGAAGAATGATAAATGTGATAAATTGTTGTTGTTGCTGCTGACAAAAGAGTGTCATGACAAAAGGGATTTCTATCATTAGCAGCAGCTAATGAAGCTGAGTAATGTGATAATGGAGGAAGAGGAAGAGGAGGAACCCACAAACCTTCAAAGGCTTCCCTTCTTCATCACCACACACTTGGCAGAATTTTTGTAGAACCTTCAACACTTGGCATGCTTGGACATGCCCCATCTAGCACCCAATGAATGAGTGATTGAGTGCATTCAGTGACTTCCAACTGTCAGTTGACAAGTGCAGAGAGAGAGGGAGCCAAAGAGTTTGAAAACCCATCATCTCAACTGCTTATGAAAGTCCATGAGGTTTTTTTAAGTTTTGATCTACCACAAAAACAACAACAAAAAGTATTCTAATTTTCACTATGATACCTATTTGACATGTGAGGAAATTTTTTTCTTCTTCTTCTTCTTCTTCAGAGTTGGACATCTCCCACAAGAAACATTTGTGTGGGTCCCTTCCTTCTTTCATTGTACACTTAGTAGTCTAGTAGTGTTCATCGAATAATCTTTGCATCAAAAGTGGAGCTCAAGGAAAGTGGAGAAGTGGACTTCAAATTGAAGAAGTCGGACTAACAAAGTTGATAAAGATAAGCACTACTTTTTTTTTATTTTTAAAAGGGGCTTAAAGTGGGTTTCAATTGCTTTTGAGATTTTGGTAGCTCTTCTTTTGGGTTGTGAATCCAAAGGAAGAGGAGGGAAAGATACTTGATAGCAAGGAAAAAAAAAGAAAAAAACCCACCCACCTTTAATCACTAGATGATAAACCCTAGTACCACCTTTTTATCACTAGATGATAAACCCTAGTAACACCTCTTTATCACTAGATGATAAACCCTAGTAATACCTTTTTATCACTAGACGATAAACCCTAGTAACCCATGAGCAAAAAATATAGAAGGCACATGGTTATTTATAACCTTTTCATCCACTTTTCTATCAAGCCCAATGGAATAGTATTAGACCATGGTCCTATAAAACCTTGCATGCAACTTTTTTTTTTTAATCAAGCACAAGGGAAAAGAATTAGATAATAATAATTCCATTCTTGCCTTGAAAATTTGCATTCTATTCATTCCCATAAAGGAGTTGTGTGTGTGTGTGTGTGTGTGTATGTATGTGATATTGAGGATATAACTCACAAGCAAGTAGAATGATGCTAAAACCAACCCTTTGGGTTATGGCCATGTATCCACTACCTTTCCTATAATTTTTATTATATCCACCTTTTGTGAGACACTACTCTTTGGTTTGCTCTCCTTGTAGCACATAAAATTTCAAAAGGAAAATGTAATTCTTTCTAATCACAAACATCTTTAATTTGCAAATATATGAGAAATTTATTGTTTCATTACAAAATTGCGATTACATGCTTTGTCAGTGCATGCATGTCAATAATTGCGATAAAAAAAATATTTCAAAAATATTTTAAAATAATTTTTAATTAATTAAATTAAAAAAACCCACTCGTTGATTCATGTCTAGGTTTTAGAAAATTCATACTTTACACACAATCATACTCATCCTCAAGTACTAAGAAAAAAATTATTTGTGCACCGATTATAAGACAATGAAGACTTTTGATCGAAGCATTGGCCAAAGTGAACCAGCAACCCACCAACACACCATGAAGGATGAATGGTAAGTGGTCAGATAACAGTTTTCTGTTGGGTTCCAGTTCCTTAGCTTAACCATGGTGGTTTAGCTCAGTTGCCTTTTCTTTTTTTCTACCTAGCTATTAAACAACCCACACACAAGCAGGTAATTAGTAAGTAGGTAGTAAAAACAGCCCCTTACCTACTACTATGTATAAACCATCTCTACTTACCTACCTAGTAGTTAACCTATTTTCCTGCCTTCCTACCTAGATAGGAGACCTAGTTCCTACAGAATTGGTTACCAAGGTGAAACTAAAATACTAACTCAGGTTGAGGTTCATCCACAATGGAAGTAAGAACAGGCATCCATTGGATGGTGCACTGGTGGGTGCTGGTTCACAATGGCCCCAAGAATCAACTAGAGGATGAATGAATCAAACAAACAATCTAGGTAACAATAATAATAATAATAATAATAAATCTTGCTTATATATTTTTCTTTTTTTATTATATAAAATTTTATTTGAGGTTTGACATTGAAGATTCTAGAGGTTAATTAATAATAATAAATAAATAAATAAATAAATAATCTAGAGGTTAATTAGATTGGTGCACTAGGCTTACAATTCTTAAGAATTCTTCCACTGAATTAAGATGCCTAGCAAATATTCTGCCTGACAAAGGGACCCTCCAAATACAAAGGGAAAAAAAAAAAACATTGCCTCTTCTTTATGTCAGAAGAATCATCACCCAAGGTACCTACCTACCTACCTACCAGGAATATCTGGAATGTTGGAATATGCCAAAACCCAGAACCCCCCCCCATTCATTCTCTCCTCAGAAGTGTGTGTTTTTTTTTTTTTTTTTTTTTTTTTTTTTTTTTTTTTTTTTTTTTTTTTTTTTTTTTTTTTTTTTTTTTAAATTTAT
>Ga0116231_10009606_pt1 | contig 16179 bp, 8 predicted proteins | sample S1TSphgellanicum_2_FD_89695 | JGI IMG/M metagenome (GOLD analysis project Ga0116231, IMG submission 89695) | Host-associated microbial communities from peat moss isolated from Minnesota, USA - S1T2_Fd - Sphagnum magellanicum MG | ecosystem: Host-associated > Plants > Peat moss > Unclassified...
GGTGAGGGTGTGGGGGGGGGGGGGGGGGGGGGGGGGGGCGGTGGAAGAAGCAAGGATTAATAGCCATCGAGATTAATGCACCTTGTCAAGTTAACATATCTAGCGATGATCCCTTCATTGAGATCCTTAAACCCAAAATGTAACAATTTTTTTTTTCCCTATTACCTAACAATTGTCAAATCAATTGAAGCAAAAGCGAGTGTAAGAATTAGGAGGGAAGTTTTCTCAACTTTTTTAATCCAAAATTTGTCCATCCATTGCTACAGTTTATTCAAAGCATCTAAGTATCTAGTGTTATGCAAAATTTGTCCCATCCATTGCTATGGTTCATTCAAAGCATCTATGTATCTAGTGTTATGTGTGCATAATGTGAGACCTTTTTAAGGAAAGTGCCTACACATGCAAAAAAGAAAAAAAACTCGAATTTATTCTTACATAATATGGTTCTTTAGATGTTTACATTCATTTGTGAGGTTGAAGGAAAGGGGATGAACATGAATGCCCTTAAGTATTGTGGAATTAAGTTTGAATTTGTAAATATAATTTGTTAGTACAAATGAAAAAAAGAAGTTTTTCAAACACCTTTCACCCCATAGCTAATTAAATATCCTCGAAGGACAGTTGATTTTTGGCCAACATTTGCCAAAATGGCACAAATTGGTGAAAATTTAGTGCTTTTTGAATTTTTTAGTTGCCAAATTTCCAAAAAAATCTAATTTATTAGAGAAAGCCACCAAGATTCTATCCCAAGTTGTATCAGGTAGCCAAAAATATAGAAGCATACTAGTCTTTTTTTTTTCCTTTTCATGTTTTGTAATCGCCAAATCTGGCTAAATTGTCTTATGGACGACCGTCAGTCAGTCACTTCAGCTACATCACAAAATTGAAAACAAGGGGGTGTGTCACACACCGTGGCCTTGCCATTTACATTAAAAAGGGTATCTTAATGCAAAAAAGAAGAAGAATTATGGAAACTCAAATATTTCACCATGCCAAAAATAATATATATAATCTTCATAAAAAATATCCTCTAAAAGAAACCCAAAAATCCTTCAAGATATTATGACTCTCTAATTAATCTCAAGTTTCAACACAAGCCAAAATACCATCTTTCAATATAATGCTCATATAAAAAATAAATAGACCTATTATTGTTACTGAGGGGCCAAAATCCATTAAGCTACACAAGTTGTGGTTTCGGAGTGCACCTTTAAGATGGATTATCTTTTATTATTATTATTAGTATCATTATTATTACCGGTGGTGTTTTATTTTGTCAAATTTTATTTTATTTTGGTTTTGTTATAGCCAAAATGGAGATGATCCACAGAATGATTTAGCCAGATTTGGCTACAAACTAAATCTGAAAAAAAAAAAAAACAACATTTAAAATTCTGGGTATCACTTATGAAGACTTGCTTATGTGCATGTGCATCATCATCATCATCATCATCATCCTCTCTCCCTATGTACCATATCTATTCTATTCCCTCAACTCCATCATGCTTTGTGGACTTAAAGACTAGGAGCCACACTCTTGTCACCATGGCCAAGTTCAATCTCCAGTTCATGTTGGAAAGCTCATTCAGAAAGACCAGGTAACATTAACCCTTTCAACCAAAAGTTTCCATTGTTGTTCGAGTTCTTCTCAAAGCTGCAGAGCTCCTCCATTCCTACCATTCAGTGATCTTGTGTCATGACTAGAAGAATTACATCCACTGGACAACCCACTGGGAGTACTTGTACAATCTCACAATTGCTCGAACAATCTCATATTGCTTGTACAATCTCATGTGTGCTCTGGTCACAATGTTGCCAGTGGTGCCCACCCATAGCATAGTTTTGGCCATGGCCAAGAACCCAATTGTGCTGCACTATTGATCTCTCCAGTGTGAGGATGGTGATGTTGGGTGCAGCTCCTCTGGGTAAAGGATCTGGAAGATGAACTCCAGGATCTGCAATTACCAGATGCAGTCATTGGACAGGTAAAAGTACAAACCCAATGTCCACCGCTTTGTAAACCGGCTATCTCAATGCATGTCTTTTGTGTGATCAATGATGCTGGAAGATCATTCTCTCTATCTTCAAAATTTTGCTAGTGTAGCTACTGTCTTTTGGCTCAACCTCTCCAAATGTTCCTTCTGAGTAGTGCAGAGGTAATTATTAACATGCTCCTGCGACTTCATATTTAGTGTGAAATCTTTGTGCGAGTTGTTTGTTTGTTTGGTGGCAGGGATATGGAATGACAGAGGCTGGTCCTGTTCTTGCCAAGTCTTTGGCATTGCAAAGACACCATTCCCAGTTAAATCAGGCTCGTGTAGGACAGTGGTCTGCAATACTGAGGTGAAGATTGTGGGCAATGAGACTGGTCTTTCTTTGACATACAACCAAATTGGCGAGATTTGTATCTGTAGACCTGAATGAAAGGTTCCATCTATTCTAGCCTTGTTTGCCATGAACATGTGACCACTTTCTTCAAGTGGGAGCAAATTTATTATGGCAGCCATTCTGTGGACATGTGGAACTGCAATTTTGTCGAACTTTACCCAATTAGATTAGGTGAAGCTGGAAGCAAGTTAAGATAAACAAAGTATTTGAGGTTGTGGGTTTAGGGTTTTGATGGCTATCAATGTGCAGGGTATTTTAACAATCCTGAAGCAACAGCTCACACTATAGACAAAGATGGGTGGCTACATACAGGCAACATTGGCTTCACTGATGAAGGTGAGGAGGTGTTGATTCTAGATCTTGTCAAGGAAATCATCAAAGTGAAAGGCTTCCTGGTAAGAGTTGGCTATACCTAACAGGATACTAAAATATGGAATATTGCCTAGTATACCAGAAAAGGTTTGTTCTGGCCTCAAGGAAATCAATGGATTAAACAATCTGATGTCTATTGTTCTTTAAGAAACTCTTGCTCATTGTTTGGAGATTGGCTATGTGACCCTCTTTCGTGGGTATTTGCAGGTACCACCGGCAGAACCTTAAGCACTTCTTATATCATATGATGGAATCCTTAATGCAGCAGTAGTTCTGTAAGTGCCCGACCACAAACATTGATCCTTTCTTTTTGGGCTGTCTATTACAGTTCCTTTGGGATAAGAGGTGTGACTTAAGCAAGTCATACTTGTACTGAAGAGGTTGGGAAAAGCCTTCTGTTAATATCCACAAGGGTTAAGGCATGCCTGGTCATGTGCAGTCATAATATCAGGAGTTACATGCGACTGATTGGAGATGGGTGGTTATATTAAAGTTATGCAATTTTGTGATGCCATAAGGATGAAAATTCAGGAGAACTCCCAGTTGCATTTGTAGTGCAGGCTCCAGGCTTTCATCTCAGTGAAGACGAGGTGAAGACCTTCATTGCAAAGCAGGTAGATTTCACTTTCTGATCACCAAGTGGAACCCCAACAGGTTCTTGTAATCATTCATTGATGGTTACAAAAGCATTCATTAATGGCAATCTGTCACTGAGAAAGAAAATTTGGCGATAATAAGAGATCCTGCTGCTTTAGGGTTTGGATTACATTCATGGGCAACACTGTAAGTGTTCTCAGCACATAGCCCTCTATGGTCTAGTGTCAGACAATACAGTAAATATTGTTGGAAGTATTCCAGTGAACAGCAAGTTGGATGATGAAGGCTAGATTGTTTCTCCATTCTCCATTTGATTCTACCACTTGCAGAATCCAAAAAACCCTTTGACATGGGTCCCCATGAGGACTGGGTAAATCCTCTGATAAGAATTGAGGGATCTTTGACACTACATTGCATTGGCTTCCCCTGTTTAGTGGGTCAAATTTCATGAGATGCAGAGTTTCCTCCAGAAAATGCTACCTTGGTACAGAGAAATATGTGATATCTTGTGCTGGGGAATTGTGATGTGTGGCATACACTAGCTGGAGCATGACAAACCCTGATTCCATGCTGTGATAATGCAGGTTGTGTTTTACAAAAGGCTTCATGCAGTTTACTTCATCGACAAAATCCCAGTTGTTCCATCTGGTAAAATCTTGTGAGAGGAATTGAGATATAAAGTGTAAAGCAATATTGCTGCTCTCCGTCTGGAATTTTCATGTTAGCTCATGTGCATTTCTTTCTCCCAAGTTTCTGACAGACCATCCCTCTTGGGCTGCAAATCTTATCTAGGGTGCAATCACTTGTGAAACTTACACTAACATGTTAAAGTCTTCAATTGGCTTCCACATCCCCTTCATACCTACGGAGGCCATGTATCTATCTAACCTGGAGAGCAAGTAAGAAGAAATCTGGTCTGGCTGTCAAGGCAGCTCTAGACATAGCAGTGCAATGGGTTTGATGGCAGATCTCATGGTACTGAGAAAGTGTAGTAATTCTGCCGGGGAAAAACCATGGAAGACCCACTTGTTATGCTTGAACAACCACATGGATTCTGATAATGATCTAGACTTCAATTGGCCTGAATTGTGAATCTTTTCACCTATTACCCTCACCTTCCCAGAGAGTTGATTGTGCACCTGACAGTATGCTTTTATGTACAAAAACTGAATGGAAATTATACAATAAGGTGCTAACAAACCCTTGGCAGTGAGCTCATGTAGTACCAGTGCCTTCAACTTCTGTATGCTTCTGGTAATTGCTGGAGCAGAAAATGAAGAGCAGGTGCTACAGAGGGGATAATAGTGCAAATGTGACACCAGAAGAGTAGTAAGGCTTCTCATGACACCTTTACACTTTAGGACAGGACCAACAAACTCTCTAGGGGGAAAGTGCAAGCACTTGCTGCAATGGTGTGGAACAACCTAACAGAAAGAAAAGCAGAAAAATCAATTAGTGGGCAAAATGAAATGCAATGTAAATGTCGAAAATGGAACTGTGGGCAAGGACAAGGCTTTGAACCATGTGGAAATCTTGAAGAGACTTGAATTGGAGTGGAGATGGTAGTTTGACAATCTCAACCGGACTCTGAAAAGGCTTCCCTTGAGGAGGTAACTTCACATACTCCTTGAAGCCTTCAAAAGGATCCCAAGGCATCCATCCCACACTCCGCATAATGGGCTCCAGTTCCTCATGATTACTCACAATATGCAATGTAGGTTTGTGGTAAAGAACGATGTCAAAGCTCACAATTGGGAGCTGCTGCTGCTGCTGCTGCTTGGATTGCGAGGAAACCTGACAACAGTCAATAAGTACACGTGGGGGTGGATTGATCTGAATATCTGTACAGTTTCTTGCTTGCATCCAAATGAAGGAGTTGTTGCACTGCTGTCTCTGTGATCTGAAGGCTGCAGCAACTGTGTTTGTTGGGTTGTCGTTGCTCATGAGAGACGGAATGTAGTGATCAGAGAAGTACTTAGACTTGCACTCAGCTTTAAGCCTCTCTTCATCCTGCTGCAGCTTATCATAATTCCCAAATTCTCCATCTGTTTGCAATTTCTCCAGGATCTCCATAGTTGTGGGCTGCAACATGACCATTCGGATGCAGGTCTCATCAGCAGTTTTTTCCCCATATAAGAGCTCTAGATGAGTATGATCGTTGATCGACTCTGCGATATTGATCTCTGGAATCATGCAGTTTGTGGCGTTTGTTTTACAATTCTTCAAGACTGCAGGAGTCGCATCGGATTCTTCCGGTTTCCGAAGAGCAGTAGTAGTACTTGATCGAATCGCTTCGAAACCCGGGCGTAGAATTGGTCCACCATTGAACCCAGTTCCGCGATCATCATGCCTTGGTGCTGCAAATAAAACACGAATTGCTATAGAGCAGTGAGAAGAAGATCTCCATCTGTGGAAGACAGTGTCCTCTTGAATTGTTCGCACTGAGTCCTTGAGTTCCTCCAGTAGCAGGGGTAATTGCAGCATGATCCCTGCTCCTGGCAGCGGCTGGAAGCGAACATGATCCGGCTGTCGCAGCAGCAGCAGCTTCTGTACTCCGGCAGAAGTTCTGGACATCCCCAAGAACAGTACGCCTGGAGCATTACAACGGTCGATCTGTCGTCCATGGTTGCTGCAATTCATGTAGTACTGACCGCATTGCTGCTTCCAGAATGCAATTATTCCCGCAATCAGCCTCATGGATGAAGTGGAAATGCCGTCACACACAAAATTCTTAAGCTCAACGTTGATGATGGATCTTATGCTATCTATCACTACTACAATGTCCGGTGCTCTCATACCTCAAGAAAGCTAAAATTCTACAAAATTCTTTCTGATCAAACTAAGTAGTGGGATTTGTTGTGGCCAATTACCTGAAATTCTCTCTCTCTCTCTCTCCTTCACAATTCTTCTCAACAGCTTGATGAAACAATTTTGCTAATCACTTTGAAATGGGTCTCTTTTGTTGGCAAGTTATGATCATCTTCTTCACACTGTTGATGATTTCCACCAAGAATTTGATTACCAGGATTTTCAGCATTTGCTAGAATTTGAACTCCAACAAATTTTTTTTATTATTCATTGGGCAAGCTCTCAATCCACTACTCAACTCTTCAATTGCAAAATTTTCCTGACACTGCAATCCATCATCTAAGGTGATCTGATGAGCCCAATTACTAGTTTGCTGGAACCATCATCATCATGATCAACAACAACAACAACAACAACAACAGCATTGCTTGAAGCAACTCATCATCCTCCAATACCACATGGACTCTGCCAGGGGAAGAGGGCAGGGCAATCCAGACTTCTTCTTCTTCTTCTTCTTCTTGCTTGGGTCGGTCAAACTTGTTGGCCTCGGTTGGAAAGCGCCACTTCTGTTTGTGTGTGTGTGTGTGTGTGTGTGTCTGTTTTCCCAACTTTGAATTTCAAACTTTTGCATGAATTAATTACCAAATTAAATAGGTGGGTAATATAATTATTATTTGGATGTAATTAGCATTAGTTAAATGAATTATTTAATTTTAAATAGGTAGTTAATTTAATTATCATTTGGATGCAATTAGCATTAATTAAATGAATTATTTAATTTTAAATTAGGTAGGTAATACCATTATCATTTGGATGTAATTAACATTAACTAAATGAATTATTTAATTTTAAATAGGTAGGTAATTTAATTATCATTTGGATGCAATTAACATTTAATTAAGTGAATTATTTATAGGTAGGTAATTTATTTATCATTTGGAAGCAATTAACATTAATCAAATGAATTATTTAATTTTAAATAGGTAGGTAATTTAATTACCATTTGGATGCAATTAGCATTAATTAAATGAATTATTTAATTTTAAATAGGTAGGTAATTTAATTACCATTTGGATGATTTTTTTATAAAAAATTGGCCCCCCAAAACCAACAATTAACCAAATTTTGCAAGCAAAATCAACCTAATGAATGTGCAGGAATTTCATATGGCTTGGCTTCTATTCTTAAACTCATTAGTGAGCTCAAGTGATTTTTTGGGGACAAAAAAAAAATTGGGAGTTTTTTTGGGGAGAAACTAATGTGTTTTTTCTACTGTAAATTAAATTATTAGACTACTTTTGCTAATTTTTTGGGAGGAAAATTCGCTAGAGTTTTTATTCAACAAAATGGAGGATGAAAAACTGGGTAAGCTCCCCTTTCTATCTGTTGGGTATCACAGAAAAATAATTAAAAAGAAATAAAAATGCACCAATTATTCTACCGGGGCCTGTTCCCAGCATACGCAACGTTCCCCACCATTGATTCACATCACTATTGCGTTCCCATGGTTGGTTCACTTGGCAAATGGGAATTGCCATAACCAAAAGTGGAATTAGCAGACAACCCACCTCTCTCACTTAGGGAAAACCCTAAAAAAAGTAGCTGAATGTCAAAGAAAATAACCTTGAAATAATGCTTTTAAGGATCTTGGAAAATTTATGCCTTAAATTTACAATTTGTGAAAACATTACAAATGTGTAGATTTCATTTATGGATGATAGGGAAATCTAGAAAGTTGCAATGGCTAGGGTTTCATCCATCTTATTGGTCTTGTAGGAGGAATGGGTAGGCTTGCTTAGGGTTTTTTAGGTATGGACACCCATTGTTTGCTTATCCATCCCATTGATGTAAATCATCAAAACCATGCCATTTGGATGACTTTGATGATTGTAGCTATTGTTCAAGAAGCATGTTGTTGTTGTTTTTGTTTTGTTGTTGTGTGGTTGCCCTCTTCTTTCTCTATTGGTATTAGTAAAAGACACACAAACGAGTACCTACATCAAACATGGTAGAATTGGGCCATGCCATGCCTTTAGAGCATCTCCATTGTTGGCTTTAAACGCCCTTGCAATGGTAAGTTGTAGTGTTGGCTATTCTATTCCAGCTTGAATTCACAATGTCAATAGACATCATGTGTCAAGGCTTTTAAATAGGTACCATCTTTTCTTGATGCTTGTAGTACCCTAACTTGTTATATTGTAGTACTCAACATTCAAATCCATTTGAATATGCTTTATTGAAGCTCGTTACTCTAAGTTAATGGATATTGTCTTGCTGATCCCATAACATTGCAATAATCTCTTGTTCACATGAGTTGCCAATGTGATTCTCTCAGATAGTGGCAAGTCTTTTGTTGTAGGCTTGTTCACTTTAGGGGTTTCGAAAGCACTTGGTTTGTCATTGCCAAGGTTAGTAGTGATCACAGAAGTCTTGGAATTTGACAACTATTTGGTTGATGCAATTGCACTAATCAATGAATTTCAAAGAAAATGTAGCCAACTACTTCAAAAGCATGCTATTATTTGTCGTTCTGCATCACAAGGATCAATTGGTGATTGATCAAACGATGCCAATGTAAGATTCTAACTTTCATACAAATTGCAACATATAATGTACTACTTTTTGGTTGAATATTTTAGACAAATCAAAGTCTTTGACTTGTTTGCCATTTGTTATTGGATTTTGAAAGATATACTTGACCATTTCAATTTTCCATGGATCATGTAGGTGGAATAACTTTCGGATCCTCCAAAAATCTATAAATCTAAAGTAGATGGGTGGGGATTTGTCTCTTCTTTTGTCCTTTTGTTGCAAAGGGGGAGATTTTGTAATCCTTATTGAGATTTTCATTTGCAACCTTTCATGTAGCAAGATCTAACACCATGATCTTGGTACACTCTTGTTCCAAGTTTGGTGGATTGCACATGCTTCATAATTCAAACCAAGAATAGGGATGAATTTCCACTCATAAATGTTCTCACAAGTCATTTCCTTGTGAATATGATGTTCCAAGTGAACATTAGCATTACATGAACAAAATTTGAAAAAGAAAGAGAGGTCATTGAAAGTTAAAATTCATTATGAAATTACCATACATGAGTGTATAGCCACAATAGACTATTTGCTTGCCCATGAGTTTCAAAAAGAAATTCCACCATTAGCTTCAATTTTGAACTTGTTTGTCTATCTTTGCATGCAAGCTCTGAATCCAAAAATGAAGGTATTGAATTATAAACAAAGCTCCACATGAATCAAAAAGCATCTTGTGATGGTTTGTCTACACACACCATGTTACTTTTTTCCTCACAAGAAAAAGGAGATGCAAAGAATCTTCTTTATGATTAAATGTTCAATTTAATAACATGGCTAGGGTTGTTTCTTAGTGTTTAGGCCTTCACTAGTGTGGCCTATGCCATTAGCCCATGTGTGAGCCCATTACCAAATAGGGAAACTCAATATGTGAACATTGTTTTGCAATGTATGTATGGATTTTTTGAACAACCAAATATGAAAGGAAATCATGTTTGAATTGAATGGTAAGCCTTCAAGTGTTACCACATTCTCAACTGATTTTTCCTTCCAAAACTTGGTTTTTTGGACTTTATTTGAATTTTCAGCTGTAGAAATCGCTTAAAAATCAATGTCTCCATATTTTAAATCCAAATCTTACCAAATAAATTCCATTAAATCTTCTCATCAAGATCTTTCCAACAACACCAAAGGCACATTTCAATTCTTCCAAAATTTTCAGTTACAATTTAATTTGATTTTAAGTGAAGAAATCATTCAATATTCAAGAACTTTTGCACCACAAGTCCAAATGTCATGGAACCAAGCCCATGCACCCCTCCTCATCAAGAGCTTTCCAAAGACACCAAGAACATGATTTGAAGCATCCCAGTTCAGTGGATCTCATAATTACAAAACAAAACAAAATAAAACAAACTATCATCCTTCACAGATAGATTATCCTACACAATCAAATAAACAGGAGAGGAAAACAATATAAGCACAACATGTGAATTGAAAAATTTCTCCCAATAGAAAAATAGATTAAAAAAATAATACAAATATTTGAATTTGATTTTTTTGAAAACTTGGGAAATTAATTTGGTTATTCTTTTAATGATATAAATGGAGATGTTTCAAAGACAATGGATTAAATCACCTTTCCATATTAACTAACCTCTCAAACTTGCTAGAAGCAATTTCACATGGAGAATAGTTAATACTTTTGGAGATTTCCACCTTCACCACCTTGTTACCAATATTCTATTTCACCTAGTCACAAACTAGTTTATATTCCTTTCAAGTTCCTTTGCTTTCACCTCTTCATCATCCCTTGTTTGTGTTTTAAACTACAATAGATTGTGTCCTTTTCCTTGCATTTTAAAATTCAAAATTCAATCAAAATGGACACCAAATAATTTTAATTTATTATTATTAAATTAAATTATTTATATTCTCATAATTAGATCAAATTTTTAGTTCATTTAAAATTTAATAAATTATTTTAAAATAATAATTAAAAAATGAAAAAAATGAAAAATTTCCAATATAAAAATTTGAATTTGGGTTATAATCTGAAAAATATTCATATAAATTACACCTGATTTAAGAAAAAAAAAGGCACATCACTCAATTTAATTCTATAATGTGTTAATTGATCATTTGATCAACTAATGATTCAATTTCATCTTGAAATTAATTTCGTTGCACATGTGCAATACATAATTATATTTTTATTATAAATTTTCATAGGTTTTAAAATTCATAATTACATCTAATTAATAAGTTAAAGGCATCACATACATTATGTCACATTAGACAAAGGAAATAGCACATTTTTGTCACAATGGGAGTTCTTGTGGAATTTTTTTTTGGCTATAACAAAAGTCTTTTTACTTACAAATGACTTTGTGACTATCAATTTATGACATGTAATAGTACAAATTTTATCAATTATTAACCATTGGTATGTACCTAAATGACATAACACTTCATTTTCATAATATTTTGATAAATGCTCGAAATCTAAAGTTCTTTTGTTTGCTATGTGTAATAAAATTGCACTTGTGACATCTTAAGCGGTATTCGTTAGTATGAAGACACCCATTAGTAACATGTTTTAACCACAACAATCATGCATATTGACATATCATCACCCTTATCATTTTCAAAACATAATTTTTACTTAGGTTGACCATAAACCAATGTGAAGTAATGTTATGTGCACACACCGACTTACGTGATTGGTTTGTGACGTGCCATGGATGATGTTAATAACTTGGTTCATGCAACAAATAATGGGAAAGTGAATTGAGTAAAATGGTTGGTGATGTAGTCACACAAGGAAATTGGAGGTGTTTAACAAAACACAAATTAGATGGGTAATATATTCATTGGATCTACATTTACCATTGTGATTAAACATTGTTTTGCACAATTGGATCATGATGATGAATGGTATTGAATTTGAGCTAGTTCATCATCATTGTTTAATTGTGTAAGGCAATGTGTAAATGCATGATTAAGTGATTCACTTATGACATTTTGAAAGGTCCACATCTTACACTAGCTTTAACATTCTTACAATTATAATAATGATCAAACTATAAATATTACAATTATCCTTCATGCTTTTGGTCAAAAGTATTGGTACATCACCTTAAAAATATAATTAAACATGAAATTGGTCCAAAAATCCATGTGAAAGCTTGAGTATTTCAATGTGAAATGGATTATAAATGATTATAAATGATCAAAATCATGACATTTAAAAAATTTAAAAATAAAAAATCTCACATTGGGAAAATTTCAATGCATTTCACTCTTAAAATTTTCATTTATTGGTGGCTTATTTTTAATTTTATTTTGACATTACTATGACATAATTTTTTAATTCACATTTTTCATTTTATTTGTGTGACAAAGGCAATGTCATTATTTAAAAATTTCATCATGAGTTCATTCTTTTCCTATAATTCATTGATTTTTAAAAAATATGATGTCCATGAAAATTTCTTGCAACATGGATAACTAAAAAATTGACAATATTAATGTTGAATATGATTTTAGATTTTAGTTTCATGCGTGCAAGCAAGTTAATAGGAACCATTGTAAGTGTAACAAGAGGTTTGTGTTTCACATTTTGAGTCAAAAAATCAATTTGAATGTGGAAAGTGGTCAATGTTTTAACACAAATATGTTGTTCCTTTAGTATATGAAAACATGAGGTATGATTTGGAATGAATTTAATGATGATAACATGTTCAAAAACATTCATTAACCACTATAATGTTTATTTTTCAACATTATAAGAACTCTTTTTTTTTAGTGAGATTCTTTAAACATGACATATTTTGGGGAGAAATTAGAATCATTAAACATATTTAAATAATTGTATAATGTAGCATTTTTTGAGGTGAAAAAATATTTTTAATGATTTAAAAAACATTTGGGAAATATGCCCAAATAATTTTTACTTAATGTGGTGGGTGTGGCTCCTATTAACATATTTGTACCTTCATCTTCAACCTAGAAAAAAAAGTAATTATGATAATTCAAATAGTCTTTCTATTTTTGCTTTCACCCATTGATCTACAAAAAACCTCTTAGAGGAATTGATGTTTTAAGTTAACAATTGATGTACATTTTCTCACAATAGCGTAACAAAGGAGTTTGCCAACAAAAGACATAAGTAATTTGAATGGTACATCATTTGAATTTTTAGTAATTTTGATCATAAAAGACAATACCAATTAAGTGGAATAACATAATGACCTAAAGTTTATTTAATATGACAAATTAATGGCATTTTAGTTAATGAAAATTAGTGTGGAAATTAGTGTGGAAGACATATTAAGGTGAAAGCATAGTTAAAAGATTATTTAGATTATCAAAATCACATTTTTTCTAAATTACATATGAACTTAAAATGTGAAGCCATATTCAACATTAATATTGTCAAATTTTAAATTGTTCATTTTACAATACATTTTAATGGGAATCAATTTAGAAATAAGGATGAATTCTAAGAGAAAAATGAACTCATAATGGACTTTTGAAATCACGATGCCATGTTTGTCATGCATATAGAATGGAAATTATGGATTCAAAAATCATGTCATAAAAATGTCAAAAAAAAGAGAAAAAAAGTAAGCCACCATCAAATGAAGAATTTTAGAGTAAGATGCATTGAAACAATAAGATATTACATTTTTTTAACACAAACGTTGCTATCAAATGTAGTTAAAATGTGCAACACCTTCCTTCATCTCATTGTGTAATATCCACATTTACCCAATATTAACTTTCATTATCTATAATTGAAAATATTGTGCCATACTCAAATGAAACTATTGACAAACATAATCATCATAAATATTCATTGCCAAAACAAATCAAACAAGTGGGAATATTTATTCCTTCCCCTATGAACTTATGACAATAGTCTTTAATTCTTTCCCAAAAGCAAAAGATAATGGAAATTTATTTTGTTATTTTGTGATCTTTTACCCACCTCAAATCCGAGGTATCTATTGCATTATTGCCACTCTATTTTTAGTAAAAATCAATTGTGTATTAATTTTAATCATTTGAAATAAGAATTATGTGTTATTTTATGCACGTTGATAATTTTTTTTCTTAATTTTGAAACCTTACCGCGAGTGACTAATTAAATAAGTATATTAGGTAATTGAGGGTTGCCATTAGCATTTTTGCTTAGCCAAATTTCTTCCAATTGATTACCCAAAAAAATAAAATCCATTGCAACTCATACAAAGGATTTTTGTGAAAAAATATGCCAAAGTCACCAAATTTCAAGGAAATTTTTTTTGCTTCTGAAATCAGGGTAAAGCCCTAGGATGAGGGCATTACCAAAATAAGGAGCCCGCCCAAGGTGGTAACCAAGGGGCGTGCCCCGAATTTTTTGATGCTCTCATTAGAAGGCTTTACCCAGCGTTTAAAATAAATAAATAAAAATATATAAATATAAAAAAATTTAAAATTAGAAAAAAGGGGCCCAAATTTCTTTATAACTAGAATTTCTTTATAGAATTTCCATAGTGTGAAATTTTCCGGGCCAAACATAGTGGAAAAAAAAAATTCACATTTTGTAAAAGTCTCTTCCTTGTACACTAGGAATTTGGGTACAAGTTTTGTGTGACCAATAACATCATTGTTGTTGTTATAAGTAATCAAAAGACACTCGAAATCATCATCGTTGCCTTTCTTCAAGCATCTCTAGAACGATGATTATGTATACGTGAAGGAAGGAAGAAGCGACTAGGTTTTTTAGAACCTTCCGGATTTGAGATCCTTCCCCCAAGGTGCCAAACTTTTGTTTGGTGATAATGAATACCTTCATCATCATGGACGAATTCAAAAACATCATCACCACGTGTTTCATGCATATTTTGTAACGGTGGTGAATTGGTAAGTAGGGGCAAGTGGTTAGCTTAGTAGTTTTTAAATTTTTAAAAAAATTCCCCACTATTTAATTACCACTTTATATTACCTAGGAAAAAGAAAAAAAAAGAAAAAAAAGGAATTTAATCTTTATATATATATATATATATATATTCTTGGTTTCCTATTGGAACTTATCATAAAAGTTTGACAATTTGGAATTTTTTGGTTTCAAAATCTGGCAAATTTGGGTGATTTGTTTGGTGAAAAATCTTTTATATATAGATCCTCGAAACCATATTTTTCAGGTTGAAATTTGGTGAATTTATCCTTGTTCTCTCGAATTTTACCATGCCAATCCAACTAAAATCTTGGTGTACAAAAGAGAGAGAGAGGGTTAACATCATGTAAAAACAACAACTAGTTGATGACCAATAGACCACACATGATACACTTATAAGTGTGTTGGACTCCCAAGTTGAGCATGAGGGATTTTCTTGCGCCGAATTTTCGATAATCCAATGGGAGCTTGCCAAGTTGATGTATGAGGGACCCGAAGATCAAAGGCTTTGTCCATTGTCGTCCTTATGCCACACAATGATGGAAGCTTACCAACCATCATGCGATAAGGGCCAAAAAATTTCAAAGATTTGATCCGTATTGCTTTGCCTTTGTTGTGCAACTATGAGAGGCAATATAGATTGAATACTTAAAAGCAACAACAAGGATTGATTCCATAGCTATGAAGGTGAAGCCAAAATTGACTTTTATATAAAGTGTGTGCAATAAAGTGAAGGAGTTGATGATGTAGCTTTTCTATTAAGTAAGATCACAAATGCTTGATCACTCACCTTATTTGATCACTCACTTTCTTCCATTTGTCATCTCGCTAATTTGTACTCTCCGTGTCCTATGTCTCCTCCCCCTTCCCCCACCCACAATTCATGCCCCTTGCCATTAAACTAGGCCAAAAATGATGATCAACACAATTTGTCATCGAATCATTTGTGAAATCTTGGATTGCACACATTTGTTATAAACAACTAGTATTCTCTCTCTTTTGGAATGTGTATTTTTTCAACTAAGTAAGTGTGATTGAAAAGGTTCCGCCGTTGTCACTTGTGAGGATTTTTTCTCCATTGATTTTCACTAATACTTATATAAGCTTTTTTTCCATGGAAACTTTGTGTGTGATTTCTATCACTTGGTTGTTGTGGGGTGCATCCAATGTTCAAAATTGCTTGTGTTTTTTGGTGATGGCCACCATGATGCGTTTCTTTGGCAATCGTTGAAAAATGATTTTCAAAACTTTGGACACTCTCAAAGATAGAGTTTATATAGTCTTTGTTTGGCCAACTTCTGTAAAATGAAAAGAGTAAGACTTTGGATAGAAGAAACGTATGGGAAGGAAAGTGGGACCATTATGAACAAAATTGGGGATGTATGGGAATTGGGGGAACGACATAATAGGGACACAAGGGGAACTATGGGAACAACATAAATAACAACACTTTCTTTGTTACACATGGGAACTATGGGAACAACATAAATAACAACACTTTCTTTGTTACACATGGGAACTATGGGAACAACATAAATAAC
>Ga0116231_10009607_pt1 | contig 16173 bp, 14 predicted proteins | sample S1TSphgellanicum_2_FD_89695 | JGI IMG/M metagenome (GOLD analysis project Ga0116231, IMG submission 89695) | Host-associated microbial communities from peat moss isolated from Minnesota, USA - S1T2_Fd - Sphagnum magellanicum MG | ecosystem: Host-associated > Plants > Peat moss > Unclassified...
TAGGCTACATAGCTTTTAGGATAATTTACATTGCCTTAAGGTAGGCTATGGTAGCCCTTAGATTAGGCCCACATAGCCTTGAGGTAGCCTACATAGCTTTTAAGGTAGCCTAAGGTAGCTTAAACAACTTTTAATGTAGCCTACAATAGCCCTTAGGGTAACCCTTAGGTAGGCCTATGTTGTCCCTATGTAGGTCCTCTAAGTAACCCCTATGTAGGTCCATGGGTAGCATAGGTAGCCCCTAAAACAACTTAAGTAGACTTATGTTGGCCCTAAACATGCCTAGGTAAGCCCTAGGATAACCTAATTTACCTAGGCTTATCTAAACATAAGGTAGGTTAGCTAAGGTAGGTTGAATAAGCTATTTAAGTAGGATAGAAAAAATGTTTATTAAAATGTGATGACAATTTATTTCACATAAAAAAAATTTGTGCAAAGGTAAGCAATTTATTCTTCAAAGTGAAGGTGAGGGGATCAAACCCTAGCTTTTGCGATCTAATCTAGGTAGCCTAGGGTTGCCTAGGTGCCTAGGCTAGGTTGCTAAGGGCCCATCTTTTTAACTTAGGTGGCACAACCTTGTCTAAGCCCCCTAGCTTAGGTTGGTAGGCTAGGTGGCTTAGTTCAAGCTTTTAACCTACTTTTGGAATTAGGAGGCTAATCTAGTGAACTAGCTATTAATGAATTCACTATGTTTGTAGCAAATGGTTCCCATTCATTAAGGGGTTGACCACTTTCACCATGATAATTTGTCCAAGGTCATTCAAAATCTAATGAAACACATAATGAACTTGGCCACATATTGTAGTAATGAAACTTCAAACATTAAATTTTTTTAGATCAAATGCGTTGGCAATTTAGGCCAACATCAAAAAGATAAAGACCACATATTGCACCATAGGTGATTTGCATGGGCCTTCATACCCTTGATGTCAAACTTGTGCTAAACACACCACCTTGCTTACATGAAAGTGATCATTTGCAAAAAAATCAACTTTGCACATAAACAACTAAAGGACACGAACCTTTGAAGTACATAGTCATATCACAAACACCATGTGAATAATTTATGACTTTGAAAGTTATTAGAAGTTCAAACAACCTTGCAAATGGTCATCCCATCAAATAAACAAAACAATAACATATGAAAGTCATATCAATTTGTGCAACTTATGGTGTTATCATCAAATTGAATTTAAATATTTCATCAAATGGACCACAACAAATTCCTAGATGGAGTTTTTTAATTTGACAAACTGCATTGGCAATTTGGGCCAACATCAAAAGGAAAAAGACAATTTACTACACCTTAGGTGATTAGCCCATGCCTTCACACCCTTGATCATGTCAAATTCACCGAAAAAATGTTAGGCAAACCACCTTGTAACTTGCATGAAAACAATCCTCAAAACAATATTGCCTTACACATTAAACAAGGACATGCATATTCACACTACTTCCAATCAAAATTACCATACACAATATTATATGGTTTCAATATGGTTAAAAGTTGAAACAAACTTGCAAACACACACTAATTGAAATGAAACTTTAGGACTAAGTTTTTGGATTAAGACATATGAAGCTAAATTTCAAGCTAAAAAATTGCATAGTAAGAAAAAGGTTAAGGGTTTTGATTGATACCTAATGTGATGTAGATGAACCTTTGGTACATTAAATTTTGTATGTCAACCATGTGTTCCACTCCTTAAACAACCCAATGACAAGTGATGCAAGATAAGGATCACTTCAGTGTGGTAGAAAATATATACAACCCCTACTTCATATAAATTTTCATGATATGTTGTAAAAAGTTCAAGTATTACTTAGATATCTTCTCCACTTATATAACCAAAGAAGCACATTCTTCTAGTTGGACAAGGTTTAAATCACTTGACTTCTAGTTAATGTAAAACGTTAGCTTTCCATTTGAATACCATGGGAATTTTTTCTTTTTCATCTTGGCCAAAAACAATTCCCTACACCACCGCAATTCAATAATTTATTTTCAACATCCCAAAGCTCAAAATGCCCAAATTTTGAACTTTCATCGTCACAAGTCCAAAATTAAAACATTCAAATGCCTTGGGATTTATTTTTTCCATCTTGACCAAATCAGATTCCCTATCTAATGATTCCTTACAACCCAATAAAGGCTCCAAGTGCCCGAATTTTCAACTTGTGTTGTTGCAAGTATCCAAAAATGTGACACCCAAATGCATTCAAATATATTTTTCTTAATCTCAACCAAACCTAAAAATTAATCAACCGTATTTATATTATTTTGATGTAAAGAAATTTGCCAACTTTTATTTCATTTTTATTAGTGGACAATAAATTGTATAAATAAAAATATAAATGGAAAAAAACTGAAAATATAAATCAATCCTGTAAATTAACAATATAAATTGATCTTATAAATTAACAATAAATATTGACAACATGTCCAAAATTAATCAATCAACATAGGAATTTTTTTTTGTTGATTTGCCTTATCATTTGCCATTTTTATTTTCCTTATCAATTTGCCATCTCTTGTCCATTATGTTCATTGACATTAACTATCATTAATACATGTTGTGTTTGCATTGATTTCTTATTATTTTTCATTGATTTGCCTTATCATTTGCCATTTTTATTTTCCTTATCAATCTGCCATCTCTTGTCCATTATGTCCATTGACATTAACTATCAATAATACATGTTGTGTTTGCATTGATTTCTTATTAGTCCAATGTCTCCTATTCCCCAATGAAATATATTTCTCCCTTTCTACTTATGTATATTGGAATTGAACATTTTTCACCTCCTTTAATGCAATATTTTTTGTCTCTTTCTTTTTGCAATAATATGGTGTATTAACATGTTGTACCCAATCCATTTTAATGTAACTCCCATATTCAACTATGTTCAAGCAATTATTGAGTATCATATTTAAAAAATTGGCCTATTGTGTTTAAATTCATTATAAAATATTGTAGTTTAAAAGATTTTGGCTTCATTAGTTTGGTGTAACAACTCTTGGCGGGTGTAAGATAGTGGTTCATAGCGTTTGAGCAATGTTAAATTTGCATCTAGATTGGGTGGTCTATAGGTGGATGTTCGTAATGCCGTCAATTTGGTCTCACGGTCAGCCCTTTTTCAAAAGTTATGGTCTTCACTTAGTTCATTAGATTAGTTTTTCCTATTTGTTTCAATGATTATATGCACACCCATCCCCATTGTTTTTTTTTTAAGCTCCCCAACATGGCGATTTCATAGTCACTTCGTCAAAATTAGGTACACGATAGTGGGGACCCATTGGGTGGAATGTTGTTTGCTTAGGTTCACCTTTGTGTTTTTCACCTTATAATGATAGCCCACCCCACTTGTGTGTTTCCCTTCCTTGGTAAATGATACACATATAGTAGGTCCCGCATTATATATGGTTCCTACATTTTTACGATTATAAGAGTTATTGGCATTAGGGTTTTCAATGCAACCATCAAAGTGTGTGGCTTGGTCTCCACAAGGGTTGGACCACTTTATAATCATTTCCTTTTGGCTTTTTTACTCCTGATTCGGGTTTTCATATTTTGGGCACATTGGTGGGCTCACATCATTTGTTGAATGGTTTGTAATTAAAGTTTTTCATGAGGATCTTGGGATGATATCTAGTTTCCCTATGCTTGCAGATCTTCAAGCGATTTTTGTGATGTTCTCATTATGCTATGCCTAGTGCCTGAACTACTTATTTTGCACAGTGTTTCCATCTCTAGGTATTTTGCAACATTATGTTGAATTTGATACTCATACCATAACTACGTTGGAGAAGTTATTTGGTGCAAGATCTTTTGATGGTTCTATTCGATCATCTAGTTCGTTGTCAAGCCACTTTTCTTACTTCTTCGAATGGGTTTGGCCTCCTTTCTATGTTTCAAACTTTTGCCCTTGCATTCTTGAAGTGTTGGACATTTATCGTTCTTGCACTTGTCACTCGTTTCCAATAGGATGATAGCCTTATTCTTTTGGATGCAATAACACATGTTAAGACTGACACTTCCCCATTCTAGATGGCACTACGAGATGTTCGAATCATGTTACCTTAAGTTGTATGTTTTCAAGCCCTACTGGTTTAATTTTATTTCCAATTATAAGCTCCTTTGCCGAATCACCTACATGAACAGAAATTTACCTCATTTCTAATAGACATTCCTTCGGATATCATGTAAGCACATCTCTGTTCATGTTTAGGTCCAAGGGCAAACGCTTGGTTATTAACTCGTCTTACCACACCTACATTTCATTTATCCTCAATCCACTTTCTTATAACATTACGTACTTGTCTTAGCTTGCCACATCCTATAATCGCCCATCTTTCACAGTGTCAATGTGGTCACACCATTGACAATTTACATAGCCATTTGCTTCGATGCCCCTGTGAGAGTGAACATATAGCAACCCACGACACACTTTAGGATACTATCACAACTATTATTTTGGAAAGTGGAACATGTGTTCAAAGGGAGGCCTCCCACCTTTTCTTTCGCCACACCCAACGACAAGTGGATATCCTTATTACAAGAGACGACTTCCGGACTTTGATGGACATTGTCATTGTTGACCCAACTCACATAGATATGGTTCAATGAGCATCAATGATAATAACACATGTAGTGATGATGGATGTTCAAGAAAAGACACGATCATACACCAAATGAACACCAGGTGATGATTTCATTCCCCTCGTGTTATTGAGACATATGGGTGTCTTCATTCCCATTTAGATTCATTTCTAACCACTTGTGCACAAACCACTATTGCACGTCACCAATGATCTTTTTTAGTCCCCTCAATGTTTGTTTTTTACTATTAACAACATGTGTCCATAGCCATGCAACATGCGCAAGCCATATCGATTCTTCAGGGGGTTGCTACACTTGGTTGAGGTTCCTCATCTCTTTCACACATCATAACTAGTGCACCTTCGTCATTAGTTGAACTATGGCAAATGGTAACTATTTTGTTTTAGGTTTTCTTTGTTATTGTTGATTGTCATTTCATAGCCATGGGTCCTATTTGCATAGGGTTTTTACTTTATTTTTATTGATTGTTTGCTTTTGTTTTTCTTTGGGTTGTGTCTTTTTGTGTTTTTTTTCACCCTATACTTTTGATGGATGGGTTCCGATCCTTGATTTTTATTTACAAGGTTTTATTTTCTATTTTGGCCCCTAGGTAATAAGTCTATTTTTATGTGAGGATTTTTGAAAGATGATATTTTGGCTTGTGTTGAAACTTGAGATTAGTTATAAAATTCTAATATCTTGAAAGATTTTGGTTTTTTTAAGAGGATTTTTTGAAGATTATATTTTTACATGGTCAAATATTTGAATTTCCATAATTCTTTTTTTGCCTTAAGATACTTTTTAATGTAAACGACAAGGCCACGGTGTGACACACCCCCTTTGTTGTCTTTGTTTGCACTCTATTATGCCAAAAAAAAATCTTCACACTAGGGGAAAAAAATAAAAAAAATTTTATGATTATAATTTACACTTACAAAATAATCATAACGAATATGTATAATTAAAATTTCATTAAATACATAAGTTTAGTTACACATAATCTATAGTTACAAATGTTAACCTCATTGAAATATCATCCTAACTAAAGGATGAAATATACGATCAAAATATACATTTTCATTTACTATCTACTAGCTAACCATATACCCCCTTCCACTATTTCTCATTAATTTGAGACTAATTATTATTACTTATTATTAAACAATAGACCAATTACTAACTACCACATGACAACATAAGTGAATTTTAACTAGCTCAAATCTCATCCATAGAGAGAGAATCAATCAACAGATCTTGAGATCTTTGAGATACTGTGACTACTCTTTCATCCAGTAACATGCAACTTTCTTCTGATAATCTAACTGATTTATCATCCATGCTGGTTCAATTGGCTACTATCAAGGAGATATGATTCTACTGCATCCATGGAGATTGAACAGAATTCAGATAATCTGATTTTATTTTTTTAACAGAAATCATCCACATGTTTTAGCTTACCTATGTACCTAATAGTGGGCTCACGACTCTTGTTCCTAATTGGTTTGGATGTGATGTGGACGAGAGTGTATGGATAAACGGAGCAACTTGATTGGTGGATGAATTTTACAGCCAATCATCTCCTCTGAAGAAAAGAAACACAATTGGATGAAAAACATGTGGCTGAGTCACAGTGCAGAAAAAAGATAGGGATGAGGAAATGTCTGCAACCCTGTTCACATGGATGGCCGGTTGGGGGAAGCACCCCAAGCTTGTTTTGGTAACACAGCGCGGGCAGGGCGCAGTGGATTCATAAGGAACGAAGACGGCGATGGCGGACGCGAGTATGGCGTGCTTCTCAGGTGGAATTGCGGGTCTTCAGGGTCTCTTATGCAGCAGCCGGGGACGGAGTTTCTCCCAGTATAATGTGGAGAATGCTGCTGTGAAGATGCGGAGCAAGTTTTGGAGCTTTTGGAGCAGAATTGAGCACGGGAGATCGGCAGACGGCTGGTTGGGCAAGGCGCCAGGGGGAAGAGGAGGAGGAGGAGGAGGAGGAGGAGGAACACCACGGCTAGGTTTTTGCCGATGTCAGGCCGCGGGAATTGAAGCTCTGGTAGCCTTGCACCAAAGTGCAGTTCTTGGCGTCGGAGTCGGACTTCCTTGCACGGTTATGGAATGTGGAGACGTTGTGTACAGAAGCACTTTACCTCAGCAGGGATTCCAGATCACGCCGCCTGGTGTGGCGCTTACTCTGCTTATTGTAGCTTATCTCTGGTCCACTCCAGGTCAGAGTCCCTCCCCCACCCCCCAACCTCTTTCTGTCGCTTTCTTTCTTTCTTTCTTTTAAAGCTTCACATATAAATGAAGCGGTAAATTGTAAGTCTGGAGAAGAACAAACCCTATGACATCATCCGGAATGTATGTCGTAGGTTCTTCAATCTCATTGCAATCTTCAGAGAGTGACGTATATCTACTTGTTACTAATGTCGAGGGTACAATCGTCTCTTCAGAAACATCTGATAAAATTGGAACTACGTACAGAAGATAAAATCATGGGGAGTCACAACCCTATGACATCTGGATTGTATGTCATAGGTTCTTCAATCTCATTGCCATCTTCAGAGGGTGGAGTAGTTGTACTTGTTATGAATGTCAATGCTGCAATCGTCTCTTTGGAGACATCAGATAAAATTGGAACTATGTACAAAAGATAAAAGCATGGGGAAGCACAACCCTATGACATCTGGATTGTATGTCATAGGTTCGTCAATCTCATTGCAATCTTCAGAGGGTGAAGTCATTGTACTTGTTATGAATGTCAATGCTGCAATCCTCTCTTTGGAGACACCTGATAAAATTGGAACTATGCATAGAAGATAAAGCATGGGGAAGCACAAACCTCATGATATCTGGAATGTATATCATAGGTTCTTCAATCTCATTGCAATCTTCAGAGGGTGAAGTATATGTACTTGTTATGATTGTCAAGGATGCAATTGTCCTCTTTGGAGACATCTGATAAAATTGGAACTATGTACAGAAGATTAAAGCATGGCCTGCACAAATCAAGAAATAATCCAATGACTGTATTTTGTTGTTGACGTTTTTCTGCTTCAACCATGCTTCTGTGGCAGGTCTCTATCATAATGATGGCACATAAAAATCTTATTCCCTTCTTAGATCAAGATCTGTTCTGATGAGGACTTGCAGTTTGACTTGTCTGGTATACTTGGAGGATAGAACCTCTTTATCAAAACCTTCCCTTCATTCAGACCACAACATCCCCCAAGATGGTTTGTTGCAGAAAACTCGCCTTACCCTAGTCTCTCCTCTTGGAGGACAAACAGAATCTCAAAGTGGCATTTGCAAGAACCCTAGTGATTCATAAAACTCTTTTGTATGAGAACTATTTGGAAGTGGAGACCGTCAAATCTGCTAACAGCTGAAAGTCCCTTGTCCTGATCGAACTTCATACCCAGTGGATACTGGAGTTGAATCAGGCATTGAATGCTCACAGTTTTCCAATCATTGAGGACAGGATTTCCTTCTCAAACAACTGTGTGTTACAGTAGCATGCCCCTTTGTCCCAGCTGGTGTATGTTTTGATTCTTCCACTTGGAATCATTGGACCCTGCATACTATGTCTCATACTAGGGTCAAAACACATACAGAAAGTTCTGTATGTCTTCTGGTCTTGCAATTTATTACCAGAAGTTACATGTACATGTGTAGTCTGTGAATCTCAGAAGCCTGATTGATGAGTCTTGACTTGGAGAGGGCTTTAGATCTAGTTGGCCTTTGACAACTGGTCCTCCTGAGGCTACTGACACTACGACTGCTTGTTCAGTATGTGGATTCTGACTTGCACTGCCTTTTGCAGGAGTAGCACCTGGGTTCTGGGATATGTTTGTGTTAGCACCTTTGGAGCAACTTTTGCGCCCATCTTTTCGAAAAGAGGACTTTGTGCTTGGAAAGAAGTTAGGTGAAGGTGCCTTTGGTACTGTATATAAAGCATCTTTGAGTAATCCAAACCTTCTGAAGAACTCTGGGCCATTGGTTGTTAAAAAGGCCAATGAATATGGAGCTGTGGAGGTCTGGATGAACGAACGGGTGCGCCGAGCTTGCCGTAATAGCTGTGCAGATTTTGTTCATGGCTTTCTTGAAAGTAACCCAAACAAGAAAGGAGACGAGTTCTGGCTGGTGTGGCGTTATGAAGGGAAGGAAACTCTTGCTGACCTCATGGCGAACAAGGATTTTCCATACAATGTCGAAGAAGTTATGCTTGGAACGGCAAATGTAGATGATCTGCCTAAGAGTCCTGAACGGGAGAATAGAATCATTGGGAGAATCATGCGCCAAATCTTGAATTCTTTATACCAGCTGCATGCAACAGGCATTGTGCATCGTGATATCAAACCACAAAACATCATATTTTCTGATGGTACACATTCTCTTCTTCACTCTTCACACTATATGCAACATTGTGCAAGCATGCTATTTTCGTCCATCCGTTTATGATGTTTGATGAGGATCAAACTCTTGCAGACTCGAAAGTGTTCAAGATTATCGACCTGGGAGCTGCAGCAGACTTGAGGGTGGGTATTAACTATGCACCCAAGGAGTTTCTGTTGGACCCCAGATATGCAGCCCCAGAGCAATACATTATGAGCACACAAACACCTTCAGCCCCCCCTGTACTTGTGGCAGCTCTTCTCTCCCCTGTTCTCTGGCAGATGAATTTTCCAGACCATTTTGATGTTTACAGTGCTGGACTCATCTTCTTACAAATGGTCTTCCCAAATCTTCGATCTGACAGTGGGCTTATCACCTTCAACCGGCAGTTTAAGCGCAGAGGGTACGACATCAAGTCATGGCGAGAGTTGGTAGAATCAAAACCCAACCAGGATATCCGCCATGGATTTGAGATTCTTGATTTGGATGGAGGAGTTGCATGGGAGCTTTTGCAGGCAATGGTGCGGTTTGAAGGTCGGCAACGTATTAGTGCCAGGACTGCTCTTGCACATCCTTACTTTTTAAGGGCTGGCTTACTGGGCTCTTCCTTCATGCAGAGAATGAGGCTGCAGATAATTCGAGCTACTCAACAGGAGCGCAGTGAAAATGTCACATGGGTATCATCACTGATGGCAAAGTCTGGGACCAAGAATGCAGGAGGATTCACAGAGGCCCAACTAGAGAAGCTGCGAGTGCGTCTCATGTCCTCTCTGTTGAACAGTTGTAGGAGATAATGGATAGGTAGCTATGAGGTTTGCACAGACTTAAAAACTTGAGCAGAATTGTGCCTGCTTATACATCACTTGAAAGGAACTATGTGTACTGATGTGGTCAATGCTTGCATGGACAGGAAAAAGAGCCAAGACAGAAGGGTTCAATTCAGAGGAATGCATTGGCATCAGCATTGCGAGTGAAAAGAAAAGTTTCACGGACAATTGATTCAACTATTAATGATATTCGAAAGGAGAGAGGAATGAAAAGAGTCAACTGGTGGAACCGATGGGAAACATAGAAAATGTCAAACCTGCTTGTCAGCTCACACCTTTGGTGCAAACTGTCAGCTGACAACCTTCTGTACACTACAAAATGAGTGTTAGAATGTGACACCATGTGATTCAATTCAGTTTTTGTGTGGTGGATCCTGCATGTCTGCAAAGTGCCTTCAGCCAGGGGTGTCTGCATTCAGCAAATCCATTGATAGGTGCCATATTTGCAGCCTTAGATATGTCCTTAGATGATCATTGTACGTTTGACCTGCAGATTTCCACAACTGTAGATTGTTTCTGTATGTTAATACATATCTGAGGTATAGAAAATGTGTTTTGTTCTTAGTGAATCCCTAGACCACGTCAATGCCCTCTTTTATGAGCCATAAAGAAGTGGCCAAGAATCTTCCTGCAATTGGAATATTCGGTCGCAGTTGGCCCATGCTTCTTATGCAATGTTGTACATTGTCATTACTTACAGAGTGTACTCTAGCCATTGTTCAAGAGACAGTTAGCGCAGCCAAAGGGAGATCGTGAAGTTTGCCATGAAGTGTGTTTGAGTGACTCTGCCTTGCCTGGCTACTGCTTAGGTTGCCATTCTGGAGGTGGATGCTTTCTAACTGCTGTTACAGGAGCAATACAGATTCTTGACCTTTCCTAAGGTTTGGTTCTGTGCACCCATGTTGATTTCATTTCATTGGCCAGTTTACTGATTGACCCGTACAGCAGTCAACCCTAGCCAGGTTGACTACTGTTAGTAGCATCTAGCATGGTCTAGTGGTCAATTGAACTCATAACTACTTACAATGAGCCACCACCAATTGGGCTATTGGCTTGATTCTTCATTATGAGCATGAGTAAGCAGCTATAGAACGAAAGAGATGCATGATAGGGATAACATGGAAGTTGAACATAACTATGACAATGCAACTCAACAATTAAATGTTGTAAGTGTGCTATTTCATTTGATGCATGACTTTGACAGGGTGAAAGAGAATACAGTTTTATAGTGACTACAAAGGCCAGAACAATGTATGACCTGAGTTCTGTAGGTGCATCAGCTGTCTGGGATCTCTCTTGAGTAGACACTAGACACATTCATGAACAGACTGCCCGAGAGCTACTTTGAGCTGTGGAGTGCTTTGAACTGGCCTTCATTAGTTACAGGTCATGGTCCAAAACAACTGGTCAAAGTGCCTTCCAAATTCAGATGGATACAATAGCGAGGTTCAAATCTGGACATCACTGACACTTTCAACTTGCCTGCTACTCCAGCAAGGGAGTAGAAACTGCCTTGGGAACGTGAAAATGAAGGCACAACCTCCACAAGACAGTTGAGAGGTAACATCAACAACAAACCCTTAACACATGAAGGCCCATTTTAATGCAGCCATGTAGTAACACAGGTTCACATCAGTTTAGTTTTCGCCATAACTAGCTCACTGTGGTAAAATCTGTTGAGGAGAAATTCCTGAGAAACACTATTTGCAGAAGCAAAAAAGGGGCAAATTGAAGTTCCTCATCTCATCATTTGGCATTTGCTCTTTCAGATATGTTGCCAGACTTCAGCACCGTGCAAGAATTTATTGCACTTTTGCAGATTGCAGGGGTCAGCTAAGTCGAACTAGGGTGGATATCGTCCTCCTAATCGTGCTCAAGGTAAACATGGATTACTATACAGATACTCTGCTACAGGCTCTGACAACCTTGAAACCTCAGTTCACATGTGTGAGGGCACTACACTTGTAACAACCATGTACATTTTTGAATAATGCAATCCGAAGAATCTCCAAAGTGACAATCTATTGTGGTCCTTGTGTTTTCTTAAAATCAATCTTGTCGACTTTCACCTCACCATCAACAAGCTCATACACATACACGACAACCCGCAAGCCATCAATGTCCATAAGAACGAAACTTGGGTTGACATCATATGTGATGCTACTGTAAGCCCCAGTGGCTGAACCAGGGTTTATTATCACCCCTCCTTCATGCTTGTATGCCTTGAACTGGTGTGTGTGGCCAGTTATTAAGATGTCAACATCCAGCTGCCGTTGCAGCATTGCTAGTGACTCCAAATCTCCCCAAGGAATCACCTTCACATGCAAACAGAGTATACAGGTATGAGTAGTGGAAGGAACATGCCATGTCTGAAGACTCCAACAGAGTTGGTGCAAGGGAACATGATGGATGACTCTGCATACAACTGTGGTTCTTTCAGAGCAGATTGGCTTCTAAACTTGGTCACAACAGAATCCAAAACTTTTGTGAAAATCAATCCAGACATATGGTTTTTCCCTGCCGATATCAGCATATATGAGTGTGAAGGAGAAATGACAGGGACGAACATATAGGTTGCACCTGGTGGCCATGGCAGATGCCAAGTTTGAAAGCACCAATGGTCAGTTGCTTTGTCTCAGGGTACCGAGAATCATCGTCATATTCTCCTCGTGTGATGTGCACATCCCCACACAATGACTTTAAATAGTCATGGATTTCCTGCCATTGTTGTCCCCACCCTAAATTCTGCTTACAATTCTTGCATGGTCTTTGGTTTCACAGAACATTGAGTTGCCATTGAGTGGAAAAGATGAGGGAAAAGGCTACACTTCTCCAGTAAGGGAAGCTTATTCCTAGCTCAAAGACCAAAGAGAAAATGCATAAAAGACCTGGAGACAAACAGATCAGTATTGAAGAAGATAGTAAACAAGGGTAGTAGGTCCACATGATCAATAGAGTTGAGGTGAAGCAGCTGCCAAAAAGATAAAATTAAGAGTGGAAAGCTGACAAGAAAATGCAAAGAACATTCAAACCATGACAACGTGCATGAAAGAAGGAAAAACCCTAGAAAATTTATGGCAAATCCTCAGTCAGATCATCATTCTTGTAGAACTGGGGTCAATGGAGTTGAGGTCAAGCGGCTGCAAAAAAGATAAAACGAAGAGTGGAAGGCCGACTTGAGAAAATACAAAGAACATTCAAACCATGACAAAATGCACGAAAGAAGGAGAAACCCTAGAAAAATTATGGCAAACCCTCAGTCAGATCATTCTTCTTGTAGAACTGGGGTCGATGGAGTTGAAGTCAAGTGGCTGCAAAAAAGATTAAATGAAGAGTGGAAGGCCGACTTGAGAAAAAGCAAAGAACATTCAGACCATGACAAAATGCATGATAAACCCTAAAAAAATTATGGCAAATCCTGAAATCAGATCATCATTCTTGCAGAGCTGTGACAAATGGGTACAACCGGATTGAAAATTCAGGAACAAAGGTTTATGGATCTGTCAGACATATGCTTCAAAATAACGAAACTTGTTACACGAGGAGGAGAAAAAATTGTAAGAATGGCCCCCAAAAAAAAGAGAAAAAAAGCAGGGTCACTTGGATGAGAGTAAGAGAAGACTAAGAAGCAAAGCACCTTGATACACAAGTTGCCAGGGCTGAGAATATGTTGGATCTTGCCGGGCACCAACATGGACTTGAACTTGGCAGGCAGATCAGCTGCTCTGTGGGGTATGTGCAGATCCCCTAACGCCAAAACCAACACCATCCTCTTCTTCTTTTCCTTCTGCTTCTTACTCTTCTTCTTCCCCAGTTGGGTGCAAAACCCCAAAGTCCACTTCCACTTCCCTCCAAAACCCAAAACACCAACAAAACACAAAACCCACTCACAAAACACAAAAACACTCCAAAAAACACACACACACACACACACACACACGAAGAACACTCGAACAAGCACACGTTCCCAGTTTGTCGAAATTCTGGAAAATTGAACCAAAGTTCAAAACATTAAATAACTTTGAAACTTGCTAGTGGACTTAATATATTTGAAGACTTTTTTTTAAAAATTTAAATATTATTTAATGACAAAACTGACCCTAGGGTAAAAGTATTCAACAAGGTCTACAATTTTTTATGTTGTTCTTTCTCTTGCTCATGTAGTTAGCTTTCCATTCTTTGTGGAAAATGAAAATAAAAATAATGAAAAATTCAAAAATAAGTTACAAAAAAAAAAGGTAATAAATTAGATGAATAGGTAAATAATAAATAGATCTATTTAAATATATATCTTTTTTTTGAGAGCTCTATGAGTCTCCGCCCAACCCTAACCTAAAGGATCACACAAATTGATATGTTCCATGTTTCGTTGTTTGTGTTCCCATCCTTTCCAAATGGAATATTTTACCCAATTCTCAAGCTTTTCCACATTATTATATGTCATAAAAAATATTTTTAAAAAAAATTAGTTTCAATTCATGGTCAAATCTAAAAGCATGTGAAATTTAACTTGGTAAGATGTTGATCAACAACACCCTTCCCCCCAACTTAACAAACTATTGAACTATGATTTAACTACATTTCTCTAATTACAAAAATGTCCATGTTTGTTAATGGAATTTGGTTTAATTGGTAATATTTAATAGTCCCAACATGAATTCAAATTGGGACAACTCTTATTGAAAGTTTATAATAACTTCAAAAAAGTTACATTCTTAAAATTTTCAATACCCTATTCAATACCCTTGTATTGTACTTAGGTTGATTCAATAACAAGGAGTTTAATGATAATTTGTTTGTCATTTTGGTTATACATCTATATACTATTATAAAGAAATTAGTGTTGGTGTCTTGATGCGGTAATTCATGATTGGCTAGAGGGCCCTCCCCCCCCCCCCACACCCCCCCTTTCCCTTTAGGGGCCAGCCAAAGTGAGCGGATGGTGGGATGGTCAACATAGTGGGAACCAAGGAAAACTAAAAAATATCTTCTTCTAAATCCCCCGCCCCCCAAACTTAAAAGGAAAAAATGCAAGGCATATTCAGTGTGTGCTTGGGCCTTCCCATTGGCTGCATAAAATTTCTCCTCCCAAAAAAGTTTATCATCGTTTTTGGCCTGACCTTTACCCCTCACAAGTCCAACTTTTTTTTATTGAATTTGATTGGCCCCTGCAAAAAAAAATTGAAACTATGAAGGCTCACAAAAATTAAAGATTCTATGGATAGATGGAGTGCCTCCCCCTTTGGCCCACCGATATATGTGAGAAAGGGAGGACTTTGAGCAAAACATATGGGATTAAAACAAGGTGCAATTGGAAACACCCATGGGGAACACATTGGGAACCTGTTGGAACAAAGGGAAAGAAACCTGATCATTTTGCTTGCAAAATGGGTTTACAGACAATGTTCCCCAAGTTCACAATGTGTTCTTCAACATGTTCTCCATATAAGCACCTCACTTTTAGCCCATATGCTTTGGCACTTTCACCTATATAGGTGAGCCCAAGGGGAGGAACTATATACATCAAAACAAAACCTTCTATTTTGAAGAGCTTCCATAGTTTCATTTTTTTGGGAGCAATGGGCCAATCAAATTGGTTTTGGCCTAGAATTTTGGCATAGTTTGTTGATGAGAGCAAACATTCCGAAGGATTCACCAATCCCGAATTATTGAATCAAGCACATGCTTTTGACACCCATTTTTTTATATAAGTTTAGTTTGTAAACCCATTTTGCAAGCAAAATGATCAGGAGAAAGGTTTTATCACCTTTGAAACCTTCCCCAAAAAATTCCTTTTGATTGGCCACATTTGCGATATACTACAGAAATCTGCAAATTCATCCTTTTTTCACCCTGTCTTTAGGCCTCCTTTCACCCCGTAATCTCTCTTTTAGTGATATCCATAAAGTAAGGAAATTTTTATTAAGTCTTCGTATGAAATGTTGAAATTCAGTATGAAATGAAAAATCTCAGCATAGTAGAATAGTAGGATAAAAGAAGTCAAGGGTGAAACTCATAAAACTGTCAAAATTGATGGCTTTCATAGGTCCCCCCCCACCCTTGAATGCTAATGTGTTTTTTGGCAGGTTTTCTTTCATTCTCAGCCTATTTATGACCAAACTCAAGGTACTGGTGCGGTCTTTTCCTGACTTTGCGATTACCTCCACTATGCATAAATATATTAGATTCAAAAGGTCAGGATAATTTGGCCGGGGGCTTTCAAGGGACCGGGGGGGGGGGGGGGGGGGGTCACCACCCAAAAAAATATATAAGAAAAATAGTGTGAGACAAAACAAAAAATTTTTTAATAAAAAAAAAGAGAAAAAAAATAAAAAGAAATTTTAATATTTATTAAA
>Ga0116231_10009613_pt1 | contig 16161 bp, 12 predicted proteins | sample S1TSphgellanicum_2_FD_89695 | JGI IMG/M metagenome (GOLD analysis project Ga0116231, IMG submission 89695) | Host-associated microbial communities from peat moss isolated from Minnesota, USA - S1T2_Fd - Sphagnum magellanicum MG | ecosystem: Host-associated > Plants > Peat moss > Unclassified...
GGAACCAACCAGTTCCATGTATCATTTCAACACCCAATGATCATTCCACTTGTACACCAAAGATAAATTAAGAAGGTCATCCACACAATCTGACATCACTGGGTGTGAGGCAAAATCGTGAAATCATCTTACTACCAACTTCTACTGTAAAATTGTAGCAAAAAATGTTTGCAATCAAGACCTGGAATCCCTTGGTGTTTTTCATAGTACACTTACTGTGTCAAGCGAGTCAACTCCAAGGTCAGTAAACTTTGATTCTACCCACACATCATTTACATCAATGGCTAACTGCTCAGCAATCAGTGCTGAGACAACTTGAAAAGTCTCTGCGTCAACTTGCAGTATGTAAGCACAACACATAAAGAACAGACAACCAGGGTTGCTTATTTTGAGTAGGAAAACATCCCATAAAATTTCCTTGAAAAAAAATCTGGAACCACAAGGTGACCACAATGTGGTTGCTCACATTTCCAGGCTTTCTCTATTCAGAAGATAGAATGAGTTGTGTTGTATCCATTCACAACATTGGCATAAACTATCAAAGGTTCTTCATAACAAAAAACCAAATAAGTATTAACCCAGAGTAATTCTTCCATTGCTGTCCAAAAATACAGAATACTAGTGAGTGGGAAAGAATTCCAAAACAGATATTAAGGAACCCAATCTTAAATCCCTCAAGAAATCCACAAGTCAACAATGAGAGCAAGAAGGAAGATTTTTACTCACAGTCGTAGAGATGCATTTAGAGTTCATTTAGAGGAGGCAACAAGCCTAAGTACAGTTAGCCTTTACTTGAGCATTGGAAATGCTCTCAATCCATTAAACCTTGCCACAGACTGCAAACAACAACACCACAAGGGGGGGAGGAGTTAAGCAAAACATCTTTTGACATCATGTGTACATCTCACACATCATAGTTTTTCCAAGACAGACCAAAACAAAACACCCCCCACACACACACAAATACATTCAAGCTCATAAATCTCCTGAAATACAATGCCAACCAACAAAACCCTAACAAGTCCAAAAACTAGGCATCTCTCTATTGTCAATAAAGCAAAAACACTCTCATATTTCCTTCCTTAAGAGTAGATTATCCTCTTCATCTGCAACAGCACAAACATTTCATCAGCTGGAACAATCTGTTCGTAATTTGGAATTTCTAATAGAATCATCAGTCACAGTCAACAAGAATTTGAGGAATTTTGGCCCCCTCCCTACATTCCCAGTGGACTCTCATCACAAAAGAGATTTCAGTATAGGCTACATCCAAGGATACCATACTCCCTGCCATCTTCAGAAAACTCCCACACCATACCAATCACATAATCCATTACATCCAGGACATCAGAAGAAGAGGGAAGAGAAGACTCATATGGATGCTCATTTTAGGGTTCTTTGCTATTCTGTTTAGGGCTTGGATCTAGGTTGTTCTCAGTCCATGATAACAAGCTTTTCAACTTCCTGATCAAGCAGGACATGTCGAAAATACGTGGAAGGATTGGATCTGCACAAACCATGGCTTGTTGTATCTTGGTTTTGTGGTCTTGAATCTTCTTTTTCCACATCTCTTTGGCCTATTACACAGAAACATAGAACCCTAAGAATCAACACAAAGGTTCACACACACACAATGTGAACAACTTATACAAAGCATTAATATTGTTGTGTGATATTGTGACATGCTTCTGACAACCATGCAACACAGATGAGAGTATTCTCCATTAGTTAAGGTTTAGGAAGTTAATTCTTAAGAGGTTAATCAATGGTACATGAAGGAGCATACATACCTGAAATGCAATCAATTATGTTTTGATTCTCTTTTCCTCCTCAGTCAATGACTTTTTTTGCAACATCCAAAACGAAAAACAAAGCCACAAAGACAACAATTTTAAATTGATACAGTGTATTTGTCCCCCAGATCTTTGTGCCCCAGATCTTTGCATCTGATAAAACATACGACATTGCAGTGTTCTTTCTGGATGTCATATGTCTTTCACAAAATTGATATTGTTTCAAGATAACTTCAATGAAAGGAGCAATTGACAAAATGCAACAAAAAAAAATGGCAAACCTTTTTTGGTGGCTTTTTGGGGGCCACGGTTGCTTCTTAGCCAGACAATGTGATTGGCAAATTACCGATGGGAAAGTCAGTCAGCAAGTCGAATGATGCAGAGGCAGAATTTAGTTACATACAGCGAGGAAAACCATTTGTTATGCTCACCATGCACAATGCATAAAATTATAGCCCTGTTCTGCACATCCAAACACATGTATAATGAAACCAAGAGGATGTACCACTGGAAATTGAGCTCTTCCTCTCCATTAGGGTTGTTGCAAGTTTGTCAAAGGACGTCTCCAATTTGTCATAACAATTTCTTTACTCGTATGTTTTCTCTACAGTAACCATTGCCGCTTCTTCATCATCCAAAAAACCAAAACAAAAAAATGATGTTGCCGAACTGTATTTTTAATGTAGGAATTGAAAATTCTGCGATCGTGTGACGAGCCACACAGCTTGAAGTTCATCATTTGAGACCTCTCCAACGTTGTCGCCACATATTTCTTTCGGGTTTGCACATTATCATTAGGGGAGAGAAAACTAAAATAAATTTTCGAAAACGTTGGTGCTGAACTATATCTTTGAGCGCGGATATTGAAAGAAAAAAAATGAAAAGAAATCATAGCCATTTCCAAATTAAATTAAATTAAAATCCAAAAAAGCTAAACAAAAACAGGAAAAATGGAGTTACAATTGGAGCTCGAGAAATTGTTCTTCTTCTTCCAATCAATTAGCTGCTAACGTTTAGCCCTCCTCCATCTTCCACAACATCACCATGCCATTGGAAAATAATTAAATGATATAAAAATATAAAAATATAAAATAAAAATCTCCTAATAGCTGCTCACATGGAAGAAAATTTTCTGCATCAAATTCATTTTAGACTTATGAAACTACACATGAATGAAACACAAAAACACAGACATGCGCATAACAAATGCGACAACAACACAAATGACCCAACGACAGCACCAGAGTGGAGATTGGTAGAGCTTGAATGTGGATGGATGATACACAGTGGATGACAACAGTGTAGTGATTCGACATCCATTAGGGTCTTTTTCTCTAATTTACTCGAGTAACCCTAATTTGTTTCAACCCTAACTTAACCAGATCTTAGCTAGCCGGTAATTTCAAGCGTCCTTTGTAACCTTCGAAAGGTTGGAAGCAAAGGTGTGCCCTCGGCATATTTGAGTATCTCGGTCGGAGGTCGAAATGGCAGCCTCCTTGAAAGCTCCTTTGTTTTTGGTTTGTGGAGATATGTGGAGGCTTGCAAAGGCTATGGCTTGGCTCACCACTCGAGTGCACTCACAACATTTGCGAAGGTTTGAGATAATCCCTATTGTTTATCGCCTAGCAATCCTCATCAATTGCACATGTTTCTTAGCTATTCAATAAAATTTTGACACATCTGGATCCTCCTTAGGTGATATTAGGGTTTGGAATGATCATTGGGATCATTGAGGTGGTTTATTCTGTTGTTTTGTTGCACAGATGTCTAGTAAACAGCTAGAGGTTTTTAAACTGTGGTCATTATGGATCATATAGCAGATGTTGATCTTGCCCCACTGGTTGACATCATGCGATCGGTGCAGCACTCTGAACTAGCGGTAGTGGATGTGATCAACAACAACACTATTTCCAGTCTCCAATGGAAGCCGCCGATTCAATTGCTACATGTCGCAAGGGCACCCAAGTTCCAATCGACAAATTTCAGACATGTTGCACTTGAGCAGGAAGCTTTGAAGTAGATTTCTGCTTCTACTGTCCCCATTGAACTAGCTACGGCACCCTTGCTGACTCGTAATTTAGCAATGTTTGTTCAAAACTAATGTGCCCGATATTCAATTTGTATCATTTACTCATGCATGGGAATATGATATTGGTGCTCAGCTATGCAACCCTTTTTTACTTGAATCTTATTTATGATAGCTTTCTCATGTATTGAGTATTCGCACACTTTCCTATACTCTTAGGGTGTCTATGTAGAGTGCTTTTAAGGGAGGACTTGACTACCAGATCTTGAATCTAAATTTCTCACATATGCGGAAATTCATGGTGGTAGGACAGTTTCCATGGCTCCACACTCTGAACCTGGACAAAAGCTACTCTATAACAAGCTAACTTGATGGTTGCTTTTGTGCCATGCCAAAATTGGCATCTCTCTCCATGTGTGGCATGGGGATCTCGAATTTGTGGACAACATCCGCAACATTATTCAAACTCCCATCTCTCAAAACTGTGGTTTCAAAGGTGTTTATGCTACCAGGGTACTAACCCATGCACAACAATGACAAGAAAAACACTATCAGATGCTTCAGACTTATGAGAAGGCAATGTATTTCAGGTATTACTGCAGTTCTAGCACCAAATGTTGTGCTTTAGTAACTAATTTCATTCTTCTATTGTCCTAGTTCTAGAAGCCTCACTTGTTCATGTTGGCAGCCAAGAGCTGAATAGAGCTCCAAAAGAGAGTGAGCACCACCACCGTCAAAGGAAGGAAATGGCTATGTGTCTTTAGATACTGAGTATCCATATTCGGGAAGTGAGGATGACGTGTCAGATGGCCCCTACTTAGATGACAACTTTAATGACAACTAGCAATCCACTAGGTCTAGTGGAGAATCATCAGGCAAAAATGAAGTAGACCAGTTGAGGGCATGAGGAAAATGCTTCATGGTTTGCATGGCAAGAGTTTTGATGCTTCAATAAAGTTTCTATTGAATTGGAGAATTGGATTTTGGACTGCAGGTTGAAGTGAAGGAGGGCTAGCAACTAATGGACATCATTAGTGAAGATTCAAGGGATTGTGCTAAGATTATTGTAAGACCCCAAAGCGAAGGAATGCCAATCAAAACCACCAGGGCAAATACCAGTCAAGTGCCTTTGGGCATCTTAGCACTTGATGTTGGCATCGTGCATAGATTGCTAGGTCCACATGAGGAGACCAGCAGGCCAATAGCTGATATTAACAATGCATTGGAGAAAGTCATGAATGGAGGAGCAAAGAAGAGTGGTCAAGATTGCCAATTGTGTTTTGGGAAGATGTGCAAATGTTCAAAATACTAAGACAGTGACAAGACTACAACCTATTTGAAAAACTTGATGAGTTTTTCTTGTCTAGGACCAAACATGAACAAAACAAAACCATGGAGATCTACATTAACATTAGGCTTATGGCTCATGTTTGGTCAAAGCCTTTGGATGTAACCTTGCAAAAGACAATGAAGTATATGAAGGTGCACTCGATTTGGGTTTGTGGGATTGTAGCAACTGGGACCCACCTTTTTTGTGCGGATCTCAGCAATTTAGGAGGAAGCAGAAGTAGTCTTAACCACAAAGTTCATCAACAAGGTAACTAACATCATCGACATCAATATCATAGTAGACATGGAGAAGCTTGGGCTGTCAATATTGGATGATGATCTTGGAACTTTGAAGGGCTCGGATTTGTTTGGGTTGAGGCAACAGAGGGAAGAGAGAAAATTGGCTGAACTATAAATGATGAAGTTTGTTTTGCAAAGTTGTCATGCAAAGTTTCTAATCATCTAAAGATGTCAGCTCTTCCAAGAGTACCAAGTGTGTTTGTGCACAAGATGTTTTTGACAATTGCATTATTACAAGTGGATGTGTAGTTGCAAGAATCTAAGTTACCTTTTTAAATAACCACAAGCGTCTCTTGCTTGGTAGCTCAATTGCAACAATTGTTGAAGAATGTTGTGGCAAGCAAGGTTTGAGAGTGATGCTGGAACTTTGCAAAGGAATAGATGGAAGGAAAGCATGTTTTCCATTGTGGCTCCAAGAGCTACATGTGACTTGATGCCCTTAATAAAACTTTAACATTGACAATGCATCTTTTGCTCTTGGGCGATGCCTAAGTAGTAGTCCACTCAAGATTTTTCAAGCATATCCTTTGCAATGAAAGAAACAAGCAAGCAGATTGGTGATGCACCAGACTATTTTAGGGAATTTTTCATATTGGAACTTCAATTCCATGTTGAAAACTTTCAAGTGCAAAACTTGGAATTTTTTTTCACTTTATGTATATATATATATATGGAACAATATAAATGCAATGTTGTATTTTGCTATGAATCAATGTCAAAACAATGTCACTAGTTGTTCCAACAATTATCAAATACAAGATTTGATTTATATTGAATCAATGCTTATTATTTGCCCATTTGATATTGCAACACTTCATAGGATTGTATCAATGTTGTGACAGTGAGTGCCATTGTTTGAATATCCTTAATTTGTTGATTTTATGTGATATGCAATGACATTGAAAATCCATCTTTATGAAGGTTGTAACAACATCAATTCAATAGATAATCAATTTGTATTATCTCGGCATTGACAAGATCTTATCCATTGAATGCATGTTGAAAAAATGTAAATTATGTCAAAATAATCCCAATGCTAACTCAATACATATCATTATAATGCCATCAACATATTGTGTCAATGATTGTATTAGCATTCAATCTTCAACATATTATCATCAATTTGATGACTTATTAATGTATGTTGTGTCAATTTTGATCATACTCTTTTCATCAATTTAATATCGATAAGATGTCAAATGTTTTAGTATAATATCAATGCCATTTTAGGACATGTTGTGACAACGTCACCTAACATCATATCAATGATTGTATCAACATTGAACATCGAACATATTATTAAGGTGTTGCAAAAGCACTCGTACAAGGAGGGGGCAAGTTTGTGATGATGTGTGTAAAGCTATAAGGAACATGTCCAAGTGGTAATTGGTGATTGTTGTTTGCAAGACAACATTTCAAGGTCTATTATGTCTTTTGATTATAACTCATAACACTACTAAATAGAAATTGGTCAAAATGTAACCACTCTATTTGTGACTACATGCAACTATTAATTATTTGCAATTATATTTGAACATTTTTGCAACTATTTCTTATGTTGGTCACATTTACAATTACAGTGCAATTAGTTTGTGACTATTTTGATGTTCATCCTTCCATGTGAAGAACATTCAATTTAGTTTTCATCTAAGAAAAAAAATTTCTGTCCCATTAGTTGTCAATGTGACCAATTTAATTGCAACCCTATGAATATACAAAGGTGTATTTTATGAATTATAAAGAATGTAGTTGTGTATTAAGATTTATAAACATATATTTTGAATTTATATCAACAACCATATTAGATGTGTATTCAAGTATTATTATTAGGATAAATAGGCTTGATATTATGGTTACATTAAATAGTGTGTATTTTGAGTATATGAAATTTTTATGTAAGATATTTGTTAAATATATTGTGCCCATACTACAAGTTTATCCAAACCATCTCATTTTATTTCTTGAAATTATAACAAATGACATTTGTTATAATTTTGATTCATATTATATTATATTTATATTAATTACATGTAATAAAAAAATAGTTATAATAAATCACAATAGCTCTAACAAGTGACCTAATAATATATAATAATAATAATAATAATAAAATATCTAACCTAGCTACTTAAAAATTACAATATTATTATTATTATTATAAGTAATCAGTTATGAAGTATTATTAGATTAATATAATAATTACAAGGATATATTAATATATAATTTTAATATTTTTTATTTCAGATTTATAATTGATATTTATTCATTAATAATTCAATGATTATGATCAATTACTGATATATAATTTTATTTTCAGTTTTATTATTTTATTATTTTATAATAATTACTGTATTCATTAGAATGAAAATCTAATAAATTATTATACAAATGTAGAAATTATTTTTGAAGGAAAAATATACTTATTAAAGATATAAAATATTTATTGTAATAGTTCATAAATAACTTTAAAGAATGAAGTAATAATGTGAATAATAAAAATAAAATAGTTAACCTTGGTTACAAACTAGCTACAATAATAATTGAATTAATGATATTGTTACTATTAAATATTTACATTTATGTTTATTATTAACTATATAAATGAAAATAATCATGGGAATAATTATAATAAAATAATCAACCTAGGCTAGGTTTTAATTAAATAATTAGATATAAAAAAATAGTGCTCAATATTTATAAATAATATTTTATAATTATTAAATAATGAATATTTCAGTTTGAATATTAATTTATTTGGTTATGATATAATAATTTATTAATTATTAATAATTGGCTAATTATTTCAATATTAACCAACTACTAGTTAATTATACTAGTTGATAGATTATTATAGTTAATATATATTTAAAAGTAGATATTATTACTGTTTATCTAGCTAAAAAATTAAATAATATCTGATAATAACTAATAATATAATTAATTCAGTAATCATAAAATATTGATGATTAATGTTATAATTAATTAATTAGTTTTTAGTTTAGTTTTTAATTAATTAACTGGCAAGTTTATTCATTTATTTTCAGATATTATATTCATTAAATAATTAGTAATTTTATTAATTTATTAGTTAATTAGTTAGCTAGTCAGTTGTCACTTACCTATTTAATTATATATTTTTCAAGATGAGAATGAAAACCAAAACATATGGGATAAAAATTTTAATTGGAACTTATTTATGAGTGAACATTTTTTGTCACAAACAACTTGTAATTAAAAAATTTATCCCATATGTTTTGGTTTTTATTCTCATCTTGAAAAGTATATAAACAAAGTGTTTTATCTTACATTTTCCTGTGGGCATATGGGATGAGTCAATAAAAATGACTTAACTCAAAATAAAATATAAATATTCATGTACTTACACCTAATTACCTATTTCCCTAACTTATTTACCTACTTTTCCTCCTACAATTACCTAAGTAGGTATTTGGCTTAAGTAGGTAAATAGGTCCTATTTAGATAGGTGTTTAACCTAGATGTGTAGGTAGGTATATAGGTAGGTAAATACCTAATTCAACCTACATACCTAAATATTGATTTTAAATTTAATTTAGAAAAACTCAATTAATATGCCATGTGGCAAATTTTTATTACAACACGTGTCACAATTTAAACCATCCAAACATAAAATTAAATGTTTTAAATTATTTCAAAATAATAATAAAATATTTTTTATTATTAAAAGTTGAAACACGTGGCAACACATAGCTTGTTCACATTGTTCACCAAAAAAAGTTGCATCTTAATTGCAAGCAACAATACATATATGACAAGTCAAAGGATGAAAACGTATTTCGTCAATTTTTTTCTTTCATCCAAAATTCATTGTTGTTTATGACTAGTGTCAATGCGACTTGTCCAATGCAACTATTAAGATTTTAGTTGCAAATGTCGTTTACAACTAAAAATTAATCACATGGACCAATACCAAAATGGCCATTTTCTACTAGTGTAAATATGTTCCATATTTTGAAACCTGCATCACAATTTGTTTGTGTTTGATGTTGATGATTGGTGCAGAATCCTATAAGACTTAAGCAAAAGTTCTTAAAGCATTAGGCGTTGTTAAAGATCATTAGAAGGGTCATCTTGTGTTGCTTGCAAGTTGTAGGTATGTTTTTCTCTCTCCACCATTTTTTTTTGTTAATTTTTTACATCAATAAGGATTTTGCCATGCAATAGTGTTGTTAACATTAAATCTTTGTGATGGATTGAATTCCATTGAATTTATTATTGTGTAAACTTCATGTTTTTTTTTTTTGTAAGCATAGCAATAATGTTTTTGTCATGTAACAACTATAGCTTCTAAAGTCTTTGTGATGGATGAAACGCCATTGAATTCCCATGTATGTGTAAGCTTTGGGACCTTTTTACTTTACAAATAGCAATAGCAAGGTTTCTGCCATGTAACAATAGGTTCTAGTAAGTCTTTGTGATTAAGTTGATGCCATTGAATTCCCATGCATGTGTAAGCTATGTGTCCTTTTTATCACAATTTTGTAGATTGGCAAGGTTTTTGCCATGCAACAACTTCGAGTAAGTTTTTATGATAGGATGCCATTGAATTTTCATACATGTCTAATCTCTATCCTCTATTTTTTTGCAAACAACAGTAGATATAACAAAACCTAACCTATAAGGTTGTTTACAATGGCATCCACAAATGCCACACAACCTATAACAACCATTTCATGTGATTAAGATGATATTGATTTTATGTCTCAACCTAAAATCGAACTTGGATCACAAGAGGCATCAAATGTTAACATAGATGCAACTTGGTAGATCCTTATTCCAAAGTTGGTGGCCAATAGAAATCTATGGTCTCCTGGCCATCGAACATCAATTTATTAAGTATTTTTTATGGTGAATGATGTTGCAGCAATGAACATTTGTAATCTAATAAATGATGCATTGTTTTGTTAATTATCCTATTGAATTGAAGCTCTTTGATGTTTAGGGAAAACATAAAGGGCTTGTGAGCTATAATAAGAACCATGGCACAAGCATTTTGAAAAAACATGCTTGTCATGAACATCGAGATTTGTCCAAAAAATGGGGACTATTTTTGCTACAAAGGGTTACAAAAACCTAAGTGAAAACTAGAGGTCAAGGAAAAGGAAAATTGTCCCCTTTTCTCAAATCACAAACTTTTTTGGCAACCAACAACCTTACCACAAATCAAATCCTTTACAGTAGGCCTTTTTAAAGGACCTGATCTCTATGTTCCAAAAGGTTACCGACCTTTATTTTCTGTTGAAAATTCATGGCTATAGCATCTGGTTTTGCGGCAATGTGGCCATGTATAGTTTCCATCCCATCACCAAATGGTGACTAAAATGTTTTTTAACATGGTGGATAAAACCAATGAGATTTATGTCATCCCTACCCTTGCACATTGTATTACTTGTACATGTTCATTTAGCCTTTGGATGTTTTGTGTGGGCTTTGATACCTTTGTTACTGTTGTGAATTTCATCAACGTCTCATGGGAGCCATGTCATGTGACAATTAAAGTCTTTTGGGGTTATAACATTATAAGTGTAGCCATAGCGAACCAAGTAAAATCATTGTTGAATTCCTTTAACTTACTTGACAAAATAATTGCATACATCAAAGATGAAAGGTCTAATTTAAACATTTTGACTTTTGCATTGACTTCTATTGTTTCTTATTTTGTCATTTAGCTAGCATGCCCATTTATAGGGTCATATTTTGGGCATGTCATGTCAAAGGTAGCTCAATATGCTACTAATGACAATAAAATCTATGCTAGATTTTCAAAAGTTAGCTTGCAAAAAACTCAAAATTTGCATTGCAAAAGACCATTACTTAGACAAAAAAATCTAGTAAGGGATGACGAAAATGAAAAAGTCTTGTACAGTTGTAAGCTTGCCTACCAATATGAAAAATCTAATGCGGACAAGGTTTACTTTTCAAGTCATCTTATTCTTTGCAACATCAAAATATCGAAATGTTACTTTCATTTGTTATGCATGGTAACAAGCTATTTATTTATCTTCTAGAATATTGGTATTTCCAACTTGGGCTTCTACTCAAGCCATTATAAATATGTTCCTTCCTGTTGTGAAACTTTGTGTCTTGATTCAAAATGCTGGCTATTGGTTATTGTCATATGCACTTCATTCTACCTTCACCTTATGTGTTGCCATGAAAGCTAATGTAACTAGGGCCTAAGCTTTAAATCAACTGCTAATTCATGGGGATTTTAATTTAAAGTTATAAAAATTTTAATTAAAAATGATGACACAAGTTATAAATATTTTATCGCTATTCTTGGCATTTGTTTTAGCTTACAATCAAGCCAAAGCACATAACACTAGTATAAATTTTGGGTTTTGCAACTATCATTAGCAACTAAAATTCAATTGCATGTGACACATGCAACTATAAACTTGTGTAGTTGCTTTAAACAAGTTGCACATGACATTAAGTTGCATGTGACACTACATATGCAACATGTATATATAATGTTAATATACATGTTCATCTATACATACTAATCTAAGTGTAATTACATCTTATGTGCAACTCTCCTTGCAACTACAATGCAATTGATCAAAATGTGACACGTGTTTAAAAATTAGACAACTAACTTGTGGACATGTGTCACTTTTTAATTATTTTTGTGTTTTCAAAATTAAAAATTCATTGGATTAATATCAACCATTAAAGTTTTTGCCACTAAAATGATGACAGGTGGCACACCATGGAATGTTCATTGACCATTTGGCACGTGTTCATTTTAAACACCAATTATATGTTGACATGTGGTAATCAAGGCCCACCTATTTTTTAATTTTAAATATTAATTTAAATCATCCAATTTATGGCTATTAAGATGTTGACACGCGGTGCTCAGGTAGGTAAGTAATTATTAACCCTATTAGGTAGGTAGGTTTACTTAGGTATGTAAGTAGGTTGAAAAGTAGCTAGGCTTAGGCTATATAGGTAGGTTTAGAATAATCCGATTTTATTTTTAAATTTAACCATTTCATAAAAGTTGAACTTTTTTTATTCCCTCATCCTTAATGGCGATTTATATTTGCTATTATTTAGCTATTGCTCCTAATTTTATATTGAGCCAAATAGAATTGGAAGGCAAAAGATATGGGATAAAAAATCCCATTGCAAACCTCATGCACCAACTTAGTTACACATTATATGCAAGTACTATATTAGAATATACCATCTAGGGGAAGGCTCTAATGCTTCTAATGTCTAAACAAAACTTGAAGCCTTCCTTTAAACACATCTAACACATTAAAAATCGTCGAAAATGGATTAAAGATGAAAAAGTTATGGCCCCCCCAACTAAAGGGGTCAAGAACTAAAAAAAAACCATTACACATTACAAAGGTCAATTCTTAAACACCCAAAAAGTTCCTTTTACAATGTTTTGTTGCTATTAAAGTTCCAATATGATTTGTAGAATTTCAAGTGGTGCTCTTATAGCACCTTAAACTCTTTAAAATGAATAAGAAATAAGAAAGTTATGAGGTCTAAAAGTAGGAGGGGTTCAAAGGAAATAAAATAAAATAAAATAAAATTGTAACTTGGAAATTTTTATTTATTTATTTATTTTTCCTTGTTAATTTTTTATTACTCATTTTCTTTTGCATTTTAAAAATGATTATAGGATATTTTAATAATTATGATTACTTAATGAAAATATGATTTTAATATTATTATCTAGCTTAAACTAGTAATTAGCTAAGGATGTTTGTATATTTGTAGGTTAATTAGTGGAACATGTTTACATTAATATTTTGACATAAATAATAGAATTTAAATATATATACATGTTGAGTATATCTATAATTGATTATCATTATAATTATAATAAACGTTTATTTAATAATTATGATTATTTATAATAAATTTTAATATTATCATATTAATTGATAATGATTAATTTTTTTGTTTAATCAAATTAAAATTTTCTGAAAAAGATTCCAAATAAAATAAAATAAAATAAAATAATTCTATTTGCCAAAACAAATATTTCAATATATTTGAGAAATAAAATTTGAAAACTTACAATACATATTTAAACCATGGTTTAGTTTAGCTTAATTTAATTTAACATAATTTAGTTTAACCATAATTAATTTAGCCTAGCTTAATATAACCATTGTTAGTTTTAGCCTAATTTATTTTAGCCATTAATATTTTAGCCTAACTTAATTTAACCATAATTATTTTGGCCTAAGTTAACTTAACCATATTTATTTTATCTTAATTAATTTAGCCATGATAAATATAGTCTAATTTATTTTAGCCATAAATAATTTAGCATAACTTGATTTAGCCATAATTAGTTTGGCCTAACTTAATGTAGCCATATTTCCTTTAGCCTAATTTAATTTAGCTTAATTTAATCTAGCCATAATTAATATAGTTTAATTTAAGTTAGCAATAAATAATTTAATTTAATTTAATTTAGCCATCATTCATTTGGCCTAACTTAATTTAGCTTAATTTAATTTAGCCATAATAATTTTAGCCTAATTTAATTTAGCTTAATTTTGATCAGTGATAATTAATTTAGCCATGGTTAGTTTTTTTTTTTTTGTTTATTTAGCCTAGGTTAATTTAGGTTAGCCTAAGTTAGCATGGGGTTAACCTTAGTACTAGAAGTACATAATACTATTATATATAGCCTATGTAAAAATATTAAATATAGTAATTTAAGTATGTATAAGTTTAGGCCATTATTTTTATGACATGTGTCCATGTTGTACACATTTAGTTACGTGTTTGTTGCAAACAACAATTAGTTGCATGCAAGTTGCATAATGATTGGTTGCAAATGACCAGATTTCTAATAGTGTAACATGCTAGTTATAATGTTGGACCCCTATTTCAAAAACATGAAAGTTATATGGGATTTTGTGGACAATGCACATGCCATTCAAATTGTGATAGATTATGACATTGATACTATATGCCCTCTTTTATTACATGTGTTCTTTCATTTGAAGCTTGTTATGGCATCAGTAGCAAATTAGCCGATAGTAATTGAAGATGATGATTTTTTTTTGGGTAGTTTGTATGAAATGATGATGCAATCATGTCCACCTTAAAAAATGAATTACAATTATATTAATGGTTGGATATGCAACCAGTTAAAATTGAAAACCTTTTCATTTGGTGGGCAAAACATGTTGTCCAATTTCCCCATGTTTCATTCCTCGCTCATCAAGTACTTGGCATTGTGGGATTACATATTGAAATAAAACAAATTTTGAGCGTTGCAAGTGTCATCACTAATTTGAAGCGATCTAGGCTTGACATTGAGAATTTAGATCAACTCATTCTCATCATCAATAATTGGCTTAGTGACGTTCATGTTGTGATGGACCTTTGAAGCTTAAAGCCATGACTGAAATTTTGGGAAAGGGATTATGCTATGATTGAAAAACACAACAGATTGATTGAGGAACAAGAATTCTTTGAAGAAGATTCAAACTTTGATTTCTTCAAATGTAGGGTTTTTTTCATCTTCAATTTGTGTTTATTTTTGTTAACATTTTTCTTATGCAAGAAAAATTATAATTTGTGTTTGTTTCTAGGGGCATTTGCAACGTTGGAGCTAGTCAAGATTGAAGATTCACTTTATGTTGTACCTTAGGTATTTCTCTACCTCACATTTGTTATTGGATTTCCTATGATGAAACAGGCCGAACCCAGGAATGGCCTAATGGTCTTCAATGTGGGTTCATTGATTAGGGCTGGAAGTTGCATGGTCTTTTGTATTAGTTTTGTTTTGGAGTCATATGTGTTTGGTTGAAACTTGAAACCTTTTGTGAATTATGTCATTCATATGCTACAATTGTTGTCCTTCTACAAATGTTTTTGGGCATGTGCATTGCTTTAGGAAGTCAATTTTGTTCTGTTTTGTAAGTCATATGTAAGTCATATGTTTTCATTTTTGGTTATATTTGTCCCTAGATTTTAAGGTTTTGGACTTTTGTCATTTGTAATGGTTAGCTAAATTGAAGTTATGTTTGATGGTTTGTCCAATGTCAAATGACCAAAAGCCCAATTTAGGGAAAGGATTTGTCCTTGGATTTTTATGTTAGTTGTTGATTTTCTATGATTGGAAGTGTATCTAGTCCATTTTGTTATCTAATCCCTAAACCCTAACCGTTACCCGGACCTACCCTTTTTTTAAAAACTTAAACCCTAATACTTGAAAACCCACCATATTTAAAAATAAAACATTGACCTTACTTGGAGGTTGTTCCAAAAAATAATAATAAGAGGGAACTGACCCTGGAAGTTCTCCAAAACCTAGAGAACCGCCCAACACTAGTTAGAACCTTGAAAAAAATTATTAGTGTGAATCTAGAGCAATGTGTAATAATGTGCAAATTTTCATGTGCCTGAAAGGAGGTCTTTTGTTTCCATGGTCAACTTTATGGAAAAATCCAAACCTCTCCTTCATTACCACACCTCTTTAGCATCGATATTTATGGTCACGTAAAAGCCCATGAGGGCTTTACCAAAATGAGCTTACATCCGCCTCTCATCCCATACGGCCTGATTTCAGTAATGCCTTTGCCCAAGCAGGCTTTACCCTACATCTAAAACCATTTAGGAAATAAATACTATAGTATATTGTGTATACAACCCCATCATGTGACACAAAATAAATAATATAAGTTA
>Ga0116231_10009614_pt1 | contig 16161 bp, 16 predicted proteins | sample S1TSphgellanicum_2_FD_89695 | JGI IMG/M metagenome (GOLD analysis project Ga0116231, IMG submission 89695) | Host-associated microbial communities from peat moss isolated from Minnesota, USA - S1T2_Fd - Sphagnum magellanicum MG | ecosystem: Host-associated > Plants > Peat moss > Unclassified...
AAAAGGATTTCAAAGCTTTCATTGGACAAGGGGAACAAGCTCAAGGAAAGTCATGGAGGCTTACCAAGGGGGAAGGCATTGGGTGTATGGGGAAAAGGAGAAGGAAGAAGAGAATGAAATGTGAGAAAGGTTGTTAGTTCTTGTGTGTGGGAGGTGTTCATGGAAAGGTTATGAAAAAATGAAGCATGGAATGGAGTTGTGTGTAGCAAGTAATCGTAGTGAAGCCTCTGAACTTTGGTTTAATTAACTTTTTCTCTCAAATCCATCGTTGGATTTGTGTCAAAATTAAATCAGTTTTAGTTTGAAAGGTGTAAAAGCTCCTCCCAAAAATTCAGCATCATCGGTTTTGCTATGAGGGAGTTACAATTGTTGGAAGTAGAGGGTGTTGAAGTGGGTTTCATGGAATGATTTCCATGGGGAAGCATCTGGACTTTTGGTTTAATTAATTTTTTCTCTCAAATCCACCGTTGGATTTTTGTCAAAATTAGATTAGTTTTAGTTTGAAAGGTGTAAAAGCTCCTCCCAAAAATTCAGTGTCATCGGTTTTGCTGTGAGGGAGTTACATTTGTTGAAAGTAGAGGAGGTTGAGTTGTTATTTTTTCCTCAATCTAAGCAAGTGGTTTTTAGTTTCGGGCTTAACTTTTGGTCAAAGACATAAATAATTTTTTTTTAAATCATGAGATTTGGACACAATGCATTAGATTTTTAGTAAATTTCATTACTTATTTTGAACGACCTTACTCATTAGACTTCAATACATAGTAGTTCCACTTCTAACCGGGTTTTTTGTGAGTGCATATCTTAGTGGTGGAAGTGTGCAAGAAATCCTCACACATTGAAAAGATTTTCACCTTTTTTTAATATGTACCTAACATTAGTGTACATGGGTCCCTTAAAAGTTTGCTAATATATTAACATAGATTAGCATAGATATTTTGGAGTGTCTTTTTACACTTTATTTTTTATAGTTTATGTTTCATTACATTTTTTTATTAACATAAGCAATAAAATAAGCCATTGATGTGTATAAAAGACATCGAAATCAAATGGAAAATGATCTCCCTTCATTGAATTCTTTCAAATTAACATTGATAATCATAATAAACAATGATTTCAAAGACATAAAAATAGGTTCCACACCCACTATTGACTTGTAAGTTCAAATTAATGAAACAATTGAAATAACCAAAAATGAATATAAGAATTTCATATTAAAAGATATTGATTAATATTAGTAATTGTTTGTCGCAATTCTATTTCTAGTTATTTTCCATTTTCTTGTCAATTATGTCAATCATCATTATAAAAGGTGAATGCAAGCTATAATGGTTCATTTTAAGCAGACATAAAACCCCCAAGAGACCTTAACATGTTTTTATATATTATCCATATGGACATGGTTTTAAATTCTAATATTTCATTAATGTAATCTTTGACTACTACAATTCACTAACTTATGAAACCTCTTAAAACTAAGTGAAAACCATATTGAAAACTATTGTTATAAGCTGATATGATGAAATCACTTTGGAAATTCTTAAAAAAACCCCATAAAGTCCATAAGAATAAAAACCCACTTAGATATTTCAATTATGTACCCATTGGGCATACAAATTTTAACAAACACAAAAGAAAACATTTCAAAAAGACTTTTGAAAACAAGTTCCAATTTTAACTCTTCAAAAGTTCATAATTACCATTTGGTTAAGGTTTCACAAAAAAAGGATTTCACAGTTAACTTTATCATTTCATTTTTCAACCCATTTTCAATCTTTCTAAACAATTTGGATTGAAATTCAATATGAATTCTTCAATTTTTTAACAATCTAGCAAATTGACTAATCCATTTTTTTTACTTCAAAAGTCCACTATTAATAATGAATGCATTATTTTCAAAAATAATTGTGCAAATGTTTTCATAATCAAATTGTTAGTTAAAAATGTCAATTCATTATTTAATATATTTAAGATAAATTTATTCACCATAACCATTTAAACATAAAACACCCTATAAAAATTACCATTGTGACACCAAAAGTGAGCCACCATAACTTGCATTCACCCTAAGATGAGTTGTGACTTATGAAAGGACAACAATTGGAGTTAACTACATGTGAAATTATTTATGCGTGACCTAGATTTGACGTTCTTAGGTAAAATTAAATTGGGACTTCCAGATTAGGCCAATTGCAACTCTTTCTTTACGATCCAAATATGTTCAAATTACTTCTCACAAGACCTTGAACAACAGAAAAGTTTGTAATCTTACAAATAAACAATAATCCAACCTTGGTAAATTTCAAACCCCTCAATGGAACATGTATATAAGCCTACATGCTACTCCATTAAAAGGTTTGAACTTTCAACCACTGTTGGACAAGTATCGACTTTTGCACATACCAAGTTGATCATGGTATGGGGTTTTTCTTTGTTATTTCATACTTCGCATTGTGCCGAATCAAGTACTAATAGTCATAAACAATAAAACAAATTATTTGGCAACTTTCGAATCATGCATTTTTGGAAGCACAACCACTTAACATTATTCAAATTTCGCCTTTGGATGCATTTTCCCACAATAAATGGTGAAACTTTTGTTAGGTCAACCAACCTAAGGTTACAAAACCCCTTTGAGCCAATTTGGGAAAATGTAGGCAAATTGACACATTTTTTCAATGACATGCTTTCTAAATTTTCCAGCACCTATCACATGAAATGAAAACAAAAGGATTATCAATATAAAAAAACATTTGATCCTAATGCCATTTTTTATTAAAAAAACATGTCTTTATAAAATCAAGATTCAAAGTTAAAACATTTGGTTTTGGACATCAAAAAGAATCATAGGAAATCAAAATAAAATTATAGGATTGAAATAGTATGGTGAGAACTTCATCTTTTTGTAAAAAGAAATTTGACTTATTTGATTTCCATATAAATTGATTCATAATTGGAAGTTCCATTGCAATAATTTGATCCATGTCTCATAATTGTTCATGTATGTACCACTAGAAGAAAAACATGTATTTTCGACTAGATTTTGTGACTAAATTTTAGTCATAAACAATAATTTGCAACTAAATTTTCTTTAATCGCCTAAGACAAGTCACATGTGATGAAAATGCATTTATTTTGGTCACAATTGAGGGCAAATAATGTGTTGCCACGTGTGTAACCAAAAAGAACAAGCAACAAACAAAGGAACCAAATAGATAGACTGATGACCTGAGTCGACGGATCTCAGGCGAACGCTTCACTATTCTCAAACAATCGAACCCATCCTGAGTCCTTATCAAGCATTCCCCGATACACACACTGATCATTCGCAAGCACCTACCAACCTGGACTGAGATTACACAAGTCCGACAGGGTTGGCTTCATGCTTCAAAACTTTATTCACAGACTGAGTACAGAGCTACAACTTTCTAAGTTACTACATGTCCAACAAAGGACCAACTTCTCACTTGATGGAGTTCACCCTATCAGGGTTCACAGTGTGCAATCGATTCTCTGAAGTCTCTGAACTTGGTTCCTACCCATTGTAACAACTCCTCCTTTCCACAGCAAATCATTGCTAATCACTCCTGACTCAAGAACTCTCAGGTCTATCTCAGTGAAGACTCCTCTCCTGGAACTATGCGACCTTCCGATTCACTCGCGCCTTTCAATCGTCTGATCTATCTCCCCTCGGTGCTCCTTCGAACACTCCTCGCAGAGACAAAACAACCAGATCGTCTACATGCGCAGCGAAAATTTTTTTGTCGCCAACCCAACTCTTCCCCCTCTACATAGCCTCTGCTAACTTCTTCTCCACCCCGCCTCCATTCAAGGTAGCACCATGCCTCATAAAATCCACGCCGCCTACGATCCTCTACATCAAAGAAGCTCCATTTCGGCCCATCATTTGCGCCGCACAGAGTCATGCATGAAAATTGGAGCAGCCGCCATGCAACAAAAATCAGTAAAGGTTAGTAATAACCAAAATTAGATCTTCAAAACAAACAACTGCATTCACACTGCAATGGCTACCCATTGTCCGGTCACATATGTAACCTCTCCGTTCCTTGAAAAGCTGAGTCCTTCAGCTTCTTTTACTCAGGCTGCACGTAATAAATTTGAAGATCACGACGAGACCTCTCCCACTGGCGCCCATCAGCATCCTGAACCATGCAAATTCAATTGTCTTCTTCGAACTCCAGATTTCCCTTTCCGTCAGTGTGTCCAACGAACAAGTACGGACCTTCCCAACTGGTAGTAAGAGCTCACCTCTTGCCTGGCTTCTTCATTTTCACCATTGTCTCACTTGCAACCAAACCTTCAAAAACATACTTACCTTTCCGGCTGGCATAGGTCACCCTTTGCTTCTTCTGCGCTTGTTCTACATTGGACAATACGTCCTCGTGTATGCTCGCAACGAGCTTCATCTTTTGTAGAAATTGCGCTGCCACAGCTTCAACGCCAATGTTCTCATTAGTCTCATTAGTAAGTGCTTGCAAGTAGTTGTCCGCCTTGAGACGGGGTGTCCGACTAGTCAGGATCATGTATGGTGAGAATTTGGTGCTACACTGAATCCCACACCTGTATCCAAACAATACCTTCGCTAGGTGTTCATCCCAACAATTTACAGTCTCTGGCGTTGCAGCAAGAACGGTGATTCCATGTTTAATGGTCTTGATTAAACGTTCCACCATTCCATTACATTGTGGCCATTGTGGCACAATGTGTTGATGCTGTATGCCATAATCTTTGCACATATTATCGAACTCTACAGCCCATTCGCCTCCATTGTCTGTGAGTATGAACTTGGGAACTCCGTATCGGCAGATGATGTCATCTTCCAGGAAGGTAGCTGCAATCTTAGCCCCATGATCACCCACAGCCTTCGCCTCACACCACTTGGAGTAGTGGTCAATTGCTACCAGAAGGTATCTATTCCTTGCTTTTGTCTCAGGCAGTGGCCCTGCAGTATCCATAACCACTCTATGAAACAGATCATAAACAGGTATACTCTTCAACTCTTCATCTTCAAATCGCATACTCCCTATCCTTTTCACCAACTGACACTGTTGGCAGAACCTTACTATAGCCTTGACATTCTTAGTTCGATTATGCCAAAAATACCTTCTACACACTTCAGCCAGAGTCCGTTCTTCCCCAACGTGACCTAGGTCCTTATGCATCTGGACCACTAATTCCATGCAATCTGCTGGTCTCGGCACCAACAGCCCCTTGAAGTACAGTAGCCGTTCATGCCAGTGATAGTTGAGCATCCTCTTCCTTGCCCTTTTTGATTCCAGAGGATCAATAGTAACAGGCAGCGTTCCTCCTTGCAACAATTCCATGCAGTTGTCATCTTCCCATATGTCATAGCCCCTCGAGCCTGCTTCACACTCCTCCTCCCTATCAATATCTGCAAATTGCAAATCATGTTCACCCGTTTCCAACAGTCGCTGAGCTGCCAACACCAACTCCAGTTATTGTCGCTTGTCATAGTAGTGGGGTCTCTTCCTCTGGAAGACCATCCTATCACTACTGCTCTGTGCAGTTTCACCCCTCCTTTCGTCTTCTCCCTCACATGGAACAAACTCCTGGGGTACATCGTCCTCAAATATAAGGTCGATCACATACAGATGGTGGTCACTAGGACACAAATAGTGGTTGATGCCAAAACAACAAGTATGATGTTATACTGACTTTCTGTCCTTTCTTCGGCTTCCAAGCCATTCCATCCCTGTGCCAATCTGAACAAAGAGGAACTTCCCTTCTTCCCAGTGTGTGTTAGTCTGAGCATTCCCGATGTCTTGGATCTCCTCACAAAAATCATCATCATCCTCCACGGCAGATCCAACTGGATTTCTACTTAAGGCATCCACATTGGTGTGCCTGAGACCTGGTCGGTGTATAATCTTAAAACTAAAGTCCTGCAACATGTCAATCCATCTGCCTCACCTGCCATGAGCATCAGACATAGTAGCCAACCACTCGAGTGGTTTGTGGTCAGTGCGCAAAATAAAGTGATTCATGTATAAGTATTGCCTAAAGTGCATGATTCCCCATATGAGTGCATAGCACTCTCCCTCCATGGGATGAAACTTCTTCTGAGCCTCTGTTAAACTTTTGCTGGCATAGGCTACCACCTTCTCCAATTTCTTTTCTCTTTGGGACAGAATGGCTCCGACCCCCTTGGGCGACTAATCAACATCCAGACAGAACGATTTCTTGAAATCAGGTCGTGTGAGGATGGGCACCTCAACCAGCGCTATCCTTAATGCTTGGAATGCTTGCTAACATCCCTTATCCCTAGACAAAATCAACATCCTTCTTGGTCAGCTCGAACAGTGGAGCTGCCAGTCGCGCATAACTTCTGATATATTTCCTGTAATACCCCGTCAAACCCAAGAACGACTTGACATTCGTAACCGTCCTTGGTTGGGGAAAATGTAAGACTGCCTCAACCTTACCAGGATCAGGTCTGGTTCCACTCTCACTAACAACATGGCGTAGGAACACAATATTTTTTGCAGCAAAGCAGCACTTGTTCGGGTTGAGTTTGAGATTCACTTCCCTGAGTTTGCACAGAACCACATCCAGATGCTAAAGATGCTCTCCCTAACTCCTGCTGTGGACATTGAGGTCATCCACGAACACCTTTAGGAATTTACTGCCCACATTTTTAAAGACTTCTGACATAGTTCTGGTGAATGTGCTCGTGGCATTCTTCAGACCAAATGGCATGACTGTCCAGTCATACAGTCCGGTTTTAGTAATCAATGCAGTCTTCTTCACATCGTCAAGGGCCATCCGAATCTGCCAGAAGCCAGACTCCAAATCTAGAGCAATAAACCATGTTAAGTTCCTTAGCTAATCAATCACGTCTTCCACGAGTGGCATTGGGAATGAGTCACATTGTGTTTGTGCGTTGAGTGGTCGGTAGTTCCCACAGAAACGTCTGCTCCCATCCTTCTTCACTGGTAAAGTAACTCGACAGGCATATTCCGAGCTACTAGGCCTCATTTTGCCCAATTCTATCAAAACGTCGATTGGCCTCTTCACTTCGGCCTCCTCCCAATAGGACAGTCTACCAGGAGAGGCTCCGCAAGGCGGAAATCCTTGCGTATCCACAAAATGTTCCCCAACGGTGCAGCAACCCAACTCACCCTTATTCCATGCAAAAACATCCTGGTATCGTTCCAAGATCTCCCAAAGTTGCTGTTGTCCTATACGATCCAAACTGCTATCTATCCTAATTCGTTGACAGATCTCCCTCCATCTAATGTCCATTTCGTCACAGTTATCTAACCTCAATTGCCCAAAAGTATCACTGCCAAACTCACCATCTTTTATCTGGTCAGCTTGCAGTAGCATTGGAATTGATGGAGTGTCCCTTGTGCCGAGTTGCGGTGACCTGAGCGTCACAGCCACATTAGGTGTGCTTCCACACAAGGCTCGTCTGCTCTGCTTTGCATCAGACACCCATTTTATCCAATCCGCGTAATCGTCTGCATCCGTGATTTCTTCATTCATGAAGTCATCAGCCTACTCCCGCAATATTAGTTGGAGAATCTCTGGCGGTCCTTCTGACATCACCAGTTTCTCCAATTCACCATCTCCAAATTCATCCTCATGATCAATTCGTGTCAAAGGATTGGATCCCGACTCACCATGCTCACTACCGTCAGTACCCGTATCAGAATCTGAGGTGGTCACAGCCTCATCCTTGATCACAATTATGTGATCCTGATCTGTCTCGCAGAAAAAATTGTCATTGGTAGATGTGCTCTGACAGACCGTCACTGACTCCCACATCAGAACACCCGAATTGATCCTTTGCAACAGATTTACTATTGTCAAAGGTAATACTTCTACGTTGGCACTTGGTCCATGCCTCACCTGAATTAAACCTCGTTCCACATCCATAATGGCACCAATCTTCATGAGAAAATCCAGACCAAATAACACATCATAGCTGTCCGTATCAACCACCATGAACGTCATGTTGCACTGAACCCCCCCGACCTTCACTAGTACTCCATCTATTCTACCAAAAGCCTGCATGATGACTCTCGAAGCGGTCTTGTAGGTCTCCGATCCAGTGACTAGATGCATCATTCCTAATTCTCTCACAACAACAACTGCCATAACGGTCATGGAGGCTCCTGTGTCTACCAATTCTTCAACAATATAATTGTTGATCTCTATAAGCAGATGTAAAGTCTTGCTTTGATGGGTCTTGTTGATGCAGATTTTCCTCAATGTGGGAACTGTCGACACCATCGACACCCGATTCTCATTCACCTCCGAATCCCTCCTTCTCCTCGCCAGCTTTACTAAGCTTTCCAGATGTTCCAGTTCTCCTGGAATCATCAGGATGGTTTCCATAGGTGAGAGAGAGATTTTGCCTTTTATGAAGTGCGAGAGGATCTTGGACCTGACTGCAGCATTGCGGTCAGTGCCAAGCCCATCTCCCACAGTCTAAGGGGTTTGATTAACTTCCCCCGCTGCTACTTTTATAGGTATTCTCCTTCTCGGTACCCTCGTGTGAAAGAAAAGTTTCTCATTCCCTTATAATCTGTTGAGTTGCTGTAGAGTTGCTACTTCATCATCGAGTAAAACCTCCAAGAAGTTCGCTGCTCCAGAATGTAATTTCCCATTTTTGGGCTTCTTCCAACACCAGTCTTCAGAATGTCCTAGGCCTGAGCAGTAGGTACACTTGACTCCACAATTCTCTGTCCTATGAGGCATACCGCACTTTGCACATTTCGGCCGTGCTTCATTCAGCCTTGGACAAGTGGTGGCCAAGTGGTCCCCTCCTTTGCAAATCTGGCACCCTCCCATAATAGTGTGAGAAGATGATGTCTCTGGATTATTTACAGTCCCCTTGAAGAAATTCCAACGTCTCATTCAGCGCAGCAACATGTTTCTCCATTACAGTCTCCTTGGTTCCCTCCTCCTGCTCCTCCTTAAGAGGCTCAAATGGCGTCTCACCAAGCTCGCCCAACACCCTTTCCACCTCAATTGCAGCACCCACCAATTCTTCGATGTCTGCAAATGTCCTTACCACACACAACTTACGGATCTCAGGCCTTAATCTGGCCAAGAATCTCCTCGTCTGTCTACATCCAGTATCTGGCCCTTTCGAAACAACTTATCTAGTCGTTCAAAATACTTCTGAACCCTTTCTTTGGGTTCTTGCTTGATTGCATCCAGTTTCATACGGATGTCATCAGCATCAATGTTCCCATACTTCTGCACAATCAGATTGCGCAGCTCATTCCAATCAGCAAGCGCTGGGTGCAACTATTTGAACCATTCTTTGGCCCTACCCCTCAAGTTCAACTTCGCGATTTTGAAAAGCTTATCTGCGTTGAGGTCCCGCACCTCCGCAGCCATGGTAAGTCTCTCTGCCCAATCGCCAACATCTTCGTACTCCCGCCCCCAGAACAATTCGTCCATTCCTTGGGGATTGGTCATCCTGCAGTGTCGAACTCTAACACCAAAATTACAACAATTTCTCTGCGACCTTATGTCACAGTACCACAGCTAGAACAGCCCTACACTATGATTCATCCGTATTGGACTCTGAGAGAGATAAACCTCTGCCAACTCAACTTGCAAATTTAGACTGAGTCCCTTCCGACATTGGAATCAAAGGTACAAAATTCGATGGGACAAGGGAGAAACTCTACTCATCTGTGGATTCCTATTGGAATTGCCACCTCTCCTTTGTGTCACGCCAAATCCTCCAACTTATCATACGAAACCTCGAACCACCATGTTCTACCCTGACAATCTGATCTCTAGTCTGGAACAAGTCTTCTACACCAGGGATATAAAACCTGGGAAAATGGTTCGCAGAAGGTGTCGATTTGGGAATCCAAATATCTCCTAGTCTAGGTATACTCCTCTATCTCTCAGCAAGCAAGGGCGTAATTCTACGCAAGGTAGGTGGTATAGTAGTACTATGTCTATAATTACGAAATTGACACCCACCCCCTTGCTCCATTGTTCACTCTCACCCAAACTTCGGCACGTGTGTAGAATCCACTATGAGCGATTTCAATTGCTATGTCCCCTACTCGGGCCTCATCAGGATCTACTCCTACAATGGTTATCACTCCAAAACCCAGAAAACGTAGAACCACTGCTCCCCTTGGCGGCAACACACCCCTAGTAGTGTAGAAATCAAACCTATTGATAATTCTTTGCTCACGCACCTCTTGTGTTAGTTCTTCTGCCTCTACATCATCCGCACCAATTGAGGACATGTTTCCTCGACTACCTTTACAGGTTCTACAGAAACCGCTAGATCCAAACCAGCTCTGATACCAAAAAGAAGAAGCAACAAACAAAGGAACCAAACTAACTGACTGATGACCTGAGTCGACGGATCTCAGGCGAACGCTTCACTGTTCTCAAACGATCAAACCCATCATGAGTCCTTATCAAGCATTCCCCGGTACACACATTGATCATTCGCAAGCACCTACCAACCTGGACTGAGATTACACAAGTCTGACAGGGTTGGCTTCATGCTTCAAAACTTTATTCATAAACTGAGTACAGAGCTACAACTTTCTAAGTTATTACAAGTCCAACAAAAGACCAACTCCTCACTTGATGGAATTCGCCCTATCAGGGTTCACAGTGTGCAATCGATTCTCTGAAGTCTCTAAACTTGGTTCCTACCCATTGCAACAACTCCTCCTTTCCACAACAAATCCTTGCTAATCACTCCTGACTCAAGAACTCTCAAGTCTATCTCAGTGAAGACTCCTCTCCTGGAACTATGCAACCCTCCGATTCACTCGCACCTTTTAATCGTCTAATCTATCTCCCTTCGGTGCTCCTTCAAACACTTCTTGCAGAGACAAAACAGCCGGATCGTCTACATGCGCAACGAAAAAAATTCTATCGCCAACCCAACTCTTCCCCCTCTACATAGCCTCTGTTAACTTCTTCTCCACCCCGCCTCCATTCAAGGTAGCACCATGCCTCATAAAATCCACGCCGCCTACGATCTTCCGCATCAAAGAAGTTCCATTTCGACCCATCATTTGTGCCGCCACAGAGTCATGCATGAAAATTGGAGCAGCCGCCATGCAACAAAAATCAGTAAAGGTTAGTAATAACCAAAATCAGATCTTCAAAACAAACAGCAGCATTCACACTGCAATGGCTACCCATTGTCCGGTCACACGTGTTTTAATATTGGATTATTTAAAATATAATCATTATTATTATTTAAAAATAATCTAGGACATTTAATTCAAATGCTTAGATATTTTATATTATGACACATGGCCCAATGTTAATATGCCATGTTCCATTTTTAAATTCATTTCATAAAATATTAATATTAGGTTGGTAGGTACATAAATAAGTGCCTACAAACTTAAGCTACATACCTACCTACCTACTTAGGTTAAAAAATAGGTAGGTAAGTTTTACCTTCCTAGGCTAAATACCTATTCATATAGGTAGGTACTTACGTAGGTAGGTACATAGGTCGACCTAGGTGGGAAGGTCAAATTAGGTACCTACCTAGTTAGGTAGATAAATAAGTTGGGGAGGTAAGTACTTTGTAATTATGCATAATTTGTTTTCTCATTTTGGGTTGAGGTTTTTCATCAGCTCATCCCATGTGCACAAATTTTTTAATGTGAAATTGGATGGTCACACCTCCTTGTTTATATAGTGTTTAGAATAGGAATGAAGAACAAACAATATGGAACAAATTTTGAAATTACAATTTCCTCACAAACTAAGTTATAATTTCAAAAAACATTTCATGCCTTTTTTCTTAATTTTTATATTTTTAAACAATTCAAGTACATGGTTCACTAGATAATTAGATAATCATTTACTTAATAATGATTAAACTTACATATATTCAAATTATAAACTATAAATTATACATATTTAATATTCATTATCAATTACTTCAATAAGTACTAACTTTTTAATATTTAACAAACTAGCTATCTAGTTATTCACATGTTATTCATACATAACTCATAGATAATTTTTAAATTAAAATAATATAAAATAATTTATTATTTTTAAAATCCGATCGAATTATAGATAATATAATTAATGTAAAATTAATTTAATGACTATGATTTGAAAATTAAATATTTTAAATATTTATTTGAAAATTATAAATAATGAATTAACAATTGTTATGAGAAAGTAAATTTTTACACGAATTTTCAAAAATTAATATCTGATTAATTACATTATTTACTGTATGATTACATTTATTTTTGTAAAAATAATTATAGGTCAACTAAATTTTTTTCTTGTCAATTATTAACTATAAATTAAATAATTTGTTAAACAAAACATTAATTTTCATACTTACTATAAGATTATTATAAATTTTTTATCATAGATTATTAATGACATAATTTTTTAAATTAAAAAATAAAATACTATCTAATAATTCCTGAAATTAAACTCAGTGAATAATTATTTTAACTACATTATAGTTTTTCCAAAATTTTAATTCAGGTTTAAAGTTGTAAATTATAGATTGTGTAAAAGTATATTCATTTAGACAATAATTATTCATTAATTCTTATCCGAAGTGATTACAAAGATTTTAAATTAATGTCACATTAAGTACATTAATTAATTTCTAAAATATAAGAATATAAAATATATAATATACAAATTTATGTTATAACAATAATTATTTAGTGTAACCTATATTTAATAAACATAATCATTTATAATTCTATATAAATTTGATTTATTGTATATAACACTAGTAGATTTTCAAAATTGATATTCAAAATTAATATTCAAAATTAATATTCAAAATTAAAATGTCCATTTTAAGACTCAATTAATAATTTTCTGAATTGAAATATTATTTTGAGAACTCAAAATAATAATTTGGATTTCAAATTTCAACTTTCAAGTCAAATAATTTCTTAAAATTTAAATTTAAAATTTAAGAATGCATATATCAAACGTCAAGTTCAAAGTAAAATATTTAAAATGAAAATGTTGATTTTTAGACTCAAGTAATGTTTTTGAATTAAAATACTGATTTTTAGATTCGAAAATAATAATTTAGAATTGAAGTATCAATTTTTAAATCAAATAAGTTTTTTGAATTTAAAGAACAATTTTCAGAATTGAAATGTCAATTTTCAGATTCAACTAACAATATTCAAAATTGAAATGTCCATTTTGAGATGCAATTAATAATTTTCAGACTTGAAATATTAATTTTGAGGATCCAAAATTAAAATTTTGAATTGAAATTGCAGGTTCAAATCAAATTATTATTTACAATTTAAATGAAAAATTTGAAAAATTGAAATATAAATTTTAATATTCAAATTAAACTATTCAAAATTAAAATGTCCATTTTCATTATCAATTAATAATTTTCCGAATTGAAATACTAATTTTTTGATTCAAAAATAATAATTTATAATTCTAATATCAAGTTTCAAATTCTAATATAAAAACTAGTTAAAATAATATTTTTCATAATTGAAATATCAATTTTTAGATTTGAATAACAAATTTCAAAGTTCAAATATTTATTTTGAAATTTATTTTATGAACAATATACATATGTATGCATATTTTATATATATTAGTACATACATTAAAATACAACCCAATGTCATTGTAGAAGACCTTTAAGGTGCAACTAATTTGGTGATTATTGTGATTAATTGGACATATCAACCTATAAATGAATGAAAACAAATGTAGAATTGATCCAACAAAAAGGATGAAATTTCTAATAGTTGCATCATAATCGTGAAAATGACCAAAATAGTTGAAATTTGGTCTTGTAGTTGTAAATATTCCCAAATCTAGTTCTAAATAATTACAAGTCGCATGTAGTCGTAAATGGAGAGCTCACATTTTGGCTGATTTCTACTGGTGTACAAGCTTCCATCTTCTACCCACTAGACTAAAAATATATGTTGTAAATTTTGAAATTCAAACTTTGGGTTTAAATAATCTCCACTCCACACTTGACAAATTGTAATTATTTTCAAACCACCCAAAAAACAAGCAATATCCAAAAGTATGTTTTGATGTTCTTTATATGAATGCTCATAAAAAATCTTCAATTTACTCCAAAGCTTTTAATTATCATGGCCCCCGGTGAAACTTTGCCCACTTTTCAATCTGCTCAATGCACCTTCTCACATTTCCAATTCTTTAGTATTGCACCAAAAAAAACCCAATAGTTGAATAATTAAAGGAATCATTTTTGCCCACCATCTATCATGGAACCTAGGATTTGAATGTTTTTGACAAATCATCAATTAACTTGATAGTTTTCAAAATCTAACTATTGGGGTCTTTCAAAGCAAAGGAACATATTTTCATCATTATGGTTTTATTGGCTTTGACAACCTCAATAAATATTTGTTTCTTCAAACAAAAACCATGCATACTAATGTTTATAGAGCATGGCACAATGGTTGTTGTCATGTTTACTAAGTAGCACTTGCAATTGAGGTGTTGGTATAGTATGTAAGAATGCCCAACATTCATTTTTTGCCTTTCAACTTGTAAATGTAGTTGAAAGACAATCTTGTCGTGCACTTGCAACAGAAACATTAATCCCAATCTCAATGTCATCCATCCATGTGTGATCTATCATGCATCACTATGTTTTGTAATTGACCAAAATAGTTGAACATGAAACATTCTTAGTTGACACACCACCCTAGGAGGCTTGATTATAGAATGTGTAATTTTCCAAGTCAATGTGTCAACTACACATCAATTATAGACGATGTGGGTGTTAAGAATATTCAATGAGTTCAAAAATAATTGGGATTTTCCTTCATTTGTCCACCAAAAGAGTAGGCAAGTCAATATACTTGGCAATTGTGAATAATGTTTTAAAATATTCAACAAATTATAATTGAGATGTAATGGAAGATGACATCAAGCCAAAGGTGGGTTGGTTGAAAAATAGGGGTTTCGTACTAATGATTTAGTTGGCAATAGATGAAAGTAATTCTTTCAAATTGAAACACCTTAACAAATTGAATTCCTTGAATGCATTAAATTGGCCAATAAACATAAGTAATTCCTACAAGTTTGTACATTCCCACAACTAAGACTTTTGTAGTGTATTTAATTGGCCAATCGACATGTAATTAATTCCTGCAAATTGGAGCATTCACACGAATCGAGAATTTCAAGTGCATTCAATGACCAATCAATGAAAGTAATTTTTTCAAATTGGAACACCTTGACAAATGAAGCTTTTGGATTGTACTCAATTCGCTAATAGAGGACAGTAATTATCTCAAGTTGGAACACATTAATAAATGAAACACTTTGAGAGCATTCAATTAACCAATAGATGAATGTATTTCTTTCATGATGTTTCCAAATTACAGAAGTTTTATAAATAAAGATTTGGATTACATTCAATTGCCTAATAAATGAAGGTAGTTATATTAAGTTGGGACACTTGCGATCCAAATAAAACTTTTGGAGTGCATTTAATTGGCTAATAAATGAAGGTAATTCTTTCAAGTTGGAACACCTTTTCAAATCAAACTCTTCAAATGCATTCAATTGGTCAATAGATGAAGGTAGCTCTTTCAACTTGGAACAACATGACAAATAAAGCTCTTGGAGTGCACAATTGGCCAATAGATGAAGGTGGTTCTTTCAAGTTGGAACACCTTGACAAATCAAACTTTTGGAGTACATTCAATTGGGCAATAGATCTAGGCAAATTTTGTAAACTTTGACACCTTTTCAAATCAAATTATTGGAATGCTTTCAATTGGGCAATAGATGAAAATACTTTTTTAAAAATTTGGCATTGTTCCAAATTAAGTACTTGTAATTGTAAACAATAAAACAAATTACTTGGCAACTTTCGAATCATGGATTTTTGGAAGCACAACCACTTAACATTATTCAAATTTTTCGTTTGGATACAATTTTCCACTACAGTTGGTGAAACTTATGTTAGGTCAACCAACCTAAGGTTGCAAAATCCCTTTGAGCCGATTTGGGAAAAAGTAGGAAAATCAACACATCTTTTCAATGACATGCCTTTTAAATTTTCCACCACCTATCACATGAAATGAAAACAAAAGGATTATCAATATAAAAGAACATTTGATCCTAATGCCATTTTTTACTTTAAAAACA
>Ga0116231_10009615_pt1 | contig 16160 bp, 15 predicted proteins | sample S1TSphgellanicum_2_FD_89695 | JGI IMG/M metagenome (GOLD analysis project Ga0116231, IMG submission 89695) | Host-associated microbial communities from peat moss isolated from Minnesota, USA - S1T2_Fd - Sphagnum magellanicum MG | ecosystem: Host-associated > Plants > Peat moss > Unclassified...
CCAGCTTGATTTTTCCCTCTGTATTTTCAGGATGCTCACTGCTCTGAATATTGCGTTGTACCTTTTGTTGTAGGGGGAGGTTCCTGTATGAGTGGGTTCTCTTGAGGGAGGGGCACCCAAGGCATTAGCCTAAGGGTGTTCCCAAACCTCAGGAGAATGCACAAATAGTGGAACCTCCCCTTACATAAACAACTCTCTTTTTATTTCCTTGCTTCTTTTTCGTTTCTTAAAAAAGAAATATTTTCATAGGAACATGGGAACATATAAAATTGGGGTAGCTCCCCCACATAACACCCTAGGGTTCTTCTGTTGGGGGAGATCCCTCAAAATACACAGAGAAATAAGATAGTTGTTTACGAGATGTGGAAGGTCTTGTACAGGCTGTACTGGACCTTTCACATTTTGGAAGGTATAGTTTTCAAACTCATTCCTTTATCTTTTATTTATGTTTTTTTTTAAACTATTTATTTGTTATAGGAAGAAGAAAGAAAAATATCTTTGGTCTTTACTTTGGTGAAGGGTCTGAAAATAGACCTTTTGAAATTTTTGATGCATTCCCTTGGGTTACAGGCCTCAGGCTGAGTCTCAAATTCGGAAGGGTCTATTTTCAGACCCTTCTCCTATATGAAAAAAATTATTAGCATACACATGATCACCCCAACATTCCAATACATAGTTGGAAAATTTACATACTTGAATTGAAGTTTCCTGGATTGCACAATTTGGTCTCAATGGATAACCTTTCAGCATGAGTGTTGTGGACGAATATTTTGCTAGTAGTAGGAGAGACTTGGTCAAATTTTCTCATGATGAAATATATGTTGCAAAATTTGGTTGTGTTGTTGGGCATCTTGCTCCAAAGAGTGATTCTAATATTCATCTTCACTTGTCTTGTTGTCTCAGGTTTGAAGAATGAGAAAGAGACTGGAAGGACTATGTGGATGGGTGGTTGCATATCATATAGTCCATTTTTGGGTATTATAAGGGCAGTTTTAATACAGGTATCTTTAAGTTTGATACAATATGTGTTGAGGTTTGATTGAAAACTTTAAAAGGGACTCATTTAATTAAATTATAACACTTCAAAAATCAAATGAAAAAAATTAAAAATAAAATGCTATCATTTCATTACAAGGTGGATTTTTCAAATGATGTAAAATTTTCTATCATAACTATCTATAAGAAGTGTTATGGACTTTAATACATAGTAAATATCTTTTAATTGTTATTGTTTTTCCTAGTATGATTGTGAAATACTGTAATGCTAAAATAAGGGTTTTCAAACAAATTTAAGATTTTATTTTATTAGGAATTTACAAGATTACCAATAATCTACAAAGTCTATAATTTATTGACATGGAAAAAATTGATGAATGTTGTATTGTAAAAAGAAACATTACTACCCAACATAACAATTGCCAATTATAAAATTTTAAAAACCCGTTTTTTGCTTTTAACTTTTCCCTTAGCTAATCAAATTGGAACGTTCCTCATAATTTGAAAATTTGTAAGTGTATTGTTAAGTATTCTTCTTGTTTCTTACTTTCAAATGGACTGATTTGCATTCCCAAAACACCACATATTTGCATTAAAATTTGTGAAAAAGGAAAATTGTGGTCATGTGCCATTTTTGGTCCACCTGAAGGTGCATTCACGTAGATGGTTTCTAGTTAATAGTTTTCCTTGTTTTTCTTCATTTTTCCCCTTATTTTCCAATGTGTGTTGATAATGGCCCTAAACTTTAGTACTTTGACCTAAACCCTACCCTTATCTAGATTAATACAAAGTTCACAATTCTTGGTTTTGGGTTTGAGGTTTTTACAATCTCCAATGATTATAATTCAACTACCTAGCTTCAAGGAGACTGATTGCCATTACATCCATTGTTGATCAATTTCAAAATATGTTTTTTAAGAGAACTAGACCACTAAAAGAAAATTGATCATTAGAAAGCCTTGATTTTTTTTTGTTACTTGAGCTAAAAAACATATAATTTCCAATTCATACATGCATACTTATCTCAATATGTGAATAACTTAACTTATGGTTGCACATGCATGTATTGACATTGAGTTTTTTCAATCTCTATATGTCATGGATTATAACGCATTATAATCAAAACTTTTAGCAAGGACCTCATCTATACATTGTTCAAAACAAAGTAGAAAACTTTAAAGGTATGAACTACTCTCCCAATTGTAGCAATAAATGTAATTATGTCTGTATGTTGTATTGAGGTTTGTGATTTAATACTACAGCATTTCAAATGAAAATTCTACATGCTCCAGTTGGATTATACTCAAAAGGAGGTTTTTGTAGTTTTTTGTCTTAAAGCAAAATTATACATTCTCTGAAGCAAACTACATATAAATAAAATGGTGGCAAGAATAAGCTAATTTCATTGTTGCTTCTGTTTAAGGATAGAGATTTATTAAAGTATCACTTCAATAGATATACCCCTTCATAGTTTAGGATTGTGTTTGAAAGTTTTAACTACATCTTCATTGTTTTGACATTTAATGCATTATGCTTTTCAATATAAAAAGATTGTTATCCCTCTCTTTCCTTATATGTTTGTAATTCATAACATGGTATCAGAGTTAAGTTGAGATTGCATGTAAAGCCGATAAGAACCAACGTTCTCCTCCGTTATTTTTTATCCAACAAGAAGATTTTAATATGGCTATTTTTACAAATGCATCTTCAAAATCCTTATGTATAAATCATAATTATTCCATTTGGAATTGTAAAATGGAAGCATTGTTTATGAGAGCAAATTTTTTTTCAATTGTTGATGGCACCAAAATCGATCTTGGTGCTAAAAATCTTGCATTACAAGCTACATGGAAAAATAAAAATTCCCAAACACAGTGTGAGTTCATATTGACAGTAGTGATCGACAAGTTCAATGTGTGAAAACATTGAAAACATCAAAGAAAATTGGGATAAATTGAAATCTATTTATCAACAAATAGATGTAGCCACACAAGTCACATCATACACAAAGTTGACTGAAATTCACATGGCTGAAAATGCAAATGCTATTGAATTCTTAAATGAATTCTAATGCCTTATTGATGATGTTACAGTAATTTGCTAATCTTGACAATCCAAAACCCCAACTTGTCATCCTCTTATTAAAAGCACTCCCTTCTTCATGGCATGCTTTCATTAACACACAAAGAAATCAAATGGACATGACATTAACAACCTTAACTAGCAAAATCAAACAAGAAGGATTAAGATTTTCACCAATTCATGAAAAAATGTTCAAGTTTATTTACGAAAACCTAAGGAAATCATCCAAAAAGAGTAAGAACAACAATACAAATCAAAACGAAAGAAATTTCACAACAAACCTTAAGTCCAAATATAATCCCAATGTGACTTATCATTATTGTGGGAAAAAAGGGCACATTGTTCTAGATTGCAAGGATAAACCATGAGATCATCATGCTAATGGAATGTTGAAATCCCAAGCCAATGTTGCAACTCAAGGTTCATCAACCTCAACCTCAGCATCTTTAGTTGAAACACTTCAATTTTTTATGGCAATTGTTGCAAAAGAAAAAAATTGTATAGATACTTGGTATTTAGATACATATGCAACTAAATATTTGACATCGAAAAGGGAGAAGACCTCACAGTACGTTTGGCCTTCAACTTGGTTTTCCACATGCAAACCTTTGAAGCCTTCCCTTTTTATTTTCATTAGGGATAATGGGAACCAAGAAGCAATTGGTGTGGGAACAATTTTCATTTGCCTCCATACAAGTCACATTACTAAAGTTCCTAATGTGCTTCATGTCCCTCATCTTGCCATCATAATTGTTAGTTTACAAAACAACATGCAAGGAAGTAGCATTGATTTCTTTCATGATCATTGCATGGTGAAACAATAACAAAAGGACAAAAGGTTATTTTATGTTGTAATCAAGTGGGATTCTTATATCCATTGATGAGGGAATTTTTCCAACACAAGTCAACTCCATTATTGGCCATAACATTGGTGCAAACATCATTAAGTGGCATTATTGCTTGGGTCAATTACACATTCATGCCATGCATGAAATGAAGAAAAGAAATCTAATCATTGGAATTCAAAATAATTTCAAACATTTACTCCACAACTTCCCACTTTGTGAAAGATGTGTTGCTACCAAACAACACAAAATTCCATTTTCTCAAGGCAATAATTCTTGAACCAAAACTACACTTCAATTGATACATTTTAACATTTGTGGCCCCATGGAAAAAAAATCTTTGAATGGATTTGTATATTTTGTAACATTTATAGATGACTACTCACAGTTCATTATAGTTTATTTCCTCAAGAAAAAATTTGATGTGTTTTCAATGTTTCAATCTTATAAAGCCCTTGTTGAAATTCAAACAAGAATGAAATCAAATGTTTGAGATTTGACAATAGAAATCAGTATATATCTAGTCATTTTATCAAATCTTGTGAAGACCATGACATAGCTAGACAGTATATTATGCCATGTAACTTGAACAAAATCGGGTTTTGGAATGGAAAAATCACACTTTGGTTGAAGTTATTCACAAGAACTAAATTGCCCCATACTCTTTGGGCTGAAGCTATTACTATAATTGGCTACATTCAAGACTATTGTTACATAACTTTGATTTTTGACAAAACACCAATTGAATTATGGGCAAACATGCAACCTAATTTGTGTCATCTTTGTGTTTCAAATGCCCTACATATGAACATGTGCCAGATGAGAAATGACAATAACTTGATTCCAAAACACAAAAATGCATTTTTGTTGACTATGGGGAACAGTATGGTATTAAAGGCTATTGTTTATATGATCAAACCTTTTGCCAATTCTCTATGAGCAAGAATGTGATCTTTGATGAAGAAGATTCATTTCCTACTATGTGGAATCTCCAAACCCCCATCACCATGACAAGATCATATCTATGATGTTCCCTAGCAATGACTTTACCTTGCTCCTCTTGCTTTACCTCCAAACCCAATTGTTGTACCCACCTTGTCAATACAACCCATACCTCAAACACCACTTCCATTCTTGGAACCTCCTCCTCACACTCTTTCACCCTCTAGTGAACACATCGAACATGATTTCCCTAATGATCCATTTGGCCAACTTATCTCTTCCATTCCAAATCATTCTAAGATTATGATGCAATGATGATGATGAATGTTTTCATTATGGAAATAAATAGAGCAACAAAAAAGATATTCGTATGGAGTTATGAGCAAACTAGTGGTTTCATGGTGAGCTAACTTTTGAACAATTATTTAACAAAGATGCTCAAAATTGATGTTCAACAAGCACAAAAGTTTGGCAAGAATAAAGAAAAATGAAAAAGGAGAAGATATCTATCTATGAAGGACAATAGTTTGTTTGTTTTGTTTTATTTTGTACTTATGAAATCCATCAAATTGGGATGCTTCAAATCATGTTCTTGGTCTCTTTGGAAAGCTCTTGAGGAGGAGGGGTGCATCGGCTTGGTTTCATGGCGTTTGGACTTGCGGTGCAAAAGTTCTTGAATATTGAATGATTTCTTCACTAAATGAGAATGTGGGAGATATTGATTTGTAAATGATTTCTACCACCAAAAATTTAAATAAATTTCAAAAAACTAGGTTTTGGAAGAAAAAATCAGTTGAGGATGTGGTAATTTTTGAGCCAATGGCATAGGCCAAACTAGGCTAGTAAGATTTGATTTAAGGTTTACTTTGATCTTTTTGTGTGAATTTCATCAAAACAACAATGTTTTATTACAATAACATTAGGTCCAAGGTTTGCAAATTGGCCTCCCAAGTTGATATGTATCCTTTTTCATTTGGGGGTCAAGTTTGGGCCATAAAATGGTAAGCTAAATTTTATTTTTTTAAAAACTCAGCTTTGAATCCTAATATAAAGCCCTTGGAGCATATTTCAATGATTACATCAATAGGAATGTTCAATTTGACTTCAACCTTGGCCTTGACTCCTAGTGTAAAGTGGGCCTTAGATTCATTATCAATCTCGTAATAGTTTGGCATTAGGAATATTGGCTACAATTAAGGTGAAAAAGAATTCAAGGTTTCCCAGATGCCAAAGGATCCCTCCACATTCAAGTTGTTGCATTAACAATATGCAACTGAATTGGCTACGAAGTCAAGACATGGTTGGTCACAATTGTAATCTTCATCAGCCTTACCTAGCCATTTGGACCAAATAAATAAATAACAAAGTGGTAGTGAGAGAATAAAACTTTCAATGCAATTTTATCTACTTATAAAGAATTTTTTAACTCTATGGTCCCATACTAAAGGGACAACAATAATAAAAAGTTTGAACCATGTCTGAGTATAGATTAAAGGGTTATAAGATTATTAGTGTTTGTAACAACCTCAGAGTGGTTTTGCAAAAACAAAATAACTACTAGTAATCACAAATAATAGTATTAGTGTTGGGGTAATAATATGGATAAAAATAGGGAATAAAATAATGAACATCATGGGCCTTACAAGGAGAATCTTTTGATTAAGGACATAAGGGTTGATTATGGAATAATTTAAATAATTATTCCAAGTTAATAATAATGGGAGGTCAAGTATGTAGATTTGACCAAATCCTAGATTCCCAATAATGTAGAACCTATCCATAAAAGGATGGGACGTTATAAGTGGCACTTGATGATTGGTTTGATACATGGGGAATAGATGTAGATGAATGTGATTAACTATTCATCCACTTTTTTCCTTCAAATATATAAGGGGTAAAGATTGGAGCTTTTGGGCTTCATAATTTGCATTCAATAACTTCATGTTGTTAATTGGATCAAAACTTGTAGAAGTATCATATGTGAATAGGAATCCTTGAAGAAATATTGTGAGTACCATTGTGTATATTTTATAGTCTTTTGTGAGTGATCCCCATAAAGGAAAATGTTTAAGCTCATGTGATGAGCTCCCTTGGGGTGTAAATTTCACATAAAGATTCAACTTTAAGCACGTGGGCTATCCCAAAAGAGTGTAAAGCTTCATGTTGGAAATCATGTGAATGATAAATATTATATGTTGTTTTGAAATAGGTTTGATAGTCTACCTATGTGCTAGAAAGGATCAATCAAAAATTAATCCTCATAGTTCCAAACCCCCTCCTAGGTTATAGTTTTACAATGGAAATTGAGGCCCATATCATTTGGCTTCTTGGAATTTCATTTTATTTTTTCAATTTTGAAACAAATGGGAAAATCCATTGCAAAGAAAGACTGGTACAAAAAGGGCATAGGGACCTAGGGAAGACAAACCCAAGTCAACCAAAGCCCCAAAGTTTACCAAGAAGGGTTCTTGGAATATTGATCTACCTCAAAACAATTTGAAGACAATTTGTTGATTTTATGGTCTTGTATGGGAAGGACAACAATTATATAATTTTTTAACCTTATCTAGATACAAATCATGGTTATAGGGCCCTAGTGAATTAGCACCCGCCAATGCACCAACGTGGATGGATGATCATTGATAAGATTTTCTTTTCTATCCTTGCCATTCCAAGTTAACTTTTTTTCTTTGCCCTAATCAACCTTTATCTCAATTTTTTTTGCAACTTTATTTTCTCCTTGCCTCCTTCCAAGTTTTTTTTCCCCTTGTTCTTAGTTTGTTTTGGGAACTTTATTTTCTCGTTGCCCTCCACCTAGTTATTTTAATTTTTTTGCTTTTGAAACTTTTTCAACCCACCAATTTACTACCCCCCATTACCCCCCACCAACCTATTCACCTATATATTTAAATTAAAAGAAGATTCTTTTCCATCTACCTTCTCACCTATAAATTAAAATGTGTTACTCTCATCCCCACCCACCTACCCACGCCTACATCTATTTATCTACCTACCAACACTTTAGGTAGGTACACATAGGTAGGTGTAACCATGTAGGTGGGGCTAGGTAGGTACCTACCAAACCCCACCTACATGGTTACACCTACCTATGTGGTTGCCACTCCAATAAACCCCTAACAATCAAAAATGATGAGGAGAAAATAAAATGAAAGTATTGCATGGAACTTGGTTTCATTCATTGAAGCAAATTAATAAGGGCACAATTAAAATATTTGTCACCTCCCTTATAAGGATATTGTAGATAGACATTGGCTTTAAACATGATATTTTAATGTGTTTTAAAGGTATCGCAAAAACTTTTGAAAATCCAAAGTATGTGAAACCCCCTAATGAAGGTATTGCAAGTTGTGCTTTAAAAGTGTTTTCCAAAATGGGGATATTGCAAATCCAACACATTTAATGCATGTTGCACTTAGGTTTATCAAATAATTAAGCCTAGATTAAACAATTTCATTTTTTTGTTTTAATGATGTACTTAAACAATGTGAATTAGATTTAACAATATTATGTTTCTACAATTATTTATGTTATTTAGCACTAGGGTTTTAAAATTTTGGATTATGGAGATAACAAACATTTATGACTTTTTGCACCTTTTTTAGCCTAATTAAATCAAAACCTAATATGGATTTTGGGGGTAATTTGGCACTTGCACATATATGCCACAATGTACATTCATTTTATTCTTTTTTCTAACAAATAAAGTGGAGAAAGGCTCACATTGATAAACCAAAAATAAAAGGTAAGAAACACACCACAACTTCCATTCATTTTTTTATTTCATTTAATTAAGGCTCCAACTTAGGGTTTAATTAATGGTTATGATGAGATTTCATTTAATTTATGTTTGAATATTTGACTTCAATATTGACGATGTGTTTTTCTAAAAGGTCATGTCACAACAACACATCTTGGGTTTTGTGATTAGTTTAAAAAATGACTATTGTTTTTTTTATTATATTTACAACTACTTGGTCACAAAAATGACAATGTAGTTGCAAAGGACATCAAAATGCCATGTGGCATCATGGTTTTGTGGCTATAATCAATATGACAACTTGTTCAATTTTTTGGTAGATATATCATTATTTTTTAATGTATATTAATATATTTGAATGATTTAAAATTAAGAATTAAAAAATGTCATTTACTTTCACTAATAATAATAATTAATAACAATTAAATTTCTAATGATGATGATGTGGCATGCCATGTGTCAACAAGGTGTCACAACTACTTCTAGTCAACCTCATGACTTGATATGACACTAATTTGAATAAAATTGCATTTGTTGATTGGTTTAAAATGTTCATAATGTAAAAACATGTCTTTTACAACTTGTGCTATGCAACTATAATGTCCAACACAATTTTTAAAATGAGGAAAAATGTTTTTAGCAACTAATAATCAACCTAATGATTCATAAAATTAACTTCAATAAATTGCATTTATTGATTGGTCACGAAGGCCTAGGTTAGGTTGATAGGTTGTAAGTAGGTTGACCTATGTCAACCTACAATAGTTTAATTTAATTTGAGGCTAAGAAACTTAGTCTTTATAATTTTGTGTTTAATAGACTTAATATAAAAAATGTGGTAGTGTGATGGTGAAGACTTGAATCCCAAAGTGGAGGTGAGGGGTTCTAATCCTTATTTTTGCAACTTATGGTACCTAGGCCACTTAACCTAGGTTAAATAGTTGAGTCTAAGCTACCTAGGCCAAAAAGTTGAAGTTTGTAAGCAACCTAGGCTAGTTAGGCTAGGCTAGGTTGTGCTCATAGAACAAACAGAAGATACCTTGATCTTGGATTGGCCGATGCGATTCAATATATGCATGGGAATTGCTCGAGGGCTTGCTTACCTTCATGAAGAGGTGCAACCACGTATTATACATCGAAATATCAAATTAAAAAACATTTTGCTTGACAATAATTTCAATCCAAAGATTGCAGACTTTGGACTAGTACGACTATTCCCCGATGGCAATGCCCACCCATCTACATTAGAACCAATGGTGGGAACTAAGTATGATTCAAAAAAAACTTGAACTAAATCATGGTAGATTTGAGATAAATAATCATCTATCATCTTTTTTTTATATGATTGTATATCATGTGTGATGACTTTGATCAAAATTCTAAAGTTAATTTTGATGAAAAACTTAACAATGTTGGCTTTCATTTGGTTTTTACAGAGGATACATGGCTCCTGAAATAGCAGCCTCATGTGGCCAAATCAATGAAAAGGTGGATGTTTATAGTTTTGGCATTGTTGTTCTTGAAATTATGAGTGGAAGAAAAAGCGAAGATTTTAGCCAAAAATTTCCAACTAAAGAAAAGCACCTTCACCATTGGGTACGTGCAATACTGCAATAAGCCTCACTTTCTCAAAAGTAAATTTTAAAAACTTTGCCAATATTTTGAGGAATGAATAATAGTTGATTTGTGAAGCATCATATTCAATAGCTATTTGATCATGCAACATGGGAAAATTCAAACTAATATATTCTAGTCATCTTCTACTAGTTAATTTTTTTTGGTGGATCCAAACATCATGGTTGCACTATTGGTAGTTGAATGATAGTTTGCACCTTGCAAAATTTCTTAGTTAAAATGTTTGAAACAACATGAATTTCACTTATGATTCACATTGTCACATATAGTCCCTAATTTATATTGGTGTTTAACTTGCCTTGGTTCACATGATCAAATGCACTCTCTACAAACTGATCTTCAATATACATTTGGGTGAATTCAAACATATATGAAAACTTTTACACATCCATTGAAGTTGTAGTGACCCTAAATTTTGATTGTCTTAGATATCCATTGCAGGCATTCTCTTTGGAGAAAGATAATAAATTGTTGGATCTTCCTGACAAAACATTACAAAACACTACCAATTTCGAACATGAATTGTGCCTTGCGATTCAGGTGGCATTATTATATGTACAACTAATTCCTGAAAACCGTCCATCAATGTCCCATGTGTTGGCCATGTTACAAGGTGCAATGAATCTTCATAAAAGAGAAGAAATTAAGATACCTATTGAAATTGAAATGTGTGCAACAAATACTACTATCACAAGTGACTCCACAGGGTACAAAACTGCAAGTGACTCCACAAGGTACAACTCATTGCTATATGTTCCCTTCTAATCATAAGAATGTTGCGTCAAAAGTAAGTACTTTGTATCCAAGGCAAGGTAATTAAAATGTTGTTTCATTTAATTTTCATAAAGTGGTAATAGATTATATTTGGATATAATGCAATCAACTCATTGCACCAACAATTTAATTCATGTTGGATGCTAATGAGCCCAGATTGAAGACTTGTGTTTTAACTAGTGGTGTGTATGTAAATGGATTAGGGCTTACATTCAGTGTAAGTGTTTAATATCAATCTATATTCATATAAGTGTAAGTGTAAATCTAAAACACTAGACATGTAAATGTAAAAATAAATACACTTATATGATTTTATGCAATCATGTAAAACATGTAAGTGTAAAATAAATACATTTATATGATTTTACACAATTGTGTAAAACAATGTAAGTTTAAAACAAATACATTTATATGACTTTAAGAGTTATGTAAAACAATTTTAAAAATTTGTATTCTATGTGGGGGGGGGGGGTGGGAATTTCTTTATTTTTTGGTGTTAGGCCAACCATATCTCCCATTGCCCCCCCAAAAAAAAATCATCAAAACATTTGTGTTTTGGGATGCATCATAATTAATTAAATTAATTAATAAGAATCACAATAAGCACCTAAACTCTGTTGCAAAAGCTTGGGCCAAAAATGATCATGAACAAAATTAGAAATAAAAGTTCTCCTCAAGCAATGAGGTGGGACAAAATGTGCATTCAAGATATTCCTTGGAATAGCACCACCATAGTCCCATATTGGTAGAAAATGCTTATGTTTGGGGAATATCAAAGTCTCATGATTTTTTATGAAAGGCCAATCAAAGTAGTAAAGGAGACTCGGTAAAATTTTCTCATGATAATCCAAAGAATGATTCTGAGATTCATCTTAACTTGTTTTGTTGGCTCAGATTTGAAGGATGGGAGAAAGATTGAAGAAGAACTAGGCTGATGGTTTCTAGCTGATGGTTTTCATATTCCCCTTGTTTTTCCCCTATTTTCTGGTTTGTGTCGAGGATGGCCCTAAACCCTGGTACTGTAATTTAAATCCTAAGCTTCTCTAGATTACTACAAAGTTCACAACTTGGTTCTATATTAGAGGTTTCTACAATCTCCAATGATTCCCATTCAGCAGCCCAGCTTCAAGGAGACCTGCGATTGGATCCATTGCTGATTTCAAGACATATTCTTTGTAGAAACTAGACCACTGGCAGAAAAAGGATCATTACAAAGCCTTGAGTTGTTTTTCTTACTTGAGCTCAGAAACATACAGTTGTTTCATGCAAACTCTTCTGAGTTTTCTCATCATGACTGATTGTAGACATCAGTAGTTGTTGGGCAGGTCACCAGGCTTAAATTGCTGAGTGTAGTCTTGTCACTCTTCAGAACAGGCATTCAGCTTCCTCACAATGCATACTTATCTTATATGTGAATATGTGAATACTTAACTTATGGGTGCACAGGCCTATTTTGACATTGAGTTTTTTCTTTCTCCATATGTCATGGATGTTGTTGCACATCAAAATCAAAACTCTTAGCAAGGACCTCATCTGTACACTGGAGGACCAAGTAGGGAATTTCAAGGGTATGACCTACTCTGCCCATTGCAGCATTCAATGTTATGTCTTTAAGTTGTATTGAGGGCTGCGCTTTACTGCTAGGACAATCTCAAATGCAAATTCTGGATGCTCCAGTTCTGATTGAACTCAAAGGAATGTTCTTGTAGGTTCTCATCTTGAAGCAATACAATTCCCAAGGCAAATTACATATAAATGGAAGGGTGGCAAGCACAAGCTCGTTTCATTGTTGCTTCTGTGCTCCTTGGGTTCCCAACCTCTAGTATCACCCTGCAGACCAAGTTAGTTGGATTCAATGAAATGAATAAAGAAATCAGAGCAAAATTGAAGAAGCTGCAGCACCACAAGGTACACTCAATTTTATTTTTGCCATTCAGTATCATACAAAACTGCATACTGTGAAAGTTTGCAGCAGTCCCAAGAAAAAGGCTAGTGGGTTTGTGGCTCCATAGCTAAGTCATAATGTTGCAAAGTTACACAAGAACTCAAGGATTCTGTAGGCACTTCTCTGCCAACCAGACTTGTCACTTTGTACGTGCTAGATTCCACTCAACAGTATGGAAGATTTCAAGGTTAAATCCCAGACATTGGCAAATTAAAAGCAGACCGGACATTTGGTGGGGTCCCAAGTAATCATCTGCTTTGAAAATCTTCTGTGTGATGGTACAGAGCTGGGCCTGTTGTTGCAAGTTACGGATGCCCTTTTTGTACCCAATATATCCTCTAATTTTGATGGTGCTGTTTGTAGCTCTACTTCACTCAGTATCAATTGTCCAATTGTCCAACATGACTGATCACATATGTATCTGATAAAAATGTACAGGGATGGAATCTGAAGTGAATCCAGGCTCTGGCCCAGTAAGCACTTGTTCCTCAAGCAAAAGTGCAGTCAAGAGTGTGTGGACTTGCAAACTACTTTGGGTTGCCCAGTCCTACACAATGAGAGTAGACCCCTTGCTACATGCTTACAGATTACCTGTAGATGGTGCATAAACAACAGGAGGTTCCATGAAGAAGCATTGCATGAAATATTGTGCATACTTATCTGTACAGATTACAATGCCTTTCATTACCTACATTGGTTGTGATGGCCATCAGCCTCCATACTAATGGCCTCAAGTTCATCAAATCCATCAAGGCAGGAAGAGACTCCAGTGGTCACATGGACCACATATTCCCCCTTAACAAGGCATGTTACTCAATGCTAGTGTCATTACATCAGTTTTTCACAAAGGTCTGTCTTTCAAAACATCGTGATCATCTATCCACATTGCATACTACAGACTCTTATTACCAGGCTTCTCTGTGAAAGGCTGCAGACTTCAAAATTGAGATAAAATGGGTCTATGAATGTGCATAAAGAATTATAAGAGCACTGTGTATAAAATGGACTTATCTGGTCAACACTTGATGATCAAAACCCTTCAGACAGTCGTCTCACACTACCATCACAACCCAGTTTTGATTGAATTTTACATCTGCAGGTACGTACTCTTTTGATTGATTCAGGAAGAAGGTATCTGTTTCACTTGATGCTGATAAGGGCAAACTACAAACTTTTCTCTTTCATGTGTCCATGCAAAAGACAAGAAGCCCAATTGGGAAGGGACAAAAGAAAGGAATAGCAAGGCTAACCATTTCTGAATGGAAATGATGGCTTGAAAAAGCATCCCTAATTTTCAAAGCACAAATTAAGAATACCTCACTAGTCTAAAATGTCTAGAAAGTTCTGCGGGCGCGGACACTGGGTTTACGAATGGGTGTATCTTTCTTCAATGCAGCAGGGTTTGCATTAGCTCCATTCTGCCCCATTGCCCATTGATATCCATCCTTCAACCTGCACTTTTTTCCAAACATGAAAAATGAGTGATAATCTTCATCCTAGAATCCTTAAGACTGATAAAGAAGCTATTAGGCATAACTATCAGAAGACCTTTGTCCATGATCACTCTCCAAACTTGTGCATATGTAAGTTACAAACCCAGTAACTAACATATTATGTGATGTAGACTGTAAGTTGATATGTTGCTGCAGTGTACACATTCTCAAAACACATTGGTACATGATGGCATATGTACCCAGATGTATACATTTAGCATGACTTTGTACTGGGGGGGGGAGGGGTGTGGGGCCACTTCACCTTGGTAGGCTTGCAAAGACAGCAATGACAGCAACCCCTACCATGACCGGCAGCAATGGTGCAGGTGCTAATTCCTGCAAGAGCTAGTATAATTTTAGAACTCCAATTGAGCTAAGACACACACTAAACTTCCATTGACCTTCATAGAGGACATTCATATCATGAAAACTAGAATTTCAGAATTACACATTTTCCACTTGCCTGTTTTTGGGTGTGTTCTTCAGCAGTAAATTGAAGAGGGCCAAGATGGATGACACTTGCTGCCTCCAAATCAACATTGATGCTTTCTGACTGAAACTTATGTGTGCGTTCTAGGAGCCCAAAGACAAGGCGGACAATATAATTCCCTTTGGAAAGACCCTGGACCTCAAAGAAGGAAGAGAGAGGTAATGGGATTGCACGTTCAACGTGACTGGGGTCTGCTGCAGAAGCAATCTCCACAGTTACATGGGCCTGCCATTTCTCAATATCTTTGCTCTCCACCACACCTGTGATGGTTGTTGTCGATGACTCTTCAAAGACCAAAAAATCCAAACCTGTGATGTCACTTGAGTTTACCTGGAGAGGACTACAAAATCAGTTAAGATACAAAATTCACTCGATTATCTGAAAATGCACAATACATGAGGATTCACTGATGTCTTGTGACTGATGGCTACAATGAGCTAACTGCCAGTAATGTCAAACAAAGGCTGATGTACTGTGGCCAGTAGAGAGCAGAGAAGATCTGAAGATGTTCTGGAACAATGAATACAGTACAGTTTGGCATTTACCAAGACTATATAAGCACAGAACAAGAATACCTCCAGGTCCATCAAATTGTTGACTTCTGATGATTGGGGACACTTACTTCCACAGGGATGGAGCTTGGAGAAGCACGCTCGATTTTTGAATGACCCTCCTTGTCCCATTTGAGAACAGCATTGATAGAGTAGCTTGTGTTTGGAAGCAGGCCACGTAATCGGTACTTGCCCTCAGAGTCAGTAGTGGTCTCCTCAAAATATCCTCGAGAAACAGATCGTGCTTCCAAAGTGATGCCTTCTGCAGGGACTCCTGACAATGAAGTCACTGTTCCAAACACACTGGACAAAACCCAAGGCATGGAGTTTAAGAACATACAATGGGTACCAGAACTAGAGCACAAAACATCATGCACAGGTTCAGTAAATAAATAACATCTAAGAGATCTTCAGTCCACCATAGCAGCTGAAAGTATTCTGCAATGTGGATCTGCAAAGAAGGCCAATACATAGGATGCATGCATGATATCAAGAAAACATTCTCAAAAGATTGATGAAGTTGCAGAGAAATCTCCACAACAACAATTAAAGGTAACACGACAATGAGTGCAGTCATAACCTCATGAGAGTCGCTCACAAAGTGACAGACCATCACCTTCATCACGAAC